>Ga0302286_10001976_pt1 | contig 14576 bp, 13 predicted proteins | sample III_Fen_E2_3_FD_198765 | JGI IMG/M metagenome (GOLD analysis project Ga0302286, IMG submission 198765) | Peat permafrost microbial communities from Stordalen Mire near Abisko, Sweden - III_Fen_E2_3 | ecosystem: Environmental > Terrestrial > Soil > Wetlands > Permafrost | place: Sweden: Abisko...
CGTTTTATGGTTTAAGGCTGTGCCTTTTTTTAGTAAAGGAGAAAATGAAAACATTGAAAAAGGTTAAAATTATTGGGGAATTCGTAGAGACGCAATATTTTGCGTCTCTACAGACGACCGTATCAAACAAGCTTTGTCATTTCTATCAAAACAGGCAGTAGCCTGAAAACATAAAAGCAACGAAGGTGTAAATTTTAATGAAATAGTAATATCGTTAATCTGCTATTTGACTTACTATAATTGCTATAACAACAACAAAAAAGTATCTTTGTTGTTGTTAATTTATGGTTTTTTACTATTTAACGTGAATTCGATGTAAGGAATGTTGTATTTTATTGTATTTCAATCACGTAGTGATTATATATTTATAGAAAGACGTTTTCAATGACAATCTCGTCCCAATAGGGACGAAATAACTAATAAAAATTAATTTTCTATAAATATAGCAAACCTAAAGGCTTGCCATAAAATGTATAATGCGTTTAATAATAGTTAGATATTGTTATTCCTTACATAGAATTCACGTTATTTACAAAAACATTACGGAATACTATTCGACATGAGAAAAACAATTCTAATTGCACTTATTTTAAAAATGTCTGTGGTTTTATCACAGAGTAATTCTGGCATAGGAGTTTCATTTAATTATAAAAAAAGTGATTCTAGAAAAGCTGAAACAACAAACGATTTATGTGCAACACATTATACCGATTTACAATCGCCAGCACTATTTTATCGCCTCGATATATCAGAAAAAGTAGGCTTTCAACTGGAATATTATCGTTTACAAACACAGTATCTAACCACAGTATTAACGTATTATGGACTTAGAACTGTTAACTGGTCGTCGTACAATCATATATTACCAATCGGAATTTATTTAAAAAAGCCATCGGTTGTAGGCAAACCTTATGCAATTATGGCTATGAATGTAATCTTATTCCCCCAATACGATGAATCGTTTAACACAGGTGATTCGTATGGCAATGAATTACATTTTCAGACAAAACAACACAGCAATTGGGGTATGGGTTTTAATCTGTCGGGAGGTATTGGATATACTATTTCAAACCATTTCCGAATAGAACTTGAACCAGTAATGCTATTCAAATTCAATGGACAAAAGGATATAACTAATTCTTATAACATTATAAATGAAAAAGGGAAGGATGAAACAATTGTTGACGAAGTAAAAAGAAAAAATGCATCAAATTTTAACTTCGATGCATATTTAAAGTTTTCTTTAGTTTTTATGCTACAGAGAAAAGCTAAAGCATAGGAATCTGTAAAATAAAATAGCTGTAATTTATTTCTTCTTCCACTGTTGGCGGAACGATTTATCGGCAAAAACAGGGAGTTCTCTATATTTACCCCACAGTTTTTTAGCAAACAATTGCATAAAGATATTTTTCATCTTGCCATTTACAAGATCCAATCTTGAACCCTTTGCCATAACTTTTGCAAACGATTGCATAGCTACTTTTTCTGCCAATGGTGAGTAATTCTTTTCTACCATTATGCTTCGCATATTCAAAATCAAATTGTGTAATGGAATTTTAACGGGACACACTTCACTACAATTTCCACAAAGAGAACAAGCTGTCGTTAAATGTTTATTGTCTGTTATTCCTTTGTAATGTGGAGATATAACAGTTCCAATTGGTCCTTGGTATGTGGTTTCGTAGGTGAAGCCTCCAATATTTTTGTAAATAGGACAAGCATTCAAACATGCTCCACAACGAATACACGACAATGCTTGATTTTGATATGACTTTCCATATAAATCGGTTCGTCCGTTGTCGAGTAAAATGATATATTGTTGTTCGGGTCCATCAACATCATCTTTACGTTTTGGGCCTGAGAACAAAGTATTGTAAACACTAATTGCTTGACCAGTTCCATGCAATGCCAAATGAGGCCACATTAAAGCTAAATTCTTTACCGATGGAATTACCTTTTCGATACCTGCAATTGCAATATGAACTTTAGGAAACGATGTTGACATTAATGCATTCCCTTCGTTTTCGGTCACTGCAAATGCACCAATATCGGCAACAATGAAATTAGCTCCAGTAATTCCTACTTCAGCCGTTAGATATTTGTCGCGTAAGTTTTTGCGAGCCAAAGCAGTCATTTCCTCGGGCGTGCTATCGATGTTCATGCCAAACTTTTCGTTGAAAAGTACAGCAACATCTCTCTTCGATTTATGCATTGCTGGAGTAACAATATGGTATGGTCTTTCGCCAGCCAATTGTACAATGTATTCGCCCAAATCTGTTTCAACCGATTCAATTCCTTGAGCCTCTAAAGCCTCATTGAAATGAATTTCTTCGGTTGTCATCGACTTACTTTTGACAACTATTTTAGCGTTATTTTTCTTTAGAATATCGGTCACATAAGCCAATGCTTCTTGTGTATCTTTTGCCCAAAGAACAACGCCACCATTTTCGGTAAATTTCTTTTCAAATTGTTCAAGATATGAATCAAGTCCAATTATGGTTTGACGTTTAAGGCTTGCTGCACGTTTTCGTGCAAGTGGTAACGAAATGTAGCGAGTACGACCTTTATCAACTGCCGCATAGTATTTCGACATATTGAATGCTATTGTTGCTCGATGTTTTAAATCGAAAGCAACTCTTTCTGAATCGAGCAGAAATTGGTCGTGTCTTGCTGATGCCACAATTATTTATTTGAAAGGTTTGGAATTTGAATTTTCTCAACTCTACGTTGATGGCGTCCACCTTCGAATTCGGTCGACAAAAATGCTTTAACAATTTTCAATGTTTCGTTAGCACTAATGAAGCGAGCAGGAATTGCACAAACATTAGCATCGTTATGAGCTCTTGCTAAACCAGCAATTTCGGCATCCCAACATAAAGCAGAACGAACATTTTTATGTTTATTCATTACCATATTTACACCATTGCCGGAACCACAGAATACAAATCCAAGATTATATTCTTCTCTATCCATTGCATAAGCAAGCATGTGAGCAAAGTCGGGATAATCAACATCGTCGGCCGAATGTGCACCGAAATCTTTTACATTAACACCTTCTTTTGTTAATTGTTTAAGAACTAACTCTTTCATGTGAAATCCAGCATGATCGCAAGCTAATCCAATTCTATCTTTATCCATGATTCGTTTATAGATTTTACTTTTGCAAAAGTAACAAGGTTTTTCAAAAAAATACCCATTCGGGCAAAGATAAAATTAGTGAATGAAAAATATCTTATTAACCTTTTTTTGAGATTGGTCTTTGTTGACCAATATTACCAGATAAACACCAGTTGCAGCACGGTCGCCATTTAAATTTTTCCCATTCCAAAATGCAGTTCCACCTTCCGAAGACGATTCAAACACCAAGTTTCCATTAATATCTAGTATTTTAACAATTGAATTCTCCATTAAACCATCAATTTTGATTAAACCCGAATATTCGTGTTTAACAGGGTTGGGGTAGATTTTCACTTGTGAATAATTTGATTGGGCTTCTGATATTCCAATTTTAAAACCAACCATTCCATTAAATGTTCCTACTAACAATTCTGATTTATCGGAAAGAACTTCAAGTGACGTTATAGCATTTGTTGGCAATGGACTATTATCAACAGTATAATGTTCTAAAACTTCTGTGCCATCAGATGATACTAAGAACAAGCCATTATTTGTTCCTATCCATTTTCGATTTGCCGCATCAACTTTAATTGTTTGAATTGCTTCTGAAGCAAGTAAATAATCAACAACACCATCGATTGTAATTTTATTACGAGACATTTTGGGTTTAGAATCATTAAATATTTGATCAGAATTACTATAGTACATCAATCCAGAGATTGTACCAATCCACAAAACATTATTTAAATCGAATGCAAAACTAATAATTGAACCGGCAACCTTTTCGCCTGAATTATCATATAATGTTATCGTTTTCACGTCATCATCATTTGCATTTAATGGCGTATTTTTATCATTGAATACTAAAATACGATCATCCGCAACGACCCATTTCCAATTATTTTTATCTATATACATTTGTCGTTGATCTAAAACAGTTGAAAAATCGGAATAAGTCCAACTATACCATTTTTTATTTTTTGTATATACCGAAAATGGTTTTGGGGCTCTTGCACAATAAACAAAAACATTATTGGCCGAATCAATTTTCACATCAGATACCAAATCTCCAATAATAGGACTTGTTGTTGTTGCAAATCGATTTACAACTGAATTCCATTTATCATACTCCACAATACCCGAACCCCAAGTACCTGTAAAATAATGAGAATCTTCATTCGGATAAAAAACAAATCGAACAGGATCAAAACTATTCCAATCAACAGCATAGTCCCAACTACTATTATCTAATGATAATTTTGATGATTTAGACACATTATAACCCCAAGGAAACCCATGGGCAGCGTATACTGAATTTTTAAATCTTGTAATTGAAAAGATATAATCGCTTAATGGACTATTAGGACAATAAAACTGACCATTTGACATATGCACAAGTCCAGATGTATAATCTATCAACCATATACTTCCATTTTCATCGGCACAGGCATCGTTAACATTCCACAATCCACCTTGAGTTGGATCAACATCTTGTTTTAATAACAATTGTTTGTCATACGTTTCTACTTTAACAGATGTAATTACCATTAAATTATCGTTAAAAACATGAAGTTCTTTTAGATTAGAATATTGTTTTTTAAATGGACTTACAATTCCTTTTTTATATCCATAAATTGAATCTATTGACTTCACATATTTATCTACATAAATAGTACTATCGAAATAACAAATCGTTTTACAAACAGTATTATTAAACGCAACTAATTTAGTCCAATTTGAGAAATCGGCTAAATTTTGTTTCCCATATTGAGCATAACATGCTCCTTCATTCGTTGCAGCATAAATGGTTTTTGAAATTGTATCGGCATATAAACGATTAACTCCAACAAATTTCCCAGCAGAACTTAAGATATAAGTATCTTCGAGTTGTGCATTGTCAACATTTAACACAATGATTCCAAAACCAGTTGCTATAAATGCCTTATTTGAAAGGAATACAACACTATTTATCGTTTTTTTACTACTTATTAATTTTGATTTTAAATCAACAACATTTATTGTTTGATCATCTTTAATTACATCGATATTACCGTTATCGTATCCAACAATCAAAATACTTCCAGAGTTATTACATGCAATTGTAGATATTCCAGCATCACTTAAAAAATTACATTTCGAAAGTGTATGTAGAGACATATCCGATTTTTGCAGATAGAATATAGCATTTGCATTTGCACAATAAATTCGATTTTTCGAAAATGCTAATACTTTATTTGTATGAAAAGAAAAATATTCGTTCCAGTCCGATTTATTAGTTATTGTTTCTTGACTATAACTCGAAAAACTAAATCCTATAAAACAAATGATTAATGCAAAATACTTCATGTTATCAAAATTAATTGCTGCAAAAACGTAAAATTATGAAATTAATTGTGGATTCTTTCCCAGAAATTCCATCATAACGCGTGCAGCCATCGAACGATGACTGAGGCTATTCTTTACTTCAGCACTCATTTCGGCAAAAGATTGACTATGACCAACAGGCATAAAAATAGCATCATAGCCAAATCCTTTTTCGCCATGTTTTTCTTCTAGAATAACTCCATTGACATAACCATCAAACGAAAATTCTTTTCCATCAATTATTAATGCAATCACTGTTCTAAATTTTGCTTTTCTATTTGCAACTCCTTTTAAAAGCCCAAGAGTTTTGTCCATATTATCATCAAAACTACAACCTACTCCAGCAAAACGAGCCGAATAAACTCCTGGATCTCCGTTAAGTGCTTCAATCTCAAGTCCAGTATCGTCAGCAAAACAATTTACATTATATTTATCGTAAATATAGCGAGCCTTTTGTAGTGCATTTCCCTCGATGGTAGGTTGAGTCTCGGGAATTTCATCGGAACATCCAAGTTCTTTAAGGCTAATAATTTCAAATGCTGTACCAGCAATATGCGATATTTCTTCGAGTTTATGTTTGTTGTTTGATGCAAAAACCAGTTTCATAATACGTAGTTTGAATTGATTTATATTTATTTAGCTTTAACTGTGCTATTTCTTATTGCAAATATAAACTCTCTAATCAATTAAAAATGTATTTTTACAATACTGTTTATTAATACGTTTTAAACTATGCCAACATTTCTCTTTAACGAAATAATATTTGGACCGGTAAAAAGTCGTAGACTAGGCAATTCGCTTGGCATTAACTTATTACCAACCCAAAGTAAACTGTGTAATTTCAATTGCGTTTATTGCGAGTGTGGTTTAAACGATGATTCAAAATCCGATCCATATCCAACACTTGAAACTGTTGTAGAACAACTTGAGAAAAAGTTGATATCATTAAAATCGAGCAACAATTTACCCGATGTAATTACCTTTGCTGGCAATGGAGAGCCAACCATACATCCACAATTTGCAAAAATCATTGATAGTACCATTTTACTTCGGAACAAATATGCACCACAATGTGAAATTACGGTTTTGTCGAATGCTACAATGTTGCGATTACCCAAAGTTATGGATGCATTGAAAAAAGTTGATCGTGCATTTATGAAAATTGATTCGGCAATTGAAGCTACTTCTCATAAAATCAATCAACCAATTCAGACAATTCCACTCGATGTACTTGCTTCGCAAATGATGGAGCTTGGTGATAAACTCATTATTCAAACAATGTTTTTGCGAGGAACTGCAAACGGGAAACATTTTGATAATACGACTTCCGACGAAATTGATGCACTCATTGCATTTTATCAAGAAACAAATCCATCGGAAGTGCAAATTTATTCTATAGCTCGCGATACTCCTATCGACACACTCGAAACTGTTTCGAAAGATGAACTTACAGCAATAGCTCAATATATTTCAAAACAAGGAATAACGGTTAATGTCTTCTAAAAAAACGATTCTTGTTTGTCCACTCAACTGGGGTTTAGGTCATGCTACTCGCATGATTCCTATTATCGATTCGGAACTATCGAAAGGGAATACGGTACTCATTGGATCGGATGGTGATGCCTTGCGTTTACTAAGAAATCATTACCCAGAAATCGAGTGCATTGAATTACCAACTCTTTCAATAAGTTATGGTAACGGTATTTGGGCAACATTTTTATTCCTTTTTTCTATTCCTAAAATCCTTTTATGGATTCGCCGTGACAACAAAAAACTAAAAGGAATAATTAAGGAACATCATATTGATTTAGTAATTTCAGATAATCGATGGGGATTATGGAACAAATCGGTTCATTCGGTTTTTGTGACTCATCAGGTTATGGTGAAAATGCCAAAAGCAATTCGCTTCTTGGAAAAAAGCATTTTTAAGTTACAACAATGGGTAATACGTCATTTCGACGAAATATGGATTCCCGACTTTGAAGATAAAAGCAATAATCTTTCGGGCGATTTATCACATAGATTTTTGCCTAAAAAACCAACAAAGTATATTGGCATTTTATCTCAATTCACAAAAACAAATGATGAAACTGTACCAAAGTATGATGTTGCTGTAATTCTTTCTGGTCCCGAACCACATCGTACAATTTTAGAACAAAAGCTTCTTTTACAACTCAGTACTATGACAATACAATCTGTTTTTATTGGTGGTAAAATGAACGATAATACAATCAATCAATATACAAACATCAGCTATATTTCATTTGCTAATACAGAAAAATTACAAGAGATTTTTGCCCAATCAAAACACATTATTTGTCGTTCGGGTTACACAAGCATTATGGATTTAACAAAACTCGAAAAAAAAGCCATTCTCATTCCTACACCATCGCAAACCGAACAAGAATATTTAGCAAAACATCTTTCGAGGAAAGGCCAATTTGTAGTTTTGGAACAAGATGCAATTGAGAAACTGACTGAACAATTTATATTGCAAAGCTAATAACACTCAATTATATTTCGTGCAAACGTTTACCTCTAAGTTTTGAAAAGATAAAATGTTTGGGTTCGCCAATCATTTGTGAACGATAAATACTATTATGACCCGAAATCATATAAGAAACGATACATGCTATTGCGACATAAATTCCACATTCACCTCCAAAAAGTTCAATTCCCATTACCATACAAGCCAATGGAGTATTGGTGGCTCCAGCAAAAACGGCTACAAATCCCATTCCTGCAAGCAATCCCATGGGCAATGGTATAAATAATGAAAGTGCATTTCCCAATGTTGCTCCAATAAAGAATAACGGAGTTACTTCTCCACCTTTAAATCCTGCAGAAATTGTCAAAATTGTGAGTAGCATTTTTATTGCAAAATCATAATAAGGAAGTTGAGTATCGAACGATTGCACAATCGTTGGAATTCCTAATCCTGCAAATGTTGATTTTCCTAAAAACCAAAGCAAAATTGAAACGATTATTCCTCCAACAAATGGACGCAAAGGTGCAAAGTGAATCGTCTTAAAGACTTTAGTAGTTGCAAATGTTGCTTTGCTAAACAGCATTGCAGTTAGTCCAAAAGCAATACCAGCAACGATGCTATAAATTACGGTTAACCCAGTTAAATTGGGCAACTCAGGAATATGGTAATGTGTATGAGGTGTATGCCAACTCAGTGTTGTAATATGTGCAATAATTCCTGCAGCAAATGCTGGAAATATAGCATCATAACTCATCTTGCCAATTATAAAAACTTCGAGAGCGAATATTGCACCAGATAACGGAGTTCCAAAAACAGAACCAAAACCAGCACTTATACTTGCAATAATAAGAATTTTCCTATCGAATGCATGTAATCCAAATGGTCGTGAAAATTGGTCGGAAATTGCACCGGCCATTTGTAAAGCAGTACCCTCGCGACCCGCAGAACCTCCAAACAAATGGGTTACTAAGGTTCCCAATAAAACCATTGGAGCCATTTTGAAAGGAATTGTTTTTGAATTTTGAGGTTCGTGAATGGTGTTTATCAAGAGATTATTGCCCGTTTCAACCGACTTTCCATAATAATGATATAACAGTCCAACCAATAAACCACCTATAGGCAGTAATGCCAATAACCATAAATGAGATTCCCTAAAATCGGTAACCCAATTGAGCGACCACAAGAAAAACGCAGAAGCAGTACCAACACTTATTCCAATAATAGAACAAAGAATCAGCCATTTAGCTAAATAGAATAAAGAAGGATTTTCTTTTATAATAGACTTGATATGATGTCTCTTAAATGCCAATTTCAATTGTAAAAACAAATATTATTCATGGCAAAAGTAGCAATAAATAAATTTATTAACGTGAGTTCGATGTAAGAAAAATTGTATTTGATTATTATTAAATGCGTTATAAATTTTATTACAAGCTTTTAGGTTTGCAATATTTATAGAAGATTAATTATTAACAGTTATTTCGTCCCATACGGGACGAGATAGTCATTGAATACGTTTTTCTATAAATATATTATCACTCCGTGATTGATATCCAATTAAATAAAACTTTCTTAACTATAGTACTATCTTATATTATTGAAATCTAGTCTTATTTCACAAAACCAATAGCAATACTACCATTTAAATAAACACCAGTATAATCGAGTTGATAATTTGCTCTGTCAGAAGTATGAAACGATTCGCCTTTATATTGACTAAAGAAAAAACCACCACCAGCATAGTAATCAACACAAAGAACTTTAAAAAGAGTGCTTTGATGACCAATAGCATAACCCAAATAACTCAAATAAAGCGTTTTAGTCGCTTGCATTATTTGACTATTTTCGGTATATTCACCAGTAATTTTTAGTTGACGATAAAATAATTCGGGACTCCACCACCAGCCATTCATAGCTGTAGGATTTTTCCCTAAATACACTTTATATTTTAAATTTATACCAGCACCAACTACCTGTGTTTTATCAACATTAGTAATTATTTGCCCCGACGAACTTTTCATATCAAAATCTTGTGCTTTTAGATATATTTTAGCTAATCCTGTAGATTGTGACCATGTGCCAATAAGTCCGATACAAAGAGCCGAACGTTTTGTAATTGGACGTTCGTAATTTACTTGCAATGAACCTTGTACGAGTTTAAATAAATCGAAAGAAATGTGATATTTATTACCATATTTTATTGTATCATTTGCACTTTGAGCAGTCACAAATAAACTACAAATAGAAAATAAAATCGAGATGAAAAATGATTTCATAACGATACTATTATCGGTTAAGGATTCCGATAATAATACCACTTTTGGGTAAAATTCCAGAATAATCGAAATCGTTTATTGATTTATAACGAGTTGGACTATTTTCACCGCCATAATACGTTAATCGCAATCCCCCACCAATATAAAAATCTAAAGATATTGCATGACCAATTATTTGCTGATAGCCTAAAACAATACCGCCATAATAGACATTCATTGTAGTATTAGTCTCATATCCAGACGTAAAAACATTTGTATTTGTATTATAATCCCAAACATACGAATCATCATGCTTTGTGTATTTTTCAAGATGACGTCCCATAAGATGAATACCATAATAAAAAGGGTATTTTGTTGGTCCAGAATTTTTACCCAAATAACTTCTATATTGTAATTCTAATCCCGGCCCAAAATACTGCTCTTTATTAGTATTACCCGTTTTTGTATAATCAGAACCCATTAAAGCAAAATAGATTGAATTGCGATTATTTCGAAATGGAACTTCAACTCCTAGATGTGCAGTCCCAGTTATATAATAGAATAAATTTGACTTAAAGATAAAAGATAATGTATCGTCTTTCATATACTTTACACCTTGTGCTTTTGACGATAAAACGGATGTTCCAGCCAAAATAAGCGTTAAAAGGAATAATTTTACTGTTTTCATTTTGTATGATTTTTTAAATGATTACTTTTTCTCTATAACAAATATACAAATATTTCTAAAACTACAGAGGTTCTTGCTGACTTAAACAATGGAAACTTCCTAATCCCCAAATAATATCGGTTGAATCAATTCCAATAATAGGACGATCGGTAAAACATTCCCCTAAAATATCTAATGCTGTTTGATCTTTATCGCATTGGAATGTTGGAACAATTACACCCGAATTACAAACATAAAAATTTGCATACGATGCTGGTAAACGTTGGTCATCCCAAATAACTTCATCGGGCATTGGAAGTTCAACTACATTTAGTTGTTTTCCATTTATCAATCGCATTTTCTTTAATGCATTTAAATTTTCTAATAAAGGTAAATGATTTGCATCATTTTTATTCGGCTCAACAACTGTAACTACTGTATCTTCATTAACAAATCGAGTAATATCATCAACATGGCCATTTGTATCGTCACCTTCAATACCATCGCCTAACCATAGAACTTGTTCTACACCATAATAATCGAGCAAATATTGTTCAATTTGCGATTGATTTAAGGTTGGATTTCTATTTTCATGTAACAAACAAGCAGTTGTTGTAAGTAAGGTTCCTTTGCCATTAAAATCGACTGAACCACCTTCCATTATTATACCAGGATTAAATACTGGAACGTTCAAATACTTTGCGATTAAACTAGGAATTTGATTATCTAAATCGCAAGGATATTTTCCTCCCCAAGCATTATATTCCCAATTTACAATTGCTTTTTCTGTATTTCCATTAACTAAAAAAGCAGGGCCATGATCGCGACACCAAGCATCATTAGTAGAATGTAAATGAAATCGAATATTCGACATGATAGTTCCATTTTCGCTCAACTGCTGTTTTACAGTTTCAAGCATTGAATTGTCTATCACATTAATATTTACTATTTCACCCTTACTTATTTCTTTTATAAACTGATTATAAAAAGGGAAAATTGGCTCCATTTTATCTGGCCAGGAGGCTTCATTATGAGGATAACTTAACCAAGTTGAAGCATGTTTTTCCCATTCAGCGGGGAAACGATAACCTAAAGAGCGAGGAGTTTTTAGTTCCATGATTTTATGCAGTTTTATGTTTTTTACACAATAAATTACTAACGATTGACGAAAGTATATAAAGAATAATGATAAACGGAATTGCCTTATAAGTAAGGATTGCTAACAGAATTATCGATAATCCTAAAAAGATAAATCGAGTTTTATTATCAGCCCATTTTAGTGATTTCATCTTCAACGAAAACAATGGTATTTCGCTTACCAATAATATAGAAAACACTATAATCAAACATAACAAAATAACTGGATTTAATATAATATCGACCAACAATCCCGTTTGCCCAAAGTGCAAAATCAATGGCATTGAAGCAAAGAATAAAGCATTAGCAGGTGTTGGTACACCAATAAACGATGTTGTTTGACGAGTATCGATATTAAATTTAGCTAATCTTAAAGCCGAAAATACAGCTATAAGAAATGCTGGTAAAGTAAATGCATAATCAATTGGTCGATAGGTTAAATAATAATTTACTGCTTGTATTTTATTAATCAATACATATATATGTGAGTTGGGATTGAAAATATCTTCTTTGCCAATAGCAATATTCATAACCTGAAATGCAATAACAGATGGAGCAACGCCAAAACTAACCATATCGGCAAGCGAATCGAGTTGTTTTCCAATCTCTGAATATGCTTTTAATAATCGAGCTGCAAGTCCATCAAGAAAATCGAAAACTGCAGCAAGAATTATAAACAAACTTGAAATCCACAAGAATTGATATCCAGCAAATGCTAATGCAATAGCAATACATCCACAAAATAAATTGAGCGATGTTATAAAATTTGGAATATGCTTTTTCATTTATTTATTTTTTAATTAATAATACTTTTTGATTTCCAATTACCTTTTAAATACCAAACCCAAGCAAGCAACATTCCCACAACCCATCCAGTAGGTATGCTCCACCAAATTCCCACTATTCCGAAATAGTGCGACAAAACATAAGCAGCAGGAATTCGAACTCCCCATAATGCGAAAAGTGTAATAAACATAGGAACAAGCGTATCGCCAGCTCCACGTAAAATACCTTGAATCACAAACATTAAAGAGAATAATACATAAAACGATGCTACTATTTGCAAATATTGCGAGCCTACATTGATTACTACTATGTTCCTAGTAAATGCAGTCATTATTGCATGACTAAACAAACCAATAATTAAAGCTAGAGCAACAGACATTACCGTTGTAATCCAGAGTGTTTTATGAAATCCTTTGCGAGTTCGTTCCCATTTACCAGCACCAATATTTTGCCCAACAAACGTTGACAAACCATAAGAAAAAGTCATTGCTGGAATTGATGCAAACATATCTATTCTACTTGCAACAGAATAAGCTGCAACGACATTTGTTCCATATTGATCGACAATCCAAATCAAAGCCATCATTCCTAAAGCGACAAACGATTGTTGCAAGCCCGAAGGAAGCCCAATTCGAACGCTTTGTTTAAACATTTGTTTATCCCATTGCAAATTAAAGAGCTTAAACCTTACTTTCGAATTCGTTTTATTTAAATATATAACTGTAAAAAAGAATGTTCCACCTTGAGCTACAATTGTTGCAATTGCAGCACCTTCAACTCCCATTTTGAATCCAATAATCAAAATTAAATCGAGTATTATATTAAGTACGATAGATGCTAATTGAATATATAATGGTGTTTTTGAATCGCCCATTCCTCGCAAAATGGCACTAGCCGAATGAAACCCAAACAAACCGATTAATCCCCATAAATAGACTTGAAGATAGAGAGTTGCACTGGGAATAACTTCTTTAGGTAAATTAAGAAGAACAAAAATATCGTGGGCAAAGTAAATTCCAATAAAACTTAGGATTAATGACGCAAAAAACATAAAAATATTTAATGTATCGATAGCTTTATTAATCTTTTCAAAGTTTTTAGCTCCATATAGTTGTGCAACAATAATTGTAGAACCATTAGCAATACCAACAACTAACGATATTAATAAAAAGATAATAGGGAATGACGCTCCTACAGCAGCCAAGGCACTATCTCCAATAAAACGACCAACAATAATACTGTTAACAATTTGATAAGATTGTTGAAGTACATTGTCTATTATCATTGGTATAGTAAACTGAACCACCAATTTACCTTCATCGCCAACTGTTAAGTCTTTCATTCCTTTTATATCGTTCACAAAATTGTGGCAAATGTAGCTATTTTTTTATAGGAGTATGAAATACAATCCGATTATAATCGTCTAAAAAATTATTCAATTTTATTAAACACTTAGATTTAAATGTGGGCCAAATACTGTACTTTTGTATTGCTTTTTATCTAAAAAATAGTAGTTTTCAAAATGATTTTTGGCAGAATAGTATCTCAACGACTTTGGCTTTTAACAGTTCTTTTGTTAATCCATTCAATGATTTTTTCGCAAACCGTAAATCTTGCATTAAATGGAAGTTTTGAGGATTTCTTTTTACTACCCGACAATTTTACACAAGTAAAACAGAAAAACTCTGAAATAATCCCTAAATGGTTTTTCTTATCTACACCCGATTATTTTAATAAAAAGAACAAACATAAAGTAGTAGGA
>Ga0302286_10001977_pt1 | contig 14568 bp, 14 predicted proteins | sample III_Fen_E2_3_FD_198765 | JGI IMG/M metagenome (GOLD analysis project Ga0302286, IMG submission 198765) | Peat permafrost microbial communities from Stordalen Mire near Abisko, Sweden - III_Fen_E2_3 | ecosystem: Environmental > Terrestrial > Soil > Wetlands > Permafrost | place: Sweden: Abisko...
ATGGTCCTCCAGGCTGCGGCAAAACACTCACCGCTAAAAAACTGGCAGGAGTGCTGAATTCAGTTAAACCAAAGATTGTAAATGGTCCAAGTATCCTCAGTGAGTTCATTGGTAAAGCAGAGGAGAATATCAGAAATCTATTCGCCGATGCAAGGAAAGATGAAATTGAAAAAGGAGATTAAAGCCCATTGCATGTGATCATCTTCGATGAGATGGATGCAATTTGCAGAAAAAGAGGGTCTAGTAACTCAACCTCTTCTGAAGTCGGTGATAAGATTGTGAATCAGCTCCTGACAATGATTGATGGGCCTGAATCACTGAATAATATTCTAGTGATCGGTATGACAAATATGAAGGAGCTGCTTGATCCTGCTATTCTCAGAGCTGGCAGATTTGAGTACCATGTAGAGATTGGCTTGCCAAACGATAAAGGGAGATTAGATATTCTCAAGATTCACACTGCTCAGATGTTTAAATCAGGGACAATCGACCCAAATATTGATCTCAACGAAATCGCCAGAAATACTAAGAATTTCACAGGAGCTGACATTGAATAGCTAGTCAAAGTTGCGCTGTCCTTTGCTATTGGAAAAGTTAAAGACTTCCTAGATTTCACCAAGCCGATAGATCCAAGTACTCTCCCTCCAGTCTGCTTAAACGATTTTTAACGAGCTATCCTAGAGAGTAAGCCGCTTTTCGGTGTAGATGAACAATTCGCTATTTATAAACAGAATAAACTTTTAAATTATGGTTCTTTTTTCTAAAATATTGAACAACAAATCCAAAGAAGTATCGACTATGTGAAGAACACTGACACTAGTCTTGTCCATTCTATTCTCTTGGAAGGCAAAATAGGCACAGGTAAAACAGCTATTGCAGCTGCCTTTGCCTTGAAAAGTGACATAACCTATGTGAAGATTCTAACTCCAGGGGATTTCTTAGGATTGTCAGAATACGCCAAAATCAACACATTAGTCACCACTTTCAGGATGGCTTATCGGTCTAAATAAGCCTGCATTGTCTTGGATGAGCTCGAAAGGATTATCGAATACATCGATGAAGGCCCTCGTTTCTCAAATGCTATCCTCTAGACGTTGTTGGTGCTTGTCAAAAAGATTCCAGATAAAGATTTCTGCAAGTTACTAATCATTGGCACAACCTCCTAAGCCAGGTCATTAAGCAAATTACAACTAGTCGGTGGGTGCTTTAACATCATAATCAAACTGAAGCATCTCACCTCCGAGGAAGTTAGCAACATCATGCAGCTCTCTGGGTTAAGTTCATCTCTTGCTAAAGGAATGGACAACGTCCCTATCAAGCAGCTCCTGATGGTTATTGACATGGCTAGAAGGCAAAATCCAAACCCAACGTATTCAGAGATATCGGAATGCTACGAGGCACTAAAATCAACTGACTATGATCTAGACTATCATGATTTCTGATAGTTTATTTATTGTGAGTATTTATTTGATTTTAAAGTTGTATTTTTAAAGAAAAGAAAACACTCAAGACCATTGCTAGAATTTAATTAAATTATTATTACAATTGAGATGTACAAACATAAATATGCGGTGGGTTGATTTAATTTACAGAGGAAGTATGGAAGAAAGCGAATGGGAGATTGGGGACCTATGTGAGCAGAATACTGCTGCTCGCTAGGAACTCATTGAGATTTAATCTTTTTGTTGGTTTTGAGTCCTTTCAGAGCTCCTTTGTCTTTTTGGTTCATAACCACGTCAAATGCCTTTGATGCTCTCTTCTAATGTCTCTTATTCAATGCCTTTCAAATTTGAAAACAAATACATTATTCAAATGTGGAAAGATTAATTCATGTAGCTTAGGATATGGCATTTTACCTTTGGATTGAGCTGAATGAAAGCATAGGGGTCAGGCTTGCCTTTTCTGACAACATCACCTCCTGTCTCGCCCTTGGCCTTGAACGTATCACCAGATTCTTAGACATTGTGAACTAGATTGTTCTTGTTTTCTGTTGAATCATCACAAACAACAATAAGACAATGAAAAAGCTAGTGATGTGCCTAACATAATCATTATCCTTAAGAATCTTCTTTACCTCCTCGTTTTTTAGTGAGCGTTCTTGTGTTGACTGTCTTTTCATTCTCGTTGATTTCCCTTTCTTCTTGGAGGATTGAGTCATAAGTAGCATATCTGTCTTCTCTTCTGCGCTTCTTACCAGTGAGCTCTTCAATGGCCTCCCTGACGACGATCTTGCCTTTGACGTACTCCACTTCCTTTCTTTCATTTTCTTCTTCCAGCTTTTCCTTCATTTTCTTGAGACCAGTGTTTGGAACGAAATGGAAGGTAGCCTGCTCAGAATCGAATTTCAGCAGCAGATTCTTTTCGTCTTTCATTTTGCTCTGCTTTTCTTCTTCCATCTTGACTTAGGTGTCATAGTCAGTCTCTTAGAACCGCTGCTTAGCCTCGATCTTCTTTTAATTTCTCTCTTTTATTTTCTGTTTAAATGTAAATTTATTAGCAACGTGTATTCTATTTTGAGTGAAATATTAACCAATTATGACTCTCGCTCTTAATAATTCTACCTTATTCTTTTGATATCTTTCTTCCTTGAGGATTCCTCTCACAAGACGGACATGAGCTTCTGGGATAAGATTCTCGATAACGGGTCTTGTGAACTTCCTTATCAAACGAGAAAGGATTTATTTGGTGAGTGACCGATACTTGTCTCTAATGATCTAATCGGCACTGAAAACGCTGTCCAAGATATCTGGTAGCTCTGTCTTTAGTTCTGATTTCTAGATGATCTTCATGTATTTCTGTTGTTTTAAGAATCAAAGTTAAGTCAGTCAGTTAAATAATCAGATTATTTGTTGTTAATCAGCCACAGTGAACTAATTATATGTGTTCTTACCTTGAGATAAACTAGAATGGCTTTGAAGATTTCCTTATTTTACTCTTTCAACAGCAGCAGAATCAGAGAATTTACCTCCTTAATGAACGAAGTTTCGATGCTCTTGCCGAACTTCTCAAGCAAGAAGCTAATTGCAACCACACTGTCTGCTTTCATCAAGCTGCTTGGAGCACCCAAACCAGCAGACACCTATCAAAATAAGCATGAAAAATAATCAAATTAGTATGCCTTCTAGCCTGAAATAGCTACTAGCTCAAATAAAGGAATGAATGGTCGTATTACAAGTGAAATGAAGTCATTGAGCATCCCTAAGGTCAGCATTTTGGAAGTAATTTTCTTAAACAGGTCCTACGAAGCCTTTCTCGACCTCGTGTTGGAGTCTCTCAATCCGATTATGAGCTCTGGAAGGAAGGCTTTGAGGAATTCTCCGATGCTTGCGACATCTTAGTTCTCCTCACTATCGTACTTGCTCAATGCCCAAAGCTAGGCAATAACTAACAATCTCATTGGCCTTGCTGAGCTAGAAGTGGCTTCGTTCTTTTAAATAATTTCAGCTACTTCGGGAAGGAAGGTAAAATGGACTTTAGACATAATATTGTAGAGGAACTTGTAGGCTTTCTTTTGCATAACTGTCTAACTCTTGATGAACTTATCAACTAACTGCATTGCTTTGCCCCAGCGGTCGTTCTTGAAATCCATCGAAGTTGAGACTGTCAGAAGCATGTCGAAGGTCTTGATGATGCTGTTCAACTTCATCTTAATCTCATCGTTGTCTTTAAGCTTTAACAGCTTCTCTGAGTTAGAGGTGAATGCTGCATTTAAATATTCCTTGGGTGCTACAAAAGCAGCATGAGAAATCACGCTGAGAATTGGCTTGGAAGAAGCTTTCCCTGGCATAAGCAACCCATGCATAGACATGATGATCTTTTTGGAGCGATTCATGGTGGATTCAGGTACTTTACGAGTTTAGCTGATGAACCTGTAGCAGTTGTCGAGTCCTCTTAACACACTCTAAAACTAAGGGTTTTCTTCAGAAAGCTGTCCTTAAATATTGTCGATGATCAAATCGAAAGCAGCAAATCCTTTCTGTCCAGCGACAATGTAGAATTTGCCGAAACACTCCCAGAGCTGAAGGAACACACCAAACATAACTTTCTCTTAGGCGTTCATGGTCTTCGAGTAGACATTCATTCCATTCGTGATGGTGGAGATGTGGGAGATGAAATGCTCAGTGTAGTCCTCGATCGTCTGGTTTCTGGTGTATTTCAGGAACAATGGAAGCATCCAGAAATTGCTTTAGCCTTCGAATTCAGGGCTTAAAGGGTCTAATCCGCTGAGTTTAAGTGGGAATCTTTTGACAATTGCGCCAGCTCCGATTTTGGAGATCAACTTAGCCATGCACTTTTCAAAGCTGCTTGGGTGACGATCCAAGCGAGAATCCACTAGCTCTTTGAGGATGGCTTCGATGGCGTCCATGCATGAGACATCGATTTTCTAGAAAAAGACTCCAAGGATTCCATGGACTTACATGTGTCTTCTTTCGAATCGAGAAGATAGCAAATGAGCAAGCATTGAGATAATCTTCTCGAAAGTCTTGTCTTTAATCGATGAATCTACGGTGAGATTGGAGAGTCCATCGAAATCAAATTCACTCAAATTAGCTGGCTGCTGTTTCTTCCACAGGTGCTCATCAATCGTGGCGATGATTAGAGCCTCCAGTTGTTTCTATCCAACAATCGACAGCTTAATATTGTCTGACAGCACTACTTCCTGTAAAACTGAGATTGCAGTGGGGATATACTTCTTAGCTTCTTGGAAGTTTAATTCGTTCATGAGAATGAGAGTCTAAGTAAGGCATTAACAATAACTCATGACTACTTTTTCATCGCTGTGCAGACTCGGCTAGGTGTTCAAGAATTCCTTTAAGAGTGTCTCACAATTGTCAAACCCTAACTGTCTCAGCTTCATGATATTCTATTGGGTAATAAATCATTTAATAAATGAGAGTGTTGACCTTCAAATTTATGTTAAAACAGCAGGAATGCTTAATTACCTCAAACTAAAGATAGATGAGAACTTCGAGGCTTTCGTTTGTCTGGAGCTGTAATCTCTTGAGCAGACTGAAAGAAATATCGTTGACGTTGTTGATTGGGAGGAAAGCAACGGAATGATTGAGAAACTGAGTGATGATCATACAGTTATTGTCATCTTGGCTGTTCTGGAGAATGTCAGAGACGAATTTAGTTATGGCTGTACCAATCGCAAATTTAGAAGAGAGTTTCTGATTGAGGAGAGTGTTCAACCCGTTCCAGGACTATTTTCTAGCAGCAACTTGGTCGTTTAGGATGTTTTCAATGAGCTTAAGTAGTGCTGGATTGGCTTGATCGATAATACTTTGAGTTTGCAGCAATTCTACTAGGATACCCAAAGAGAACTTTTGGGAGAGTTAAGTCCTTGATTGTTGGTCTAGCAGTTTGAAAACAGTATCCAGCAACTGATTGTAGAACTTGACGACAATAGCGATGTTGATTTTAGTGAGTAGCTAGTTGAAAAGCAGGAGTTTTGGCTCTTCTTGTTCTATGTTGTTCTTTGCAATATCCTGCTGGATCATCGAAAACAAACTTGCGAATAGTGCTGTGCCCAATGTCTTTTCTTCCATCATGCCCTTGGACTGGAAAGATCATAGAATTAATTAATTGATATGTATTATTTGAAGCACTCTGCATAATAATCCTGTTGTGGCTGATAATTTTGAGTTGTTTAAATCTCTCAATAATTGCGTTTCAGTGTTATTTCTACTTGTTCAATGCTAAACTATTTATGATTGCATTCACCCATGCATGCATGATTCCCATTGTATTTACCTGGAGTGTTTCTCTGATGGAATCTAATATGATTTTGGCCTTTTTGTATAGCTCTGAATCCTTCGATTCTGCGAAGCTGTACAGCTGCTGCAAGATTGTCTCAGTCTCCATTAATGTGTGGCTATGCTTGTTGTGTGTGCTTGATTGAATAAGACTTGATTTATTTCTGTGGTTTTTAATTGGAATAGTTTTGTCCCCAAACAGCAAAATCAATCAATCAATCATACCAACAGGACAAAACATTATCCTAACAAATCTAAGAAGTTGTTGGGTGGAAGGAAAGCTAAGTATTTAGACTAGCTGATTAGGCAAAACTCAAATTCTACTATTTTGAGAGACTTTATTCAATTGTTTTATTCAAAAATAAAAGAAAATTGAATGTGGTAACTATTGCTCAAGGTGCACAAATCTGATCTAAGAATATCTCTAAGCCCTGAGTGAAATTAATTCAAACTATCCTTCTATTAAGTGCAGGATACTCTCTTCAAAACAAATGGTCCTAACAATAAGATCAACAGCCTCCCTCCAAATATTTATATTATTTTGTGTTGAAAGAGCATCTCCTAGTCGAACCGATCTCCCAGTTGTTGTTAATTTTGCCGTGATAATTCCTACCCACTCATCATAATGAAATAGCTATCAATAAGGAGCAAGCATTTCAATTAAATTGTCAATAATACACTGATTTCGCATATTTTCCAAGAGTCAGTGATTTCAGATCAATCAATCAAGATTACAGAGCCTGATGTATGAATTCAGAGCGTTTGCAAGTTGGCGGACAAATCGAGTTTATTAATTACAAGCCACAAGATTTGAAAATATTCAAACTGCAAAAAGTAGCAATTAATTTCAAGAAGGCAATGTACAAGCGATACTTAAGTAAGATTGGAGGAGTTCTCAGGATAGGCTGGGATGGAGTCGCAGTATTGAGAGACCAGAAGGAGGATGAAGGTGTTGAGCTCAAAATTGACTTGCTGCGAAATGGAAATATTCTCAAGGTCGACGATAATGTTCGAGGGAGTATTGCCCTGCTGATTCAAGAGGACGGTGGCAGATGCTTAGTAACTGTCTTGCAGTTGCTTCCAAATTAGTTGAAAATGGTATCCAGGAACATATTTGTAGAAGACATTTACGATTTGTTGATATATCAGCTCAACAAACTCCTTCTGATTGAAAGAGATAAGGTAGTTGAGTTTGATTTTAAGCGGAAGACCACCATCCGAAAGGTAAGTCTGTTGCAAGCCTACTTGCCGAGGGGCATCTTCCAAGGTCAAGTGTTAAAGTCAGTCACTCAGCGCAATTCAGCAGACACCTTTGTTAATTTCTTCATGTCTTCAGAAAAAGGCTATCTGCGACTGTTTGATTTAAACTCTCCATCATGTGCTTTCATAGCGCAGTTGCACAGTAAAGTCAGCTAGTTCGTTGTACTTAAGTCCAATTTCTTTGTTGTTAGCATCGAGGCCAAGAATCAAATAGCAGTGCTTTAGTACAAGCCTTCAGAACGACAATTAGAGACCTTAAGAGTACTTAAGCTGAGAAGTGTCGGAGTCCTACAAAATATCAAAAACAACAGCCTTGCCAACAGAAATAGACCTGAAAAATAGTAATAAAAACTAAAGGTAGAAATCAGCCACTAATAAAAAACAGAAGAAGAAGAAGAAGAAGAAGAAGAAGAAGAAGAAAGTAGATTGAAAGTAAGAGAAAATAATCTTCATAAGAGGCTCTGCAAGCCAGATTAATTGAAGCAATGCTGGTAGTAACAATACCGTAGTCATGCGAGCTGTTTACAGCATTCATCGCAACAGGATAGCAATCATACCTCTTCAGAGAAAGAGGTATTGTTGCTGGCTAATTATAATGAAAGCAATAAGCAAGTAGATTTGCTCGAAGTGACATTCCCAGCAGGGGATGGCTCAAAGCAATAACATCAGCGAACCCCAGGTGAAACAACAGCAATCAGGGTAACAGGAGCAGTGGATATCAAAATCTAAAGAGTTGTAGAGCTGACTACATCTTCACTTGCTTCTTCTTCTTATTCTTATTCTGGGCATGCCCAGAATGTGCTGATGTGCGATGAGAACTAGGCAGTGTTTGATTGTGTGCACTCGCGAGGCAACAGCAACCAATTTGTGAAGGTGTATATCCCAGGCAGACTAAGGCCGAAGCCAATTTCTAGCAGCTGGAATGGTATCTTGTTGCCATTGAAGGATATCACCAACAATAGATGAGAGGAGTAGATCAGAGAAGTAAGATGTTATTGCAGAATCTAGCAGATGTTATGATGATACATGTATGTATGTGTGTTTGATAAACGATGTATGTTAGAATATGAATGCAAATGAATCATCGTCATCGTAAAAGTAAATACAATATGGATACATCTGAAAAAGAAGAAGTAGAAGAATCTATTTGTGTTGTTTTGATCTGTTATTCTCTCTCTCCATCTGGCTTGCTTCTTTCCAGCCTTTATTTCTTTTAAGGATTCAATCTAGACGAGCAAAGAACAGATGAAATCATAGTTTTTCTCACCAATCTAAAAACATTCCCCCCTTAATTCACTCAAACTAACCATAAAACACATTAATAATGCAACTGCCACTTCCCTATCTCAATGATTGCTATTAGCGCCTGAACTAATGCCACTCGGTTAAGATAATAGCCTTCTGCTACTAGTTCTTTAAAGAAACCTCTCTTCTTTGACTAGAAGACTGTACGTTGAAGAGCACCCTTACTGTAGAGCTAGGTCTTTGGGTTTCTTTTAAGCGGAATCGACTGCATTGAGTTGAGCCTTTGACTTACAGAGCAAATCAGCAACCTCTAAGTTACCTCTGAGTGCAGCCCAATGTAATAGCGTCTTTCCTGTCTCGTCTCTTAGAGAAACGATGTGTCTGTTGGCCTTGATGTACGCTTGGAGTTCAGCGAAGTTATTATTCCTGGCGAATGTAAAGCACTCTCTCTCAGCTTAGCTAAGTGGCTAGATGCTCGCTAGAACTTGGAAGTTATCTTCCATTTCCTAGACCGCTCTTTCCATATGATCTATTGACTCCTCAAAGTCTTATTGCATCGCTCTTTCTCCTTGGACTATCCTATTTTTCATATTCTCTCTGGACTCAAACTGATGTAGCATCTTCTCAAACTTATGTCTGTTTTTGCTTTGGTATTTCTTAGGAGAAGGGCATTGCAATGAGCAAGCCAACACAGTGCAGTTAGTATCCTTAGCATGAATATCTTATTGCTGTTCTTCTTCCTGCACTAGTTCCTTTTGGAGGTTGAATGCTATCTTTCTTGAAGATGCTGACTTTTACAAAGACTATTGCTATTTAGCTTGATGAGGATGATCTTTTAGTATTGAGTTGTCGTTTGAGTGCTCCATGCTGGAGATACATTATATTCTATCTGTCTGAGGTATCTCTCTGTGTTACTACTCTTTCCAGCTGTCAGGAAGGTATCCTTGTCTTTTTGGTGTCTGCTATGATGACTCACAGACATTTGAGCTGTTCGACCGATGAAGATTACTGCTATTATTGTTATTATGAGCTTATCTGAAAAGACTATGAGTGAAGGTTCGTTAAGGAGATTGTAACTAAGCCTGCTGCTAGTACTCTTTGGGTTCAATTTCTGTTGAGTTGCGTCGCTAAGAGAGTTTACTCGATTAGCGAGAGAGGGTACTCCTGTTGTTGTTGTTGTCTGAGGTTCTATTGTAGGTAGAACAGCTACGTTTGTTTTTCCGGCGTATGATTTCGTTGTTTCTCTTGTTGGTAAGCTACATAGCTGCTTCTTCTTCTTCTTAAAGATGTTTCTTTAGCTGCTTTTGGAACTACTGGAGTACTTGAACAGACTTCGATGTATTGAGATCGTTACAGGAGAGAAACTGAGCCTCCGGGTTGGAAAGATAATCGTAGTGAAATTTATGCATACTCTCGATACTCTTCTCGAAGCTTTCGAATCCGACTTGCTGCAGCTAGCCTAGTTTTAAAAAGTAATCCTTCTCTCCCTTCAAAAAGGACTGCCAGAACGCGGCCGGTGTTCCACTTTACTTCGCCTGCTCGTGCGTTTGTGTTGCCATTATTTCTGATATCTTATTTTGCATTTTACTTGACAGCTACTGAGATGATTAGAGTTGTTGCGATAAAGAATTATCTTTACTATTAGCATGCAACTATTATTATTATTATGGCTTGTTGGTGTATCTATTTACTTTCAAACATCCTTTCGGCATTGAGTTGCTAGCAAGTTATGCCTTGACTAGTTGTTCATGTGAAATAATTGGATGATCTGATGAAATCAAAGGAGAGGAGAGAGAGTTCTTGGTAGGAAAATTAGCCTAAAGCTTAAGCTGTTGCATGTGCTAGTCCCTTTTCTTCTGCTGAATGTATGAGGCGAGAGGATCGACGATCTCTAGATGACAGTCGATTACTTTGTTTTCTACGCCGGCACCTTTTAAATAAGCAGAGACTGCTGCCTTTTATATCTTGTACATACGGTTGCAATACATGCGGTGACTTTACTAGGAGCTAATGAGTTCCTGCTAAGCACTGTTTTGGGAGAAATACTCACTCTGGTCATTAGACTACTTGTATTCATGCTTTGTAGAGCCTCTTAATTGATCTTGTTGGCTACTTTTATTGATCTGACTCTTTTCAGTTTGACTTGCATTCATATGATCAGCAGTCTGTTTCTCATTGTTCATTTCTTGTGAAGCGTTCACGCAACACTAATGCAGCATTTGGCTCTTCATAAAGGAATGCAGCTCTATATCGCTTTGCAATTACTATGCTTTTGGAGAGTTCACTTAATCAGGAGTATTCAAAGCACTTTTAGAACGAAAAGCTGCTTCCTTTATGATGTTCTTATTGCTTATTTCCTTGGCTTAGAAGCCTCTTGTGATTGGAAAATAGCTTTCTTTTGAGCTTTCCAGTCCAAGCTATTCAGAAGTGGTGTCTGTATGCTTGCTTTTCATTGAGACTTACCTTTGAATATTATGATGCAGGTATTCTTTGCTGGCACCTTGCTAAGTATTGATTGAGTTTATGGACTGTTTCGAGTAGTTTGAATGCTAAGACTTTGTCGAAGAGGGAACGGATGGTTGATAGTTTGTTCTCTATGTTAACGAGGGTATGTTGTTGTTATGTCCTTCGCTGTCTGCTGCTTAAATCGGGGTAGGAAAGTTGGTGAATCGAGGAGAGCTAATCCTGGCTGAGAATGAGGAAGCAGTAGATGCCCTGGTGTTATCACTTCGCTGGGTTAAAATCACTTGTCCATCATTCTTTTTCGTCCGTGAAAACCCAACAAATTCAGGCACTTTAATCAGCTTCGATGGGACATTGAAGGACATACCTCTCCAGGTATTAGCTGGCTGCTATTTTAGGGATGTGTCATATGGATCTGTTTTAACTCTCTCAGACTGATGTGCTTTGGCTGACGACGGAGAGTTGAAGGAGTTGGAGTCGATTACGTTAGAAGAGTTTAGAAGCAAGGACTAGGCTTATTTCAGGGAGTTGGATTGATTGATTGATTTGATTTCCTTGAAGTATGACTTCATGCTAGATTTGAATTGGTTCAGATTCTATTGTGAATGTGTTTGGCTAGTTGAAGTAAGTCTGTCTTTGTTGCTTTTTGGAGGGAATTAAAGTAGTACTCTAAAAAGCACCCAATCAATTGCGAGAAATAACTTTATTTGTTTATTTGGAGTCTAGCTCAGTCTCACCAAAACACTACGTTTCGAGGTGCAAACAATCTAAGCCTGAAATAAGGCAGTCTTAAAACAAAACAGTTGTTTTTACTGTAAATTAATAATCCTTCTTCGTTTTGTCCCTTTATTGTTTAAGTGATTGCCTTTAAAACTAGAACTGCTAAGAAGATAATGTTATTTATTTGAGAATCAGCAGCTCTGCCTGTGTTTGTGGGAGCTGTAAAAAAGAAAGCAGTCTTAACAAAAAACTCAGATTTTAATCAAGAAGTGCTGTTCAAAGCAATCTGTTGGTCAAGGTAATAGTAAATGGTGATGATGGTAATGATACTGTTTGAATTGAAATAGACCCACTTGAGTGAGCATAAGCGATTTCAGTAGGTTTTTCAAAAAAAGGGAAAGAAATGATTGATTTGCTTTTGAAATAAGAAAGCAGCAGCAAAAACTCAAATTGAAGTTTTAATGATCATTTTCTTTTGAGCTGTGAAACAACAAATCAAGAAGAGTTCTAAAGCGATTAAGATAGCTTCATAATAGGCATATCAAACATACGTTAAGTTTAGTATATTTCTACTGTATTGTTAATCCAATTGCAAACATGTAAATTCAGGATCACTCCTATTAAGAACAGGTTTAAAAATCAGAATAGTAAAGACTTGTAGCTTTCAAACATAATGATTAATCAGAGCCCTTTCATCTTATATATTTAAGCCTATCTTCTCAGCACTTCGCTGTTCTCAAGTAGAGAGGAGGCATAGAAGGGCATTTCTCGAACATGTGGTTGTAAGGGTTGATGGTGCTGTACCCGTCGGAGGTCACATCCATTCTGAATTTTCCCATGATCTGGCAGTAGGGTAAGGTGGTGTCTTTGCACTTCTCTGGCTTCTTGTAGTTCAAGTCGAAGAAATTCGTCTAGTAGACATCACGAGGAGTGAACTCAGTGGCCTAAAAGAATACAGTCAATTATTTATCTGGTTGAAGTTAAAATAAATCATTACCTGAATTGTGAGTCCGTTGTAGAGTCCACCAGCCTTCCAGATGGCAGCAACGAAGGAGGAACAGACCATTGATGGACCATCTGAATACACCCAAGAGTCTTATTCAGGAATGGCGAAGACTTATCCCACGGTCTGATTGCGGGAGTACATGACTTGGTAGAGTTGTTCGAGATTAAGTCCTGTAGTGTTCAGTCTCTTATTGAGGGCCTCACCCACTAAACTCGTGGTCACAGCGGGAATGTACTTGTCGATGAGTGCGAAGACAGTAAACAGGAAGTTGATATCAAGGACAGCTGGGAGATTGGCATTGGGTGTGTCAATCCAGCCGAAAATGAAGTTGTGGTAACCATAAGGCACATTTTCGACAGTCTTGAACCACTCGAGAGCTGCAGTGTTATTAAACTTAGCTCTGATTTCTTCTCTCAAAGGCAGCAAGGCAACATTGAATCCAGCGTTCTGGGCGTACTGTTTCCAGTCTGACCATTTATTTCTCTGGATGTTATGTTTAGGCCAGTACCAAGCATCTTGGCTTTCAACTGCGTACATTTCACCATCAATGTCAAGGAGAGTCACTGAGTGTCCGCTTCTAGAGCCAGTTCCCCATTAGATGATCTAATCTAAGCCATCCATACGAGTGATGATCAAGAAATCACCTGGATGCACTTCAGTGTCATCCAAATCGATGAAAGTATCTTCTCGACGAGCCCATTGATATCCGTTTCCTTTTTGATAAAGAACATTTAAGACAATCTAAATAAGGCCAAGTTAGAAGCTGAAACATATTTGAGCAGCTTGATTAATACAAAATATCAAAGATTTGCCCTTCCCGCTTTAACTGATTATTTCTGAATTATGAATACTCTTTTCTCCATAATCAAATTATTAGGTTCACGCTTATTGCAGCAGGTTACTTACTTTAACAAGAGCATTCCATAATTTTTAAACTAGTAAATCTTCAATATCCAACTCCTTCTTTGTCTCTTTCTCATTCTTTCTTACCTTGTTTGATGAAGATAGGGTTCATGAATTCTTGCCACCAAGTGGGCTTAGATCCGAAGATAGGAATGTCTGGATTGTCTCCGAAACCACCAGCGAAGAGAGCTACTGTCATCGCAATATCCGGGAGAAGATTGCTGAATTTATCGCATGTTCTGAAGATGCGCAATCCGAAAGTTTAGATGGATTGGATCTAAGAGCTGCTTAGGTTCTTGAGAGTCCATTTGTGGGGCTTGTTCGGTTTGCCAAGAGTCACGGAGTGGAAGTTCTGAGTGGAAGCAACGGTGTAGAATTCTTTGCATTTTTTGACACCTGATCTGTAATCGGAGGGTGTCAAGATGATTTCAATACTCTTGTCACTGATTTTGGTGTATTGAACTGCAACCTGAAAAGATTTAAATAGGGATTAGTAATTGTTGTATTTGAGAGTGTAAACTCAGATTAGATTGCAATTAGCTTTAAAAATCAATTTTGAAGCGAATGTAATCAACTGTGAAGAACATTCGTGATGATTAAAGATCCCCGATGGAATGGGGAAAGGATACAATAATTCTTTTATTATCAAGTGGGAAGAATTAAATCATCAATTTGCAGCTTTTCAGAACAGATGAAATAAAAAGGATGAATCGCACGCAGTTATGTCATGCTTCGTTGGTTGGGGACCAGCGAATCAATCTAACATGAATTAATTCCTCTCAAAAATTCAAGGTTTTGGGTTCCATCCCCTCCTCCCCCTAGGGCTCTTTTATCATTCAATCCCATCAATCAATAGTTTTGGCTTTGGATTTGAAATGTCTCATTTCGACCTTCAAAAGAAAATGCTAGCCAAGGAAACATCATCCCCACATACTTCATATGGTCCTAAAATAGTAGTAACTAAATTCCTTCCTTCCCTCTCTCTTTCTGTGTCCTTTCTGGGCAGAAATCAGTTTAATCATTTAAAGTGAGTCTTACTGAATTGAAGCAGTCATCATCAGCCTAGGGGAGTGTGATGGACTCTGATCCGTTTGGACCAACAACTCCTGCCTATTATTCAACGAACTTGAAGAATCCTGGCTTCTGGCCTTAAGAACAGGAAATGAAAACTTCCTCCTTGTCTTTTTAGGTGAAAGAAGTGATTCTCTTAAGGAA
>Ga0302286_10001981_pt1 | contig 14552 bp, 10 predicted proteins | sample III_Fen_E2_3_FD_198765 | JGI IMG/M metagenome (GOLD analysis project Ga0302286, IMG submission 198765) | Peat permafrost microbial communities from Stordalen Mire near Abisko, Sweden - III_Fen_E2_3 | ecosystem: Environmental > Terrestrial > Soil > Wetlands > Permafrost | place: Sweden: Abisko...
TGGGGTATGGGGTAATTTAACTGGCACTAATGCAGGAGCTGCTGTGTTTGGTTCTACTGGCACATTACAACCTGTTACCGATAATGCACAGTACGCAGGATATTTTGTTGGTAAAGTTAAAATTAATGGAGAACTATGGACAACTTCGGGAACAATTTCGGGTTCCGACAAAAGAATAAAAAAGAACATCGCTTCGCTCGACTCGTCCGACAGAATATATAGCCTACAACCTAAAAAATATTTCCTTAAAACGCGTAAAGAACTAATTGCCGATGGAGTAATAAAACAAGCAGTAAGCGACACAGGCTCTGTAGAAAAAGCAAACCTTGCCGAAGAAACACCCGAAGCAAATAAAAAACAACACTATGGTTTCCTAGCACAAGATCTTCAAAAAGTGTATCCCGAAATGGTTTATACCTCTGCCGATGGTACTTTAGGAGTCGACTATCAAGGTTTTATTCCAATCATCATTGCACAACTGCAAACCTTGAAACAACAGCTCGATGCAAAAGATGCAAGAATCACCGCTTTGGAATTGGCATTGGCTAAATTGAAAAAATAATAACGTGGTGTAAAAGATGTGACACCTTTTTGAAAGGTGGAACATCTCCAAATAATAATGATAATTAAATGAATCATAATGATAATTTAAAGCCCTTCGACAAGCTCAGGGTGACCACCTTAGCAAGACTTTCGTCATACCGAGCCTGTCGAAGTATTTTTAAATGGTAATAATTAAATGTTTCACCTTTCAAAAGGTGGACACTCTATAAACATACATTATATACAAAAAACGTAAAAACAAATGAAAAAACGAATAATACTATACATTCTCCTTGCATCGGGCATTGCAGCCCATTCGCAAGCATTTAATGCGACATACGGTTACGATGCAAATGGTAATCGCATATCGGCATCAGTCATCTGGCTACAAACAAGCCTCAAAAGCAATGTGCTCGATTCGGCAGACATACAAGCCTTAGCATCGCTCAACGATTCTATTCACAACAAAGGGTATTCGAAACCCAATATCGATTCCCTTTCGAGTATTCGTATAACAGTATATCCCAATCCTACCCATGGAATGCTGTTGGTGCAATTAGATGAAACCATAGAGACGCATAGCCATGCGTCTGCATTAAACGGCAATGAAATAAACAACAATGAGACACATAATTATGTGTCTCTACAGACGGCATCGATATCGGTCTATTCATCAACGGGTCAGCAGGTTTTAATCCTATCGCCCCTAGCCCGCACAAATACAATTAATCTGCAATTGCAACCAGCTGGCACATATATTTTGACCATTCAATTGGGTTCTCTTTCAAAAACATATACCATCATTAAAAACTAAATGGCGATGAGGAAACTATATAATATTAGAAATAGAACCAAGAATAAAAATGTAATAAATAAGATATATTGCTTTTTACTTTTAGTTCCTTTATTGTTGTTAAAAAATGCAGTATTTTCGCAAAGTTGTGACTTTTCAAATAAACAAACTATTACAGTAGGTGCCATTCCAACATGTAGTGTAATCACACAATTATCTACGGCAAACCAAGCATTGATAGCACGAGATAAAGTTACATTACAAGCGGGATTTAGTCTCAATAACACAACATTAAATATGTTTTCTGTTTATACACAAAATTCAATTGTCCCAACTGCAAGTTATACTCCATTAACAAATGTTGTTGATGGAGCTTCGCGAACATTAAATACAACGGACTGTATTCCTGGAAGTATAAATGGGGCAATGAATGTTGGTTCGAATGGTAAAATAAGTTATACGATTCCAATTAACATTTCCCCAGGAACAAAAGGAATGCAACCAAGCATTGCAATTGAATATAGTAGTGGCAGCGGCAATGGCTTATTAGGACTAAACTGGCAATTGGGTGGTATTTCATCGATAAGCCGTAATGCCAAAACAAGCTATTATGACAATGAGAATACCCCTATACAATATACAACTTCCGATGCTTTTAGTTTAAATGGCCAACGTCTTATATCAACAGGCGTTAATACTTATTCTCCAGAGAATAATCCATATGTAAAAGTTGCTTTTAATAGCAATGGTTTCAAAATTACATATCCATCGGGAATCGTTGAACAATATGGACAAACTGCAACGTCGCAAATTACTCCAGTTGGGGCAAGTTTACCTGTACAGTATTGCCTAAATAGAATTACCGATTCTGATAGTAATTATGTCGATTATTCATATTTAGCTGATGCTAGTCGTGGTGAAAATAGAATTGATGAAATAAAATATACTGGGAATAGTACATCAAATAAATCACCATTTAATAGTATAAAATTTGTTTATAGTAGGCGTACCGATCAAAACACCTATTATATCAGTGGCTATCCTATGCAACAAACGCTTCGTCTTGATGCAATTAGAGTTTTTAATGAAGAACGAATGGCAAAGGAATATACCTTCACCTATTTTGCCGATACCTATACAAAACTGAATCAAATATCACTTAACGATAATGGAATTACATATAATCCAATAATTATTAATTGGGCAAATACAGATATTTCAAATGTTTCATATATCGATGTAGGTTCTTCATCAAGTTCAGGTGTACAACTCGATTCGCTTAAAACAAATAAAGTCTATTTTGGTGATTTAAATAATGATGGGAACGTTGATGTTATTAAGTGGTATAATAATTCAAAAACATTAAATTGCGCTATTTCAAATGGAAGTTCAGTAAATATACCTTTGACATCTGTACCTTTAGATATAAAAATTGTTGATTGGAATAATGATGGGAAAGATGATATTGCTGTTCACATATTTAATAATTCGAACGATACAGTAAATTATTATTCCGTATCAAATGGTATTACAACCCTTATTGATCAAAAAGCTACGGCAACAGGTGTTGGTAATTATTCCTACTTATATAGTGATTTGAATGGAGATGGAATTGTTGAGCGGATAATGACAAGTTTCGGAACATTTGTAGGAATAGAGAAAATCGGAAATGTTTCTGTTATATCTTCCAGTAATATCAATTTTACTAGCGTCTACGGAATAAAACTTCTTGATTTCAATGGCGATGGTACATCTGAAATTATTGTAAATGCATGTGTATTGAATTCAACTTCGATGTTGAAAAGTTATTCAACAAATATTTTACCTACGCAAACGTGTGGCGATTATATTTTAAAGTTGACAGGAACAACACTTATTGGTACATTTTTGAATAATGCTACAATAAATTCGTTTTCGAATGTGTATTATGGCGATTTTAATGGCGATGGCATAAGTGATAAATTAAATTACAATTCGACATGGAGTCTTATGTATGGAACTGGTACTGGCTATATTGCAGGTACAGCACCTACCGATTTAAGTAATATAATCCCGACAAATTCAAATTCAAAGATTAAAATAATCGATTTAAATGGCGATGGTAAAGATGATATTATATGTGCCCTTGATGGAACTATCCGAATCACACTCTCTTCTGGACTTAATTCATTTGCCCCAACTTCAATTAATACAATTTCGAGTGTTACAGGAATTTCAAATGTTTTCCTTGATGTTATTGACTTACCATTAACAACAAATCCAACAGAACCTTTACAAATTGTATATGGTAATGATGCTAGCTCAACTCATGAATCATACAAATTAATGGTATTTAATACTCGATTAAATGGAAGCTTGCTTGTAAAAGATATTACCGATGGTTTAAATAATAGGACTGCTATAACATATACTAATCCTACAACGGCAACAACAACAAGCCCACTCCCAACACCGTTGAAACTTGTAAAGATAAAAATGATGTTGCCAACTCGTATTGTCCGTACAAATGGCAATACTGTAATTACTGACTATAGTTATACGTATGCAAATGCTTACGAACACCCTATAGCTGGTATTTTAGGATTTACTTCGTTTACTGAAGCAGAATCAGTAACTGGACTAAGTTCTACAAGCACATACAAAATGGCTATCAGCAATGGTACAAATACTTGTTACAATCCATGGAAAGATAGTTATACAGTAAAAGCATGTGGAAATATCATGTCATCGTCTACTTTTGTTACTCAACCCAAAGGTGGCGATATGTCAAAAAAAATATTTTATCCCTTTACATCACAAACTGCATCGACAAATAGTTTAACAGGAGTAAGCACAACTTCAAACATGAGCTTTGACGAAACCCTTGGTGTACCAACATCAACAACCAGCACCGTTGATGGATGGACAGTTACCAATAATTGTACATACACACAGGTCCCAAATAATAGAATAAGACTTAACCAAACAGAGTCTATTAAAACAAAAGGAACTCAATCGTACTCAAGTACCGTTAATTATAATTACGACGGTAGCAATCCCATGCGACTTGTGTCAACATCAAACTTAGAGGGAACAGTTGCTCTATCGGGTTTCGATTCTTATGGTAATGCTACATCATCAACATTTACTCCCGCTGGTAGTAGTACTAGCCGAAGCAACAGCTGGACTTATGATCCTACTGGTCGTTTTGTAACAAGTACAACCGACCCTCGTGGTTACACCACTCGCAATCAATACCGATCGTCGGATGGTGCTAGAACAGCAACAATTGATTATAATAATTTAGTGACGAGTTATTCGAATAACAACGATGGTGGAAAATTTGTATCAGAAGTAACATTGCCCGATGGTGCTACATCATCAGAAATTGTTGGTTGGGATAATACAGGAACAGGGCTTTATTATAGTAAACAATCGGAATCGAATGGAAACGTTGTAACTCGTTATTATAATAACAAATCACAACTAAGCCGAGAAACTGCATTAGGTTTAAATGGAATTGTGGTTACTAAAACCTACAACTACAATAGCGATGGAACTTTAGCATCGGTAATCGATAATGCAGGAAGAACGGTAACATACACACATGAAATAAACTGCTCGGGACGACTAACAAGAACAAGCAGTACCGACTTTAATTCAGATGTTCAGTATTCGTATAATGGAAAAACGATAACAGAAACCGATTTAAAAGACGGTACAACAAGTACCAAAACCTACGATGGTATTGGAAATCTAATAACATCGGATGGAACAAATGGTAAAGTTGATTACGATTATTATCCATCGGGCAAACTTAAAAGCACAACTACAGGAGGTTTGGTTAGTAGTATGACCTACGACCCAATAACACTTAATTTACTCACACAAACCGATCCTGATCGAGGCACATCATCCTTTACCTACAATAGCTTTGGACAGATGGTAACAAAAACAGATGCCAAAAACCAAGTAGTAAATTACAATTACGATGCCGTTGGTCGAATTCAGTCAATTACGGGTTCGGCTATGAATATTGCATACACCTACTCAACAACACCAGGTTCACTAGGATTATTACAAAATAAAACACGCGATGGAATTTCAGAAACGTATACTTATGATAATTTAGGACGTCAGTTAACATCTACAACAAGTGGAGCTGTTACTCCTGGAGCTGGAAGTACTAATTTCACAACTTCTTTTTCGTACGATCCAACAACATCACGTTTATCAACGATAAACTATCCTTCAGGTCTCAGTATAAAATATGGTTATGACATTGTAGGAAATATCACTAAAATTGATAATATTGCTGGGGGTAATATTTGGACTGGTAATACGGCAAACGCAGGCAATCAATGGACACAGTTTACCTTAGGTAATAACTTAGTTACAAAACTAGAATATGGTACCGATGGAATGATGACTACAATAAAAACAGGAACAACATCAGCCCCTACAAGTATTCAAAATTTAGCTTATAGCTACAATGCATCGAAACAATTAACACGCAGAACCGATGGTGTATATGGTTTATCGGAAGATTTTACTTACGATGCTCAAAACCGCTTAACTAGCGATGGTTTAACGGGACAAGCACAATATCTGCATCAATATACCTATGCTGCTAATGGTAACATAACAAACAGTTCCGTTGCAGGGAATTATAATTACAATGCCCCTCAACCTCATGCAGTAAGCAGTGTCAATGGTATTGTTACAGCTACAGGCTCTAATTCGGCTCCATCATTATTATGTACCAGTACCTATAATCCCGAGAACAAAACCTTAACAATCGATAATGGAACGTATAAAGATGAGTTTACCTATGGAACTAATGGAAACCGTTTCCGTCTTGATCTAAAAACGAGTGGTGTTTTACAACGCACAAAAGTGTATGTTGGTTCAAACGAATTTGGCTACAATGCCACTGGAACTTCAGTATATAAACGAACCATTATTTCAGCTCCTACAGGAGTGTGTGCTCTATGGCAAGATAGTGCTGGTGTACAGCAATTGTTCTATATCCATACCGACAATCAAGGTTCATGGCTTGCCATTAGTAATCAGTCAGCAACAATAACCAATCGCTATAGTTACGATGCTTGGGGGCGACCTCGTGATGTCAACACTTGGTACCTTAAACCAGTAAGCATAGCTAGCCCCGTTACTAATTTAGCTGCATTACAACCACGTTTCGATTATGGATATACAGGACAGGAACACATGTCAGCTTTTGGACTCATAAATATGAATGGACGTATTTACGATCCATACTTACAACGGTTCATTAGTCCCGACCCTTATGTGCAAGACCCGACCGATGCCCAAAACTATAACCGTTATTCATATTGTTTGAATAATCCACTGTCATTTACCGACCCGAGTGGGTACAAATGGTCAACATTTAAGAGGATTAAAAATGCAGTATTAACAGCTCCATCTGCGAGTATTGTTCTTGCAGCTAACGCAACAAAAAAAGTTTTTGGAGAAAACAAAGTAACTAATTCAATTTGCAATCAATCTGAAGAATTTTATATGGGTGGAAGTGATGCATCATACTACTTAAACCGACTTTGTGGTCAATCAAGAACTGATGCTTCCAATAATTCCATTTTTGGAGGTTTTTATAATGACTGTTTAATTAGATATACCGACTTCGAATTATGGGGAAATAAAAGGAGGAAATATCTAAGTAGTATAAATAACGATGATAAATACATAGATGAAGAAAGGGACAGACAACGAAAAGAAAAACTAAGACAATATGATTATGATTTGCTTTATAATTTAGGTTTAACACCACATGCAGCTAATGAAACAGTTACTACATATGATGTTCAATGTTTTATTGAACAAAATTTCCCTTGTGAATTAGCAACAGTATACAGTAACGGATATACATTAAGTTATGATCTTGGATATAACGGTGATTATGGTAATTTAGGGTATAGATATACACATCCTAAAGACTTCACAATGAGACTTTGTCGAAGAGTTACATTTGATACTGAAGCAATAGAATATAATGTAATTGGTCATGAATTCCATCATGCTGAGTTAGAAATGAATGGAACAGTTGCTAAATACATAAAAGAGTTTGGTGAAGAATTAGCTACTTATTATATTGAACTGGAAACTTACGAGTGGCAAGAAGAAAATATGTGTGATTATATAGAAGCAAAATATGGAACGAAAGCATCTTCCAGTATGATTGAAGATTGGCGTAATAGAGAGGCATTATATAAGAATGACATACATGAATATTTAGTAGAACATCATCTTAACGGATATTAATATAATAACACTCGATTAATTAAATACTAAAAGGTTGGTATATATCAACCTTTTAGTTATCGATAATATAATGTTATTAATTATTATTAAAAAAATCAATATCTTTAATCGTAACATTTTAAAAAACATGAACTTTCATAAATTTATCTCGGTATTGAAAATATTTAACTATAGTTTTATTCTTTTTTTTTCTGTATTCTTTTATATTAGTGAAATACAGGCACAAAACCCAATATCGTTAGAGGTTGTTAATAGCTCAAAGATAATATTGCCATTTCAAAAAAAGTTTACTATAAAGATTAAATTTTATAATATATCGGATTCTATTTCATATTTTCTCTGCAATACGGAATATATAATCAATAACGATGATACAACTACGAATTATAATTTAGAATCACATAAATTTTGGGTTGCAATTATAAATAATGAAGGATATTTTGAACCCCATCAATATATGGTATATCGCAAACTTAAAACTAAACATCCTATTTCAAAGAAAAAACTTGAAAAGTATAAAAAAACGAAAAATCTAATGCCAAATACTATAATTATAAAGCCTAGAAATTTTATAATTAAGAAATATCATGTTGATTTAACTTATGCAAAGAGAAAATTAGGATGGTATCGTTTTAAAATTTTTTGGGGTTGCGAATTTAAACCAATAAATAAGGATTTAGATAGTCTACAAGTTGGAGACATTGGAAATAACGTAAAAGTTTCAAAAAGTATATCTCAAACAAAATGGGTGAAATTTCTATACTTAAATTTATTTGATAAAAGACATGACTAATTTTATTCGTAATATAATTTAAGCAATTTAATAGCACAAATATGATAAAATAGAAACAGTTCAATCTCATAAGAGCAGTCTAGTAGTATTGCGAATGGATAAATCGAAACATAAAAAAAACGTCATTAATTAATTCATAGATGAATAAAATATTTTTATTTAGCATGCTGTCTTTTTTATTAGTAAAGACAAGTAATGCACAACAGACTATCGGTTTTGGGATAAAAGTCAAAACTAATTCAGTGCATAATGGAGATTCAATAGAATCATCAAATAGGCAATGCAATACGCATGTCATTTTCAGCAATACTCCTACTCTATTTTGTCGGTATGATATAAATAAAAATATGGGTATAAAAATTGGATTTTACAGACGGAATAGAGATTATATTACAACTTTCACCACTATTTCGGGAGCAAAGTCAGTCTTTTGTCCTATTGGTCAAATGCAAATCCCAATAAGTTTCTATATTAAAAAACCGTCTGTTGTTGGGAAATTCTATGCTATGTTTGATTTTGAAGGAATGTTAATTACAAAAAAGAATAGAAAATTTGATTATACAACAGTTGAAAAGCCAGGAGTTGACATACCTTTTTATAGTCAACAAAATAGAGACTGGGGTGGAATTTTCACCTTCTCACCTGGATGTGGTTACACAATAAGTAGAAGAAGTCGAATTGAACTCTGTTTTGAGATTGAAGTACAGTTTTATGGAAAGAATAGAATAGAAAATACCTATCTAGTAAAGAATGAAAATGAAACCAATGATGTAATAATTGATAAAATAGTAGAAACACCAATGAATAGAGATTTTAATTGGTATTTAGCTGCTTCATATGTCTATATGTTTGTAAAAAAAGAAAAGAAGACTAGTTCAAATTAAGTATTAGCCTCGGTTAGCTCGGTTTGCCGTAGCGTGTTAGCAAACGTGGGTTCGGCATAGCGTCCCTGTTAAGCTGAGGACCTGTTAAGCTGAGGCTAAAAACGGAGCAAGTTCGGCTAAGGTTCTACCTTAGTCGAACATATTGTGATAGGCTATGCCTGTGAAACACAAAACAATTATATTTGTTCATCGATATCAATTTCTATGCAAAACATTTTAAAAACAAGGCGGAGCCTTTATGGATATGAACGACTAAGGCAGAGCCTTAGCCGAACCTTCGTAACGTTACAGCCTGGGACGAACGGGGGACATTAGATCCCAATGTAGAAGCTATGGAATATAATGTTATTGGTCATGAACTTTATCATGCTCTTCAAATAAGTAGAGGCGATTTTGAAAAATACAAAAAATTAGAGAACGATAATGAAGAAGCAGCAATGCAAGATATGGAGGCAGATGCATATAAATGGCAAAAGGAAAATATGTACGATGATGTTTTAGCTAAATATGGTAAAGAACAGGCTGATATCCTTTACAAGAGTTGGGAAGATGGTTGGAAAAGTAAAGTCAGATATGAATAACATTTAGATATTTTTCTTACTGTATATGACAAAGATAATTATATATAAGCTTTTCAGACAGATTAGTCTTACAAAAACTGTTAAAATACTATATATTGCAATGTTTCTTTTTTCTAATATTTTATTAGCTCAAGACTCAATAAAGATTAATATAGTATCTAGTTCAAAAATAATATTGCCTTTTCAAAGGAGAATTCATTTGAAAGTTAGATTTAGTAATATGTCTGATTCTCTTTCTTATGTACTAAATAACATACATGATTTGATTATCACATCTGATTCAATTAAAGATAATAAGTTCAATAGATCTAGAGTATATATTTACTACTTAGATAAGAATGGAGAATTAATTCATGTAGAGTTTATTAATTGCAAAAAAAATGCTAAACGTATTCCAATGTATAAGAATAAAAATGATAGCATAATTAAACAAATACCTATTGTATTAAAACCGAAGAAATCAAAAACAATAAAATATAAGGCTAGGTTTTTGAATGAATGTGATATGGCTTTGAATTGGTATAAATATCGAATTATGTTAAAAAGTTGTTTATATGATTTTTATATGAATAAAGATGAATACAAAGACTATGAGCAAAAGTATAATGCAAAGCTATACGTTGGGTATTCGGAAACTGAATACCGAAAGTTTTTGTATTTTAATTTTATGAGATAGAAATTTTATTAAAAGATAGAAAGAATGAAAAAAGTAGCAGTGTTTATTGTATTTTCTTTACTAATAATTTCAATTAGTAAAGCACAAAAGGTAATTGGTTTTGGTGCTCAGTTTCGTAGTTATACAACTGACGGAAAATTAGTAAAGACAAATAATTCAAATGTAGTAACACATGAAATAGCCGATCCCGGTTTAGAACTATTTTGTCGTCTTAATTTATCTGAATGTATGGGAATTAAAATAGGTATAACACCAATTTCGCATAATTACATTTCAACAGTATCAACAGAAAAAGGGCAAAAATCTATTAGTTGGGGAATATTAAGTCCTCAACTACCAATTGGCTTTTATTACAAAAGACCTTCAGTTGTAGGTAAACTTTATTTTTTTATGGAGTCAGACATCATGTTTATTCCTTCAGAAAGCACTAGTGCATCTCAGACAAATGATGAATTAAATGTATATTTTGAAACGAAACAAACAAATGACTGGGGAACTAATTTTACATTTCAACCTGGTTTTGGCTATACTTTTTCAAGACGTATAAGAATTGAATTAGGTTTATATATGGCTTATCAAATATTTGGCGACATACAAGTGCAAAATAAATATAAATACGTAAATAGCTTAGGCAACGAAGTAACCGAAACGGATGAAATAAAGGATAATAAACATTTCGATTTTTCAAATCGTTATACCTTTTCATTAATTTACATGTTCACCAAGAAAGAAAAACCAAACTCAGTTAAGCCGAGGTTATAATCGGAGCAAGTTCGGCGAAGGTTCTACACCGCTCCCACAAGTGTTCTGAAGGACACTTGTGGGCTTTACAACAAATAACAAACAGAGTAATGAGCTTCCCCTGTTAAGCTGAGGCTATAAACGGAGCAAGTTCGGCTAAGGTTCTACCTTAGTCGAACATATCGTGATAGGCTATGCCTGTGAAACACAAAAACGATTATATTTGTTCATCGATGTCAACAGGGTATAAAATAGCAGAAGGAACAGGAGCATATTATTTGACCTTTCAAATAGTAGGTTGGGTTGATTTATTTACAAGACAAGTATATAAAGATATTGTTATTGAGAGTCTAAAATACTGCCAACAAAACAAAGGTTTAGAATTATTTGCTTATGTTATTATGAGCAATCATATACACCTTTTAGCACGGAGTCAGTCGGGCGATTTAAGCGGAACAATTCGCGATTTTAAGAACTATACTAGTAGAAAGTTTATTGAAATTCTGGAAAGTAATATAGAAAGTAGAAGTGAATGGATGAAAATGGTTTTTGAATATCATGGAAAATTTAAAAACAAGCAAACAAATCAAATATGGACACACGAAAATCATGCTGAACATATCTATAGTCAGAAGTTTATTGAACAAAAGATAACGTACATTCATAATAATCCAGTACGAGCTGGAATTGTTACAAAACCATATGATTATTTATATTCGAGTGCAAAGAATTATGCAGATTTGGAAAATGTTATTGATGTTATAAAAGTTGATTTACTATGCAAAATATTCTAAAAACGAGGCAGAGCCTCTTCGGATATGAACGACTAAGGCAGAGCCTTAGCCGAACTTTCGCAACGTTACAGCCTAGAGCGAACGGGGGAAGACCGTTTAAACTATTATACTAATCTATTTAATCATGTATATTAGATATTATATTGTTTCTTTACTTTGTTGTCTTTTAGGGCATAGTTTACAAGCAAATGATACTGTTTTTGTAAATATTCGCCATTGTTCTAAGATTATATTACCATTTCAAAGAAAAATTTCTATAAAAGTTGAGTTAATTAATACATCTGATTCTTTAACATATTTACTATACAATATAAATTACTTAGGGGTTACTATTTATCCTGATTCACTTCAAGATTATAAAAAACAAACTTATGGTTTAGATATCAGTATAAAAAATGAAGATGGAGAATTTGCAGATCCATTTTTTAGAGAATCTTTTCCGAGGCCAAAAAAAATACTTCATCATAAATTTCGAAAATTTAAAAAAAGTATTACCCCAATTTATAACGTATACGATTTTTCTAGAATTATTCCTTTTGTTCTTAAGCCTAAACAAACAGTCGTTAATAAATATAGAGTAAATATCAAAAACGTAAAAATAAAAGTTGGTTGGAATAACGTTCGAGTTTTATATAAAAGTGGTTATTATCGTTTTGATTTGATAAAAGAAAAATTCAAAGAAGATGAACAAAAATATAATGCAAAAGTTTTTTTTGGAATTACAGGATCAGAATATAAAAGATTTTATTTTTGGAATTTTATTAATGTACATAATTATAATAAACATTAGTTCCAAGGTTCGACCGTGGTTATACCACCGCTCCCGCAAGTGTTCCGTAGGACACTTGCGGGTTTATTAATGAACAACAAACAGAGCAATGAGCTTCTTACAAAGTTTGTTACTTTGTTACTTTGAGTTTGAATAAAACGTTTGGATTTCTTTTGTTGCAAAGTTATAAACTTTGCGGTTAAGGCTATGTTTCAATGGAGAGTAAAATTATAACCACAAGTGTACTTCGTAACACTTGCGGTTGCGGGTTTAAAATTGCTTCAATTTGCTCTATTAAGCTGAGACTAAAAACAGAGTACGTTCGATGATCGACTTGGACGAATGGGTAAATATTTTACGAAAAAAATAATTTGTATCTTTGCAAAAAAAGATTAAAATGCAAAACTCTAATTACCCACAAGTATCATTAATAATAGCGTGCTATAATCAAGCAAGTTATCTTGAAAAGATTCTTTTAACTCTTAAGAACCAAACATTTTCTAATTTTGAAATTGTAATTGCTGATGATGGTTCCGGTGCAGAATTAGCCGAAGTAATAAAGAAATATCAAGGTTCATTTACATTTCCAATTCAACATATTTGGCATGAAGATAATGGTTTTAGAAAAACGATAATTATTAACGAAGCTGTTCGTAATAGCAATTCAGAATACTTACTTTTTATTGATGGCGATTGCTTATTACATCATAAATTTATTGAACGTCATTATACAAGACGTAAAAGGAATGTCGTATTGTCGGGACGAAGAATTATGCTTGATGAAACGATTAGTAAAAAGATTTCAAACATCGAAATCGAGAACAAAACGTTCGAAAAACCTTCTTTTTGGTGGAATAATTGTATCCCCAAAGAGCGTAAACGGGGATTTTACATCCCTTTTATATATACTTTTATTAATAAAATAGGAAAAGATTATTGGGCTTTTGGCTCAAATTTCTCCATTCACAAATCCGATTTTTTTTCTGTTAATGGCTACGATCAAGCTATTGTTGGACGAGGATTGGAAGATATTAATTTAAGTCAACGGTTTAAATTGAAAGGGTATAAAACAAATCGATTAACGTACGAAGCCTTACAATATCATCTTTTTCATAACTCAAAACCTGTACCGCATTCAAAGGAAGAAGAGGCAAAAATCATTTACCCTAAACATTTTTATGCCGAAAAGGGCATAAATAACGTATAATTACTATTCTTTAAAAATATCAGAATTAGCTCGTTTCACAACAAATAATATAAATATAAAGGCAAACAAGGACACAAAACCATGTTTGTCTTTTTTTATGTTTTTTTTGTTTTGTAACATTTGTTACAAATTATCGACCAAAACTCAACCTACCTTTGTCATGTAAGTTTTTAGTAATGAATTTTAAATTTTAAGTAAAGTCAAAATTTCATTCAAAAAGCTTAAAGCATTTTTAACTCAAAATTAAAAATTAAAAATTAAAAATTAAAAACTCAAAATTATGTTACGTGATATTATAAAAATAGATGAAGACCTCTGTAACGGTTGTGGCGAATGTGTTCCAAACTGTCACGAGGGAGCTTTGCAAATCATCGACGGGAAAGTGCGAATGGTTAGCGAATTAATGTGCGATGGACTTGGAGCCTGCATAGGTCATTGCCCTATAGGAGCATTAACCATCGAAAAACGCGAAGCTCCAGCTTACGATGAAGT
>Ga0302286_10001984_pt1 | contig 14540 bp, 16 predicted proteins | sample III_Fen_E2_3_FD_198765 | JGI IMG/M metagenome (GOLD analysis project Ga0302286, IMG submission 198765) | Peat permafrost microbial communities from Stordalen Mire near Abisko, Sweden - III_Fen_E2_3 | ecosystem: Environmental > Terrestrial > Soil > Wetlands > Permafrost | place: Sweden: Abisko...
ATTAGTATCGTAGGTACGAGACAGCGTAAATGTCGGACTCTGGACATCGTCCTCGATACCCATACCGGCAGCGATACCCTTAGTCAGCGTTGTCTTACCTGCACCAATATCACCGATCAATTCTATCACCTCTCCACCACGACAAAGCGCACCGAGTCGACGGCCGAATGTAAGCATCGCATCTACAGATTGAATTTCACGCTCCATACTACTGTTAATTATACCATGGCTAAGTCTGGCGCTTGAGGAACGTTTCAGATACAATGGAGCATAAGTGGTATGCGCATTTCAGATGAAACCCTCACTAAGCTGCTGACGAGCAATACCGTTGCCACGGAAGACCAGCTTTCGACTCTCCGCGAGCAAGCGGCGAGCGCTTCGAGTAGCCTTCAGGATGTCATACTTGAGGCAAAGCTCATTACTGAGGCAGACCTTACGAAATTATTTGCTCAGTACGCCGACCTACCTTTCATCGAGATTAATCCCAATGATATTCCCAGTGATACCTTGAACCGTATCCCAGAGCGTATCGCGCGACAATACAATGCCGTCATCTTCAAGATTGATACTGATGGCCTGATACACCTTGCGATGGATGACCCTGACGACGTTCAGGCAGTTAGTTTCATCGAGAAGGAGATTGGCGAGAATGTCAAAATCTACCTCGCACCTCATGAGAACATTCTCCTTTGCCTCGAGAATTACCGCGGCGATGTGAACCAAGAGCTCAAGGAAGTCATCGACGTGCAACGCGAAGATGATGGTGACTCACCGAATATTACTGAGGCTGAAATTTCCGAAAACTCCCCTATCTCACAGACGGTTAATCTTTTGCTTGAATACGCCATCCGCTCACAGGCTTCGGATGTCCATATCGAGCCTCGTGAAGATTTCGTTCAGATTCGCTATCGCATTGACGGCGTGCTCCAAGAAGTTAATCGCCTCCCGCACAACGTGCTCAACGCGCTGGTAAGCCGCATTAAAATCCTTGCCAACCTCAAGATTGATGAACATCGTGTCCCGCAAGATGGTCGCTTCAAGATTAAGGTCGCTGGTAAACAATATGCACTTCGCGTCAGCACCCTCCCTATCGCAGATGGCGAGAAAGTTGTCATGCGTATCCTCGACGAATCCAACCAAGCAGTCAGCCTGAAGGATCTCGGATACTGGGGTCATTCACTCGAAATCATCACTCAGACAATTACTGAACCAAACGGCATGATTCTCATCACCGGACCAACCGGTAGTGGTAAGTCGACTTCACTCTTTAGCCTACTGACAATGCTCAATAAGCCAAATGTGAACATTTCTACCGTCGAAGACCCAGTCGAGTATAAAATCCCTGGAGTCAACCAGACACAGACTAATCCAAAAGCTGGTATGACCTTTGCAAATGGACTGCGCGCACTACTCCGTCAAGATCCAAATATTATCATGGTGGGAGAGATCCGCGACAGTGAGACCGCCAATCTTGGTATTCAGGCCGCACTTACAGGTCACTTAGTTTTGACGACCCTCCACACAAATAACGCCGCGACATCGCTTCCCCGTTTACTCGATATGGATATCGAACCATTCCTGATTGCCAGCACCGTCAAGGCTGTCGTTGGTCAGCGCCTCGTGCGTCGGCTCTGTATGGTATGTCGACAACAATACCAACCCGAGCAAGTGCAAATCGATGAAATCATACGTCTATTTAACCTACGACAAGGTCAGACTTTTGCGTACATTCGAGCGCTAGAAGTGAGCGCACAGCAGCAAGCAATTGGTGGAGATACTCCGCTTGGCACGAGCGAGACAACGATCGTGAGCCTCTGGAGAGCAAATCCCGAAGGTTGCGATGATTGCAATCATACGGGCTACAAAGGACGCATCGGTATTTATGAAGTGCTCGGCAATACCATTCCAATCCAACGGATGATTATGGCAAGCGCGACCAGCAATCAGATTCAGGATCAAGCAATCGCAGAAGGTATGGTGACGATGCAAGGTGATGGTCTCGTCAAAGCATTGCGCGGCAACACAACTCTCGAAGAGGTGCTAAGGGTAACCAAGGAATAATAGTATGTCAAGTTTTCTCTATACAGCCACAAATTCACAAAAAAAGGTCGTCAGCGGCGTTCTTGAAGCGCAAAATCGCGCTGAAGCAATCTCGAGTCTCACAAAGCAAGGTCTCGCACCTATCTTATTGCAGGAAGCAGCCGAAAAGAAATCCTCGTTTGGGTTCCTTGATTTCCTAGGCAAGAACCGCGTCAAAAACGATGACCTCGTCATGTTTACACGCCAACTCTCAGCCATGGTGAGTGCGGGGGTTCCAATCCTGCGTGCACTCTCATCGCAACATGATCACACCAACAGCGCCTCATTGAAGACTGTGCTCTCGGGCATTATCAAAGAGGTAGAGGGGGGCGCTCAGCTTGCCGATGCACTCGAGAAATATCCCAACACATTCAACGATGTGTATGTGAACATGGTTCGCGCCGGAGAGGCGGCGGGTATTCTGGATGAGATTCTCAAACGTCTCGCACTCCAACAGGAGAAAAACTCATCCATGCGCAAGAAAATAAAAAGCGCCATGATGTACCCTATGGTCCTCATGGGTATTACCGTCGTCGCATTCTTTGCGCTGATGTTGTTTGTGATTCCACAAATCGGAGGCATCGTGAAAGACCTCGGTGGTCCTGATGCGAAACTCCCGACACTCACCGTCATCATGCTCGGCCTCAGTCAATTCCTTGTTAAATATGGGGTATTCGTATTGATTGGAGCTGTCCTGGCTATCGTACTCCTCTTGAGGTGGCTCAAGACGCCAGGTGGTAAGAACGTCTTCCACGCTTTCGTGCTGAAAGTTCCCGCGCTCAAGGTAATCATCCAAAAGGTTGCGGTAGCTCGATTCGCGCGCACGTTCTCGTCACTTATGGGCGCGGGTGTTGCAGTTCTCGAGGCACTTCACGTCACGGGTCGCGCAATTGGTAACGTCGTGTACGAGCGTGCGCTTGCGACCGCTGCTGAAGAAGTGAAGAACGGTAAGACACTCTCGTCTGTGCTCGATAATAACCCGCTCTTTCCGCCAATCGTTGCTCAGATGCTCGCGGTCGGTGAGGAAACGGGTCAAACAGACGTGGTACTCGTAAAGGTAGCCGATTTCTACGAAGAAGAAGTTGATGTCGCGATTGATGGTGTGAGCTCCATTATTGAGCCAGTTATGATTCTACTCATGGGCTCAATGGTCGGTGTGATTGCTGCAAGTGTGATGATGCCAATTGCGGGTCTCGCACAATCGATTAAATCATAAGCATTTTATTGCGCTCATGGTATAATTATGAGGAGTAGATTCATTAGTGGGCACAAATGACAAAATTATTTTATAAAGATAAACCTCTGATTGGACTCGACATCAGCCAGACGGGTATTAAAGTCATGGCCATCAATCCTAAACGTTGGCTCGTACTTGGGTATGGTTCGCTTGATCTCGATCCCGTCAAAGTTCAGACCTCACTCGATAACCCAGAGGACACCTACCTTGCCGAAAATATTGCCGTATTGCTCCACAAGAACATCGTAGGCACCCTCAGCTCTGACCATGTCGTCGTGGGACTGCCTACTGGACGCACCTTCTCTCGAACATTCAAGATACCTGCAAGTGAGGAGCGAAACCTTGCGAGTGCAGTCGAAGTCGAAGTCGAGCAATACATTCCCGTCCCCTTGAGCGCGCTCTACGTTGATTATGAAGTTATTGGACGGACAAAGGACGAGATCACTGTTGTCATGTCTGCCGTTCCTTCTGCGCTCGTCGATAACTGCATCAAGGCAGTTCGCGCTGCAAACCTCGAGCCTATCATTGCCGAGCCAAGTATCAATGCCGTCGCACGAGTGATACAAGCGACAGAGGAGGGTCACCTTTCGACATTGATCGTCGATATCGGCCCGGCCAGCACCGACGTTGCAGTTCTTGATGGTGGTGCGATTCGCGTCAGCGGTGGCGTCGGTATCGGCGGCAACACCTTCACCCTTGATATCGCCAAAAAGCTCAATGTCACGCTTGAGAATGCCCATCAATTAAAGGTGCTCAATGGTCTCAATCCAGGTACTCGTCAAGCAAAGATTACCGCAGCACTCCGTCCCAGTCTGATGCGCATCGCAGGTGAAATCCGAAAAGTCATTCGCTACTACAATGAGCGATTGAATGAGAATCATAAGATCGAGCAAGTCCTCATCGTCGGAGGTGGCGCAAATGTCCCTGGTATCGGAGAATTCTTCACGAATGAGCTCGTGATGGCAGCGCGTGTTGCCAGCCCATGGCAACGACTCGATTTCGGTCAATTACGCGAACCAAATAAGCAATTTCGACCGCGCTACATTGCTGTCGCCGGACTGGCGAGCCTCTCAAATGAGGAGGTCTGGAAGAAATGATCAACCTACTCGCCCCAAATGATCGCCGACAACTGGTGGCGTCTCGGACCAACTCACTTATCTTGCGGTACATCTTCTTGATGTCAGTCGTCATCGCAATCATGGCGCTCGAGATGTTGGGCGTATTCTTTATACTAAATATCGATAAGCAAAAAAATGAAGATTTAATTACCTACAACGATAAGCAAGCAGCGGCATATACAAATGTCCAACAAAAAGCCGATACATTTCGCTCAAATCTTGCAATCTCAAAATATGTGCTCAGTAAACAAACACCGTACACCTCGATTATCTTCGCGATTGCCCAAGCCCTGCCAGCGACAGCGACACTTGATAGCCTGAGCATTGTTCCCGCCACCTTCGGAACACCAGTACCAATTACGGTTGAGACCGATAGCTCGAAAACTGCAATTGACGCAAAGTCGGCCCTCCAAGCGGCTACCTACGGTGGTAAACCAATATTTACTGCGGTAAGCTTTAGCTCACTCTCCGCCCCAGACCAAGCTGCAAACAAGACGACCTACACGGCAGCCTTCAATGTCACGTTCTCTAAGGATATCCCCGCGCAATGAAAACACTATCTCGCACAACACCTGTAAAGGTAAGGGTCATCGTAGTAACGGTTCTTGTCGTACTTATGGTGCTTGGTATTGTGATATTCCTACTTGGCTACCAACAGATTGCTACCTACTCAGCAGAAGCTCAGCAGATATCTTCCGACGCACAAGCAAGCAATACGAAGGTTCAGCGACTAGTTGCAACCAAGAAACAGCTTGAGCAAGAAGCGGCAATCGTAGAGAGAGCCTCGCAACTCGTATCAGTAAGTCAGTCATATCTCTACCAGGACCAGATTATACGAGATATCAATTCATACGCTGCTGTTGCAGGTATCGTCCTCGACAGTATCACGTTCAATGACGCAGCCGCCGCAGCCGCGACTCCGGGAGTAGCAGCTGCCCCAGCAGGTATCAAGACAACTACTGCGACCGTCACACTCAAGAACCCCGTGAATTACATCCGGTACCTTAAATTCATCCACTCGCTCGAACAGAGCTTATTCAGGATGAGTGTACTCGGTGTTGGTATGGCCAAATCTACGAATGCTGACGACCTAAAAAAGGATCCTGACGCTATTGTTGCTGAACCAGTCAGTATAGAGGTATACATCAAATGAAATCACTAAGTTTTGCGCAGCTGAACCATTTGATATCACAGTTTCTCCATCGTTTCCACGTCATACTGTTCGTAGTATTCGTAATCGGTGGATTGTCACTTGTGACGCTGTTCTTAGGTCAAGCCATCACCGCACAAGGAACACCTCCACCAACAGCCGGTGATCCACCCTTCGATACCGCTACAATGTCAAAAATAGAAAATCTGCGAACGACTACTGACACATCCAATCTAATTCTCCCAAATGGGCGCACGAATCCACTAAAATAGCATTATGATACTTCTCGGCTCTACACTACTACACGCTCCTGTGATGAGCCTACAGACTGGCGGCGAACTCGCACGTACGAAATCTGCTGTCATTGACCCAGCGAACTTAGGCGTAATCGCCTACGAGCTTGTCGGGCCGCGTCTGACGGAACACCCCGCACTTCTCAGAATGGCTGATGTGAGAGAATTAAGCGATCTTGGATTTATCGTTGATTCAGAGGATGAGTTTGTCACCGAACATGACGTCATCAAGCTCGATGAAATCTACCATATGGGATTCGAACCAATCACCATGCTCGTCACGGACGAGAAGGGCAAGAAACTGGGTCATATCATTGACTACACACTAGATACGAGCGGGTTCTTCATCCAGCAGCTCACGGTTCGCAGGCCATTCCTGCGCAGCCTCAATGATACCGAACTACTCATACACCGAAGCCAGATCATCGAGATCAATGATAAGGCAATTGTTGTCCACTCAGAAGCAAAGGTACCAGAACCAGAACGCCATGAGGTTGTCGGCTCCTACATTAATCCATTCCGTAAGACAGAGTCAGCGCCCGAATCAGTCGATCGGTCGTAAGGCTTGTTTGATAGAGTCGTAGTCAAATCCTTGCCGCGCAAGGTATTGCATGAACTTCTGATCGTCCGGATAGCGTACACGTTTCTTCGCCACAATCTTCGCCAGTTCATCACCGTCCTCTCTACCCGACTCAGCCAGGGTAGACTCGATAATCTCACCCGACACACCCTTTGCCCGCAGCTCAGCAGAGAGTTTGCGTAGGGAAGTGCCTTTCACAACATTTCGACTTTCAACCCACCACTTGGCAAAGTGTTCATCGTTGACATAGGACTTCTGTTGTAATTTGCTCAGCACGCGTTCGGCAAGGGTAGGGGAGTACCCTTCTATGAGCTTCCCTTCTTTACCTCGCCTATCGCGCGTCTTTCGCCAGAGATAGTCGCGAACTTCACGTACGCTATGTGGGCGCATCAAAGAGTACTCCAGCGCCCTGGCGTAGAGTTTCCCGAACTGGCTCTCAGTCTCGAGTTCAGTCAGTTCATCTTCACTCAATTCCCTACCGGTCTTTATTCCCAGATCAGTGACTTGTGAGATATCAAGTGAAAATCGGTACACACCATCAACCGATACATTCACTCGATCGGGATTTCGTATCTGAGAGGATATACTTGTAATCTTCATTTTACAGAACTTGCCGCTCGTTCATTCGGCTTTTCCTCAGCGAAGAGACGAGTTATACTACTCGGCTTCAGCAACCGCAACTTTGTCACGAACTTTTTGTTCGATTTCCTTGAGGATATCAGGATTTTCCTTGAGATACTTCTTGGTCGCTTCTCTTCCCTGTCCTATCTTTGCGTCGTTGTAGTCAAACCATGCGCCTGCTTTACCGACGATACCATGCTCTACCGCGAGATCGAGTACGTCACCAGTCTTTGAGATGCCTTCGTTGTACATGATATCAAACTCAGCAACTCGGAAAGGCGGCGCGATCTTGTTTTTCACGATCTTGACCTTGGTACGGTTTCCGATAATTTCTTCGCCTTCTTTAATCTGACCAATCCGACGAATGTCAGCACGAACCGAGGCGTAGAACTTCAATGCATTACCACCGGTTGTTGTCTCTGGGTTTCCGAACATCACACCAATCTTCATACGAATCTGGTTGATAAATATCACGGTCGCGTGAGACTTATTGATGATACCGGTAAGCTTACGAAGCGCCTGGCTCATCAAACGAGCCTGTAAGCCCATGTGACTGTCGCCCATATCACCATCGATCTCGGCTTGCGGTACAAGTGCCGCGACTGAGTCAACCACGATGAGATCAACTGCATTTGAACGGACCAGTGTCTCGACAATTTCAAGTGCCTGTTCGCCATTGTCTGGCTGACTTACGTAAAGGTTATCGGTGTCGACGCCTAATTTCCTGGCGTAGGCAGGATCAAGTGCGTGCTCGGCATCGATAAATGCAGCCGTGCCTCCTGTTTTCTGAATCTCTGCAATAGCGTGAAGACTTAAGGTTGTCTTGCCCGAGCTTTCGGGACCATAAATTTCAATGATGCGACCCTTTGGATAGCCGCCACCCAATGCGAGGTCGACGCTCAATGAGCCACTTGAGAGTAGCTCTATGTCGACTCTCTTTGCATCACCTAGTCGCATAATCGAACCGTCACCGAATTGCTTCGTGATTTGATCCATCGCAAGACCTAGGGCCTTGAGTTTTCCTTCATTAGCAGTGGGTTTCTCGGCCAGCACTTTACTCTCAGACTTTTTTGCCATTTCCCCTCCTTATTACTCGCCCTATTATATCGCAGTTGGCTAGTGTTTGATATAATGACTACAATGAAACGTCGTGGGTTTACCGTTATCGAACTACTGGTCATTATCGTCATCCTAGGTATTGGGAGCTGGCTTTTCTTTACTGAGCGTGCGACAGTCAATTCTGAGCAGCGGGATAGTACGCGCAAGACCGCCATCAATGCCATGTACTATAACCTCGAAGAAGTTTACTTCGAGGCACACAACAATTACCCACAGACTATTGATAGCAAAACGTTGCGTGCCATGGACCCTGCACTATTTACCGATCCGAGTGACGTCAAACTAGGTGAAACAGGTTCAGATTATCGTTATGAGCCAACTGGGTGCAACACCAGTGGACAGTGTAGTGGCTATACGCTTCGCAGTGCCATGGAACGCGAAGCCGACTTCGTCAAAACCAATCGCAACAAATAACTAAACCTACTCGGTGGGTGAAGCTTGGACCGGACGTCCGTTCTTAAATGCTTCTACCGCATTATTGAGTATGGCAATTTGTTTTTTAGGGTTCTGTACATAATCAAATCGATATGTTGACTCGCTACCCTCAGTACTCAGACGGATAGATCCGTAGTTCAGTATTACTTGTAGCGGACCACGTTGGCTAAAACTTGCATCTTCTATGTTCATGAGGCTGGCGATCTGTTCGTTCTTCGAGAAAATGCTATTTTGAATCTCTTGTATAATGCTCTCATTCGTCAAATAAAATCGATTGTTGCTGTACACCCACATCGCAAGATAGCCCCCGATGAGTGAAAGTATCGCGAAAAGGATTCCCATAATTGCGATACCTCCGTATGCCTGCGAAGAGAGGCTAAATATATCAGCAAAAGATTGATAGTCGACAACGAGTAGAAATGCCACAGACACAAGTAGTGTCGTCACGATAATGGGCCCCAGTAGGCCAATGGGGTGTCGACGGATATCACTGATCACGTATTCATGTTCACTCAGGTTAAGTCCTGGATATCGTCTCATCGATTCAGCATGCTTCTGCATCGCCTCAGGTGACAGCTCTACTTCAATAGGTTCGAACGCACGCGTCATATGGACTACTTGTGGGCGCTGTTGGGCGTCTGCGGGTGTCGTCGGTGCAGCATACAGCGCTCTACCATCAACATCGTATGCGACTGGTTTTTGTGACTCCTGCTCTTGTTGTTCTTGCATAGAAGCCTCCATCATCATTCCTCTGTGTTCCAACTTATCTCGCATGTGTGCCATGTATATAGTATACAATGGCCCTCACCTATTTACTGTTATCGAGATGTTTGCGTGCCCTTGGCGTCACGCGCCTACCCCGTGGAGTACGCTCGATGAATCCGATCTGTAGGAGGTACGGCTCGTAGAAGTCTTCAATTGTCGTTGCTTCATCACCCGTGAGTGCCGCGATGGTGCTGAGGCCGACAGGATTATCGCCATATGCATCAATGATACTGCGGAGCATTTGACGGTCAGCAGGATCAAGACCAATCTCATCTATCTCGAGCATTTCTAGTGCGCGGTGAGTGATAGCCACGTCGATGATTCCGTCACCATTAACATCCGCGTAGTCACGGACGCGCTTTAGTAGGCGGTTTGCAATGCGTGGCGTGAGTCGAGCGCGAGTAGAAAGTAATTCTGCTGACTCATCATCGATTTTCGTATTCAGTATACCTGCGGCTCGTGTGATAATGCGTGAAATTTCATCAGGTGTATAAAATTCGAGACGGTAAATATGCCCGAAACGATCACGGAGTGGCGCTGCAAGTGAACCGGTACGCGTCGTCGCACCTATGACCGTAAATTTAGGGAGATCAAGCCGCACACTGCGCGCAGCTGGGCCTTTACCAATCACGATATCAAGCTTAAAATCTTCCATCGCAGCATAGAGTACTTCTTCGACCGTTCGACTCAGTCGGTGTATCTCGTCGATAAACAAAATGTCACCGTCCTGTAGATTTGTCAGAATGCTTGCGAGATCTCCTGCGCGTTCGATTGCAGGTCCTGCAGTGACGCGAATGTTCTTACCCATCTCATTCGCAATGACAGTCGCCATCGTCGTCTTACCAAGTCCCGGAGGACCATAGAGCAGTACGTGATCAATCGGGTCGCCGCGCTTTTTAGCTGCATCAATACCAAGTTTGAGATTTTTCTTGAGTCGCTCCTGTCCTACGTATTCACTGAAGTTTTGCGGTCGTAAGGTAACCTCGATGATTTTCTCATCAAGGTCATCATCGGGGCTACTCGTATCGACGATTCGTTCAATTGCCATCGATTAATCTCCTGACTAGTATACGATAATCATAGCTTCCTACGATTGGTAAATCGACGGCATCGTGCAAATCAATCCAAACAGGGATTCCCATATGCTCGCGTTCCCATATATCATGACCGCTTATTGAGATAGACTTACCATCCTCATGGATATTACACAAGAAAAAGGTAACAAGCGAGTGAATGATTTCACGTTCATTGTTCTCGTTTTCGGGATCCCAGATAAAGAAATGGTCGTGCATCATCAAGTTCTTTTCGATATCTAACGATAGTCCCGTTTCCTCTAGCACCTCTCGTATCGCGCCTTGCTCTAGGGTTTCATATGCCTCAACTTCACCTCCAGGTAGGTCATAGCGGACTTCTCCACCCATAAGAAATGGCGTCAATAAAATTTTCTGATCCTTAATGATTAGACAGTGCGCACCGATGCGCCAGCCTGTTACGTCTGAAGAATCTACAGTATACTCTGTACCAAACATTGATGTAGCGGTGATTGTCATTGTTTGAGCGCCTCACGTACACGAGCGCTCGTCGAAAGCGAGACATCCACACCTTCAAGTGCTTTGGTTGCGTCGCTTAATGTGTAGCCAAGTGCGATGAGTGCTTCGAGTGCTTCGTCGCTCGTGTTCAGTTCTGTTTGCACTCCGTTCTGTTTCCGATAGACAATCGGCATACCGACTTTATCTGACAGATCAACGACGACACGTTCGGCGGTCTTCTTGCCGACACCAGAAGCCTTTGAGAGATACGCGCTGTCAGAATTGGCGATGGCATTTCGCACATTCTCAGCCTCATCAAGACTTAGGATTGAGAGTGCAGCTTTCGGACCAACTCCCTGCACGGTAATCAGCATTTCAAATAATTTCTTCGCGGCCAGACTTGAAAACCCAAAGAGCTCCTGGCTTTGCTCACGGATATGGTGATAGGTATAAAACTTCACCTTTTGGCTCAACGTAATGGCATCGTAGTCGCCTGTCGCGACATTGATTTCGTAGCCTACGCCAGAGACATCAACTATTACCGATCCACCAAATTTTTCCGCCACGGTTCCGACTATGTGTGCAATCATATCCTCATTATCTCACGGTGTGGGGATTATAGGCGTTGTAGTATTTCCGTTGCCTGAATTTCCGGAGGAGCTACAATTACTCGTGTCTTTGCTGTACTTGGTCGAATCGTATGCAGACTCATCAATCGTCACGACCTTATGCGTCGCGAGGTCACACACTTGAATTTGCGCAGTACAGTCGCTCGTATTCTTCGAATACGTTTGGCTATCGTATTTCTTCTCATCGATGCTTTCGATTTTCTTCGTCTGCAGGTTACAGACCGTAATCATCGTAGGCGTAGGGTCACATGTAGTGGTTGGTAGTGCACCCGCCATGAAGAACTCGTTGTAGGTACCGGTGCCGCTGGAAGAGGCAAGGCCACCGTTACTCGTGCATACCGCCTTCTGGACGATGCTGCCTGGCATGACAAACTGTGCATTTGCCTTACCTGCCAGTAATTTCTTCATCGTATTTTTCCAGATTGGCCCAGCCATGTCTGATCCACCACTCTTCATGGCCGCATTATCATTATTGCCGACCCAGACACCTACCACATAGTTAGGCGTGTAACCAATTGCCCATGCGTCGCGATTATCATTGGTCGTTCCCGTTTTTACTGCGACAGTGAAGTTTGGTACGGTCAGAGACGAGCCGAAGATGACCGATCGTGTCGTGTTATCGGCCAAGATATTCGAGATGAGGTAGGCACCTTCTTTACTAATTGCTTGCTTTGAAGTCGATGAGGTCGTGAATATTTTCTTACCAAATTTGTCCTGGACGTCGACAATATCAGATGTGTCATATAGCTTGCCTTGATTAGCAAATGCCGCGTAGGCGTTCGCCATCTTGATGAGCGGAACTTCAACGGAACCAATTGCCATCGTGAGATTATAATCTCCATTTGGATCAAGTCCCAGACCCAGCTTGTTTGCTGCTGTCACTGACTTAGTGATGCCGTATTGCTGCATGATCTTAATCGATGGGATGTTGAGCGACCAATCAAGTGCCTGTCGTACCGTCACATTTCCATGCCATTTCTTATCAGCATTTTGTGGAGTGTAGCCGCCACCGAAATCAGTCTTCTCGTCGAGGAATATTGATGCGGGAGTGATGACACCGTCGGCGAGCGCATTCGAATAATAGATTGGCTTCATAGTTGATCCTGGCTGACGTGCCGAGGTTACCATATTTACCTTACCCCATTTGTCATTGGTGTAATCAGCACTACCGACATACGCACGAATCTGTCCGGTTGTAGGATCGATAACGATACCGCTCGCATTTGAGCCACCGTTGGCATCGATGTGTGCCATACCAGCAGCAACACTATCATTGAGTGCGACCTGCGCATCATAATCAAGTGTTGTCTTGACCTGGAAGCCAGAACGCATGACTGTTTCGTAGCCATATTTGTCACTTAACTCGTTAATAACTTGCTCCACAAAGTGCGGTGCAATCGAACTCGGTGCGTTGCCGTCGGTTGCGTAGGTAAGTGTTTCACCAAGTGCGGCGGTCTTCTCGGCTTCTGTGATGTAACCGTTCGTGACCATACGAGTCAATACGGTCGTTTGACGAGACTTGGCGTAGTCTTTGTTGCCACTGATCGGCGAGTAGGCGCTCGGCGCTGGCAACACCCCGACGAGCATCGCACTTTGCGCCAGTGTGAGATCCTTTGGTGCGACACCGAAGTAGGTCTTGGCTGCCTCCTCGATACCGAAGGCGTTTTCTCCGTAATAGACTGAGTTGAGATACATATCGAGGATTTGATCTTTGGTATAATTTTGCTCGATAGCTACAGCAACGGCAAGTTCCTGATATTTGCGGAGGAAGCTATGCTGGTCACTCAATACTGTGTTCTTCGCTAACTGTTGCGTAAGTGTTGAACCACCACCCACTCCCGTGAACGCAGCGCGGATGATACTGAGGATATTGAATCCTCCATGCTTGTAGAAATCTTTATCTTCGCTGGCAATCAGCGCATGTTCCATATTGTCCGAGATATCAGTTAATGGGATGAGCGTGCGGTGCTCTGCTTTGCCAACACTGTAGAATGGTTTGCCATTATGATCGGTCAGGACGATGCCGGTATTATTACGGTTCATCAACCGTTCTTGGTCACGAATATCATTCGCATACACAAGGTACGTAATGAGAGGCGTCAGTATGAGGAATAATACGATTGGGGTCGCGAGTACTAATATCTTTTTCTTACGATTTAGCTTCCAAAACCATTTGAAATGACGGTGTTTATGCGTCGAACGTGAGGTATGAGACTTAGATGCAGGACGTTTGCCCGCAAGGTTTGCATACCGCCCCAAATGAGCGGGTTGTTTGCCTTTTGCCATACCCCTATTATACCCTAGTAACCACGTAAGGTGAATGCGCACATGATAGCGGCGGCAAGTGCGTCGGCACAGTCATCGGGCTTCGGTACTTCTTTGAGGCCGAGCTGGATGCGCACCATTTCCTGTATCTGTTTCTTAGTTGCACGACCGTAGCCCGTCATAGTCTGTTTAATCTGAAGTGGCGTGTACTCTTCGATTTTGAGATTCGCCTGCTTACCTGTCAGCATGGCAACTCCACGCGCATGCGAGACGCTCATGGCGGTTGTGACATTTTGAGCGAAGAACAATTTTTCGATTGCCATGAATTCTGGCTTCGTCTCGGCGATGATATCGGTCAATCCGAGATAAATCTCCTCGAGCCTGTCGGGGAGTGGCGTATGGGCAGGTGTGGTGATAACGCCAGCGGTCACCAGCTTAGTTTTGCCATTGATCATATCGATGACACCAAAGCCAAGGATACCCGTTCCCGGGTCGATGCCGATGATTCTCATAGCCCTGGTTCCGGATCGTTCGCAAATTGTTCCATATTTTTCTTCGCATATATCGGGAAGTGATACGGGTCCCCTCCCCATGCGGCAACTCTTGGGCAAAATTCTCGAAGAGACTCTTCAATTGTAATGGCGATGACTTTTCGGGCACGCCTTTTGTAGCCCTCCCATGGTGGTCGGCCTGCCTCAATCCAAAGTCTAGTATTCACAT
>Ga0302286_10001986_pt1 | contig 14535 bp, 18 predicted proteins | sample III_Fen_E2_3_FD_198765 | JGI IMG/M metagenome (GOLD analysis project Ga0302286, IMG submission 198765) | Peat permafrost microbial communities from Stordalen Mire near Abisko, Sweden - III_Fen_E2_3 | ecosystem: Environmental > Terrestrial > Soil > Wetlands > Permafrost | place: Sweden: Abisko...
GTTTAATGCTGATCCACGATTTGGATTAGCTGCAGGTGGTTTTATTGCAATTCCTATTGGTAAATATTTAGGAATTCAGCCTGAATTGCTTTTTTCTCAAAAGGGATTTCAAGCAACGGGTAAAGTCTCAAATCAAGATTATGAAATGACTCGAACTACCAGTTATATCGATATTCCTCTGATGTTTGCATTGAAACCAATTGAGTTTTTGACTCTTGTTGCTGGTCCACAATATTCGTATTTAATTAAGCAAAAAGATGTATTCACTAACAGTGTATCGAGTTTTGCTGTGGAACAAGAATTTAAAAACGACAACATCCGAAAAAACATATTTTGCTTTACCGGTGGAGCCGATTTTATTTTCAAACACTATGTTGCATCGGCTCGTGTTGGTTGGGATATTTCGAACAACAATGGTGATGGAACATCTACAACACCTCGTTATAAAAATATATGGTATCAAGTTACTGTGGGTTATTCGTTTAGTAATTAGTATTTTGACTGTAAGGTAATGACCAAAAATCTATCGACTATGAAAACGACAATGTATCTTTTCTCCTTATTGTTTTTCAGTACAAGTATTCTTGCACAAGAAATCTCAGTCAACGAGAAATATGGAAAGTCATTAAATCTAGGTTTAGGTGTTGGTTACTACGGATATATTGGGCATTCGATGCCAGTATTTCATGTCGATTACGAATTAGATGTTGCCAGAAATTTTACCTTGTCGCCTTTCATAGCATTGTATAGTTATCGAAATGAATATTATTCGAGTTTAGGTAATTCATATTATTATCACGAAACGGTTGTTCCAGTTGGAGTAAAGGGTACATATTATTTCGACGATTTGCTTGATGCAAGTGCCGATTGGGATTTTTATCTTGCTACATCAGTTGGTTTTGCATTTGCACAATCGTATTGGGACAAAGGATATGAAGGCGACAAAGATGCATTTCGAGGAGCTAATCCCATTTTTATCGATATCCATTTAGGAACAGAATATCATGTCAATAAAAAGATTGGAATATTTTTCGATTTATCGACAGGTGTGTCAACTATAGGTGTCGCAATTCATTCAATTTAAAGCTATTTACAATGGGAAATATACTTTATGTTATCGCAGTTATTATGATAATTATGTGGATAATCGGTTTTTTTGTTTTTTCAATAGGAAGCCTTATACATATACTTCTAATACTTGCAATACTAGCAGTATTACTGCGAATAATCAAAGGTCAAACAATTTTTTAATCAATTTAAAAATCAATAATTATGAATTCAGGAAAAGTGTTTTTAGGTGTATTGGCAGGCGTTGCCGCTGGTGCATTATTAGGTGTTTTATTTGCTCCAGCTAAAGGTTCAGATACACGCAAAAAGTTTACAAGAAAAGGTGAAGATTTGGCCGAAGACTTAAAAGAAAAATTTGACGATTTACTTGATAGTGTTTCGGAAAAAGTTGAAAAGGTAAAAGAAGAAGTTGCCGATTTAACTAGTCAAGGAAAAATGAAATCTAAAGAAGCTTAATCTTTAAACAGATTCAATTGCCATTGGCAGAGTTTACAAACTCTGCCATGGTATTTTTTAAATTTAAATTTAAAATTAAAACGAATACAATGGAAAACAGTCAAAATCATATAGAAACATTACTGCAAACAGCTGCTGAATATGGTAAAACAAACTACCAATTAGCAAAATTAAAGCTTATTGATAAAACATCGAATGTTGTTTCTTCACTTATTCCATTGTTTATTGTTTTTGCAATTTTATCGTCGTTTTTACTTTTTTGTAGTTTGGGTGTAGCCTTTTGGATAGGCGAAATTTTGGGAAAAGTGTATTACGGTTTTTTTGTTGTGGCTGGTTTTTATTGCCTTGTCGGATTTATAATGCAAGTCTTCATGCATCGATGTCTCAAAAAAATCATCTGTAATTATTTTATTAAACTAGCATTAAATTAATTGATTATGCAAAATACATCAACATTGGCTGAACTGACTTTTGCCATCCAATTATTAGAAGAAGAAAAGGCAAAAAAGGAGCTGCAATTAAAGCATCAATTTCATGTTACGTACGAAAGTTTAAAACCTATAAATATTTTAAAGAATACCATACAAGATGTAAGTTCTTCGATCAATGTAACTGATTCAATTATTGGTGCATTGATGGGAGTAGCTTCGGGGTATTTGACTAAAAAAGTAGCAGTAGGATCGTCACATAATTTCTTTCGTAAAATGCTTGGTTCGTTTCTTCAAGTTGGGGTTACTACGGTTGTTTCAAATCATCCCGAAACAGTAAAATCTATCGGCGAATTCTTGTATAAAAATATCTTTCACAAGAAAGATTCAAATGAAACACCAGAGTAATGAATACTGATTTAAAAATTCCTTTTTACGCAAAGGCTACAATATTTTTTCTTGGCTTATTTACTTTGATTTCGATGTTATATCTTGCTCAAAGTATTCTTATTCCTTTAGTTTTTGCAACTATAATTGCTGTTGTAATGCATCCTGTTGTTCGTTTTTTAGTTCAAAAAAAATGTAATAGGCTTCTTGCTATAGTTATAACGTTATTCCTTACCGTATTAGCTATTGTAGCTGTATGCGTTTTCCTATTCTCGCAAATAAGTAGGTTTAGTGAATCGTGGCCATTGTTGGTCGATAATTTTACCAATTTACTCAATAAAAGTATTAGTAGTACAGCAAAATATTTCGATATAACACCACAATATATTCATGAATTAATTGCGAAAACTCGTGCAGAACTTATAAATAATAGTAGTGTTGCAATTGAACAAACGTTACTAAAAGTTAGCGGTATTGCTATTCTCCTTTTTTTGGTTCCAGTATATATTTTTATGATACTTTTTTATCAACCCTTGTTGCTCGATTTTGTCCTTAAATTGTTTGGAACAAGCAATAAATCACAGGTTAATGAAATCGTATCCCAAATCAAAATTGTTATTCAACGCTACCTTGTTGGATTGCTTATTGAAGCATTTATTATTACTGTGCTCTATTCCGTAACCCTTTTTGCTCTAGGAATTGAATATGCAATTTTACTTGGGATTATTGGAGCACTTATAAATGTTATTCCATACATAGGTGGAGTGGTGGGCGTTGCATTACCTATGATGGTTGCTTTGGCGACTAAGCCATCGGGTTGGTATGCTGTTTATATTCTGGTTTTATTTTATATTATTCAATTGATTGATAATCATTTTGTAATTCCAATGGTTGTTGCATCTAAAGTTAAAATCAATGCATTATTCTCAATTGTTATTGTAATAGCGGGCAATGCATTATGGGGAATTCCTGGAATGTTTCTTTCCATTCCTGTTTTGGGAATTGTTAAACTCATTTTCGACCATATTGAACCACTTAAACCTTGGGGATTTTTATTGGGCGATACCATGCCTCCAATTATTAAAGTTCCATTGGGCATAAAAAATATAGAGAAACGGTTGTAGAAAAAATAATTAAAATTGAAAGCATGAATTAAAGTTGTAACTTGAAAATTATTATACATACCCCCAAACGTACTTAAGAACATTGCAACGTTCAAGTATTAATGACTGAGTCATTTAATTGAGAGTACTTTCTATAACATTTTTTTTGCAAATCCCCATTTGGCTTTTTTTAATTCTAAGAATTGACATTGTTTCTTATTGAATTTGTAATCGCTTAATTAGGCTTGAGCTGACTTGTAGTCCGTTCGTAATAACATAAAAAAGCTCGGACTACAAGTCCGCGCTAGCTTTGGAGGGGATACGTTTCAATGATTTAAATATAAGTCAAATAGGTGTAATAAATTAGAAATTTAGAAACAACAATATTTACAATATTCAAAAAATAGCGATATGATACAGGTTAAAAAAGAAGGTGTTTTAATAGCTAAAACAGATTTAGAATTTGAGAATGAAGGTGTGTTGAATCCTGCTGTAATACGTGTGGACGATAGTGTACACATGTATTACCGAGCAGTTGAAAATGGTAATCATTCAACCATTGGATATTGTCGTTTCGATGGGCCTTTAAACCTTGTTGAGCGTTGGGATAGACCATTAATTATTCCTGAATTTGATTATGAATCGCATGGAGTTGAGGATGCTCGTATTACAAAAATAGATGACACTTATTATATGACCTATACAGGTTACGATGGAACAAATGCTCGTGGTGCTTATGCTACTTCAAAAGATTTAATTCATTTCGAGAAACAAGGATTAATCGTTCCTCCAATAACGTATGCCGAATTTGTTTATCATGTTGAATCTCAAGGTAAAGTAAACGAGAATTACTATCTCAATCATAAGTTTTATTATCTGGCAGCCGATCTTGAAAAAAAGATTTTACTATGGGATAAAAATGTCATCTTTTTCCCAAGAAAAATTGATGGAAACTTTGTGTTTTTTCACAGAATTAGACCAGGAATTCAGCTCGTTTCTGTTAAAGATTTAAAAGATTTAGATAAGTCGTTTTGGGATTCATATTTTGCCGATTTTCATAGTCACATTGTACTGAATCCTATTCATCAACATGAGTCGAGTTATATTGGTGGAGGTTGTCCTCCCATCGAAACACCTCAAGGTTGGTTGTTGATTTATCATGGAGTTGAAGAAACGGAAAATGGACTTGTTTATTCAGCTTGTGCAGCATTGCTCGATTTGAAAAATCCGTTGATTGAAATTGCTCGTTTACCGCATGCTTTGTTTTCACCCGAATTCGATTGGGAATTGACCGGTGAAGTAAACAATGTGGTTTTCCCAACGGGAGCTGCAATTTTTGGTGGTACCTTATTTATTTATTATGGTGCTGCCGATTCTATGATTGCTTGTGCTTCGGTTATTGTTGCCGATTTGGTCGATGAACTTTTGCAGAATAAGATTGATTTATAAAAAAATATAAACTCCATTTAAAAACATTCATATGAAAACTGAAAACCCTAATTCGAAAAGTGATACTCCTTTATCATTGCCAAAATTGGCTGAAATACTGTTTGTGACCTCATATCCTCCAAGGGAATGTGGTATTGCAACCTATTCGCAAGATTTGATAAAATCGTTGAATAACAAATTCAGTAATTCATTATCTATAAATGTTTGTGCATTGGAGAATAATGAAAGTCATTACGATTATCCCAGCGAAGTAACTGAAGTACTTAATACTTCCGATGCTTTAGCTTTCGATAATGTGGCTGAAAAAATAAATCAAAATGCTGATATCAAAATTGTACTTATTCAACACGAATTTGGATTTTTTGCCGAACAAGAACTTGCTTTTTTGAGGTTTATTCATAGCATTACGAAACCTATCGTAATGGTTTTTCATACGGTACTACCTAAACCAGCGGAGTTTCAAAAATCGAAAATACAATATATTGCTACTGAGTGTAAATCGATTATTGTAATGACAAATCGATCGGCCGAAATATTAATTGAGCAATATAATATTCCAAAAGAAAAAATATCGGTTATTGCTCATGGAACCCATTTAGTACCTCATTTAAGTAAGAATTTACTTAAAGAAAAATACGATTTAGCCGATCGAAAAGTACTTTCCACTTTTGGACTTTTAAGTTCGGGGAAAAGCATTGAAACAACCATTGACGCTTTGCCAATGATTGTTGCAACAAATCCCAATGTTATGTTTTTAGTCATCGGGAAAACGCATCCAGAGGTGAAAAAAAATGAAGGCGAACAATATCGCGAAATGCTTGAACAGAAAGTGAAACAACTAAAACTTGGCGATAATGTTCGATTTATAAATAACTATCTCGCACTTCCCGAATTGCTTGAATATCTTCAGTTGACGGATATTTATTTATTCACAACAAACGATCCCAACCAAGCTGTAAGTGGTACGTTTGCTTATGCAATGAGTTGTGCATGTCCTATTATTTCAACTCCAATTCCTCATGCTCAAGAAGTGTTGACAAACGATACTGGAATCATTTTCGATTTCCGTAATTCAGAACAGTTGGCAAATGCTGTTTTAAAATTGCTAAATGACGAAGATTTACGAAAAAATATAAGTTCAAATACTTTGCAAAAAATTGTATCAACGGCTTGGGAAAATTCTGCTGTTGAGCATGCTATGTTATTTGAAACTATTGCATATCAGTCTATTTCGTTGCAATATAATGTGCCAGAAATTAGCCTAACTCATTTGCAAAAAATGACTACAGATGTTGGTTTTATTCAATTTTCAAAAATCAATCAACCCGACATTGAATCGGGTTATACTTTAGACGACAATGCTCGTGCCCTGATTGCCATGTGCATGTATTATAAGTCGACAAAAGATAATTCATGTATTAACGATATAATTATTTATCTGTCGTTCATAAAATTCTGTTTACAACCATCGGGAACTTTTATGAATTATGTCGATAAAAATAATAGGTTCACGGTGCAAAATTTTGAAGTCAATTTAGATGATTCGAACGGACGAACTATTTGGGCTTTAGGTTATTTGTTGTCGTTAAAAGATATTTTGCCAGCAGAAACAATAACTACAGCCGAGTTTATTATAACTAAAGCTTTACCGCATATTGCAAAAATTCATTCAACTCGAGCTATGGCTTTTGCAATTAAAGGTTTGTATTATTATAGTAGCATCAACAAATTGCCTGCAAACTTGGAATTGGCCGAAAAGCTTTCGAATCGATTGGTGCAAATGTATCAACATGAAGCAACAAATTCGTGGGAATGGTTTGAAGATTATCTAACATACGCCAATAGTATTTTGCCCGAAGCTATGGTATATGCATGGTTATTAACGAAAGAGAAAAAATATGAAGACATTGCTAAAATATCTATGAAATTCCTTCTTTCGCAGATATTTAACGAAAATGGAATTGAAGTAATTTCAAATAGAAGTTGGTTGCAAAAAGGGCAAGATCTTGGTCAATTTGGTGAGCAACCCATTGATGTTGCATACACAATAATGACCTTAAGTACATTTTACGATGTGTTTGAAACAGAGGAATATCGTGAAAAAATGGAAATAGCATTTAATTGGTTTCTTGGAAAGAATCGATTACACCAAATTATTTATAATCCCTGTACTGGTGGCTGTTACGATGGATTGGAAGAATCGAATGTAAACCTTAATCAAGGAGCCGAATCGACAATTAGTTATTTGATGGCTCGATTAACAATCGAAAAATATCAAAAACCGACCAAGAAAATTCAAAATCAATTAGTCCTTAAAATTCGTAAGAGTTCGAAAAAAGAAGAGATTATGATACAAATGGCTTTTAGGAATTTAACTGTTTTGTCGTCGCATCATTTTATAACAAATGCAAAGGGCGTGACTTGTTTAGAAGAACATGTAATGGCGTAAAATATTGAGTTGTTTTAGTACGGATTATTGTTTTTGAAAACCATAAATACTCTTGTTACAATATGAGAATATTGTAACAAGATGGAGGGGAAAATGGCATTTTTTTTGAGGGTTTAATTTTGTAATTACGTGCAAAATAACCCTTTCGATAAGCAAAATTGAAGAACAGAATAAGATATTGAATAAATGCTTCGTATATTTGTAATGCTGAACATTTAAATAAAAATGCTATGACAACAATAACAATAAACGAAAAGACTGCTAAAGGAAAAACATTGCTTGATTTTCTTGAGAAATTTGGTGATCCCAAAACGGTAAAGATCGAACGTAAACCAAATGCTGAAACACTAAAGGCTATGGCGGATGTAAAAGCTGGAAAAGTGACCAAAGCGAACAATGTTAATGATTTAATGCAAAAACTAAGAAGCTAATGTATTCTATTGCGTTTAGCAATTCTTTTAAAAAAGATTTTAAGCTTTGCGAAAAAAGAAATTATGATATTTCAGCTTTTGAAAGTGTAATTAAACATCTTTCAGAATCGGGAATTTTACCAACTAAATACAAAGCTCATAAGTTATCGAGCAATTATAACGGACATTGGGAGTGTCATATAAAATCTGATTGGTTACTAATTTGGACACAAGACGACATCAATAAAGAAATCAATCTTGTGAGAATGGGAACGCATTCCGATTTATTTTAAACATTCACCATCGTCATTTTTTTCAACCATTAAAATGTGCGAAATTAAATAATTCAAATTTACCTTAGTCTTGAATGTGTATAGAGTACGAGCTTTTACCCATTTAATTTTTTTATTATCACCAAACTTATTTCTTCCCTTTTTCTTTTTTTAAACATTAATTGATTAGATAATAATATCTCGAATATCATTTAACTGTTTTGCCCACCCAATCCCAATAATTATACAACATTTCCTCATGTTTGTATAACATAATCAGCTCGAAAATCAATCATCTTTGTTAAGTGAAAATGCTTTCACAGTTTAACATAAAGAGATGAAAACCAACGAAGAATTGCAAAGAAATGTTCAAGACGCCATAAAATGGGAAAGACTTTTGAATGCAGCCGAAATAGGAGTTACAGTGAAAGATGGAATTGTAACCTTAACTGGAGTGGTCGATAGCTATTTAAAGAAACTGGAAGCTGAAGTTGCATCGCGAAATGTTGCTGGAGTAAGAGCAGTAATCGAAAAAATTGAAGTTCAGTTTTGTAATTCAGAAGGGAAATCGGATGCTGAACTTGCAACAGATATTTTAAATGCATTTAAAAATTGTCAAGATGTACCTAATGATATAGTTAAGGTGAAAGTCGAAGCTAGCTGGGTAACGCTCGAAGGCGAAGTACAATGGAATTATCAGAAAATTGCGGCTCAAGTTGCAATAAGTAAGATACTTGGTTTAAAAGGTATTTCGAATTATATCAATATAAAAGCCGATACAACAAATCAAGTTGAGAAATTAGAAATCGAAAATGCAATAAAACGTAATTGGTCGCTTGCCGATAAAGGGATTTTACTCTCGGTAATCGGGAATGTTGTAACCATAACAGGTATGGTCGATTCGCTTTATGAAAAAGAAGAAGCTGGACGAATAGCATGGAATGCCAAAGGAGTTATTGATGTTGAAAATAACTTGATTGTAGACGATTTTACACGACAATAAAAAATAAATCGTAGGTAAATGCTTCATCCTTTATGGCTTGAATGTTCATTTAGTAACGGCATTACCTGTGATTTATACCTAATAGGACGTTTGGGTTCGAGCGGATTTGCAGTCCGTTTGTTATAATATATGAAAGCACGGACTGCAAGTCCGCGCTAGCCAAGCAAGCCCCAAAAATAAAATTTGGATAATACTAAAAAACACAATGATGTACGAAAATTGTTATTTTGGAATGCACCTTATCTGGTGGTTTTTTCTGTTGCTGTTACTCTTTTGGGTGTTTTTTGTACCAAGAGATATTCCAGGACAAAGAAATATAAAAGAATCGGGAATGAGTATTTTGCGAAAGCGATTTGCTTCAGGGCAAATATCTACAGATGATTTTAAACAACAAAGTAAAGTTTTGAATACACTGAACCATGAAAAAGATCATTAAACATAAATCTAATAAAATGAAAGATATAAGGAAAATAGGTATTTGGATGGATCATTCAAAGGCTTTTTTGATGGAAGTTACAAGTGGACCAATACTTCAACATCAGTTACAATCCGATTTTAATTTTCAACATCGCGAATCGAGTTTACAGAAAAGTGAATTGCTCATGCATAACAGAGAACAACACGAACAGTCGATTTATTATAAAACAATAGCTGAAACTATTGCTGATTTTAATGATGTTCTGCTCTTTGGACCAACAGATGCAAAAGACGAATTGTTCAATTTGATTAGAGCAAATAGATTATTCGATGCAATTAACATTACTGTTCAAAATTCTGATATTATGACTGAAGTGCAAATGCATATTCATGTCCGTGAGTTTTTTGCAAAGGTTTAGCTTTGTTATAATGAAAATTCTTTTCGCTTTTATAGTCATTTTAAGTTTTACCGTTTTATCGGGCTTAGCTCAATTAACCGATGTGCCGCAAGATGCATTGGTTCAATTGTTTTATGCCAATAATCATCAACAAATCGTTTGGTTTTCGTCCGATAAAATGAAAGATAGAGCAGGCGAGTGGCTTGCTGCTATTGAATTGCAAGATATTAATCCATTAGCAAATCAAAAACAGCAAATTAAAAAACTACGCTCTGTATTATCGCAAAAATATTTGAATGCAAATTCTCAGGATATGGAAACCGATAAGCAGATTACAAGCTTAGTTCTCCATTTTTTGAAAGATCAACAACAAGGTCATGTGCATTTCGAATACGATGAAATAAGTCTTTCGAGAGATTCGGTATATGTTAATCAATTACTAACTTTAAATGAAAAAGTAACTGTAGCAAAATTCCTTACGAGCATCGAAAGTAAAGATCCAGCTTATGTACTATTGAAAAACTATTTGAAAGATTCATTAACAGCAAAAGATGTACTGAAATCGAAATGCATAAAGCTGGCTATGAATTATCGTCTGTATTTTGGAATTAATCATCAAACCGAATATGTGGTTGTAAATATTCCAAGTGCCGAGGCTGAGTATTATAAAGATGATAATCTTGTTATTTCGATGCGAGTTGTGGTAGGACGAAAATTGAATCCAACACCGGTCTTTGCATCATATATTACTAATATTGTAACCTTCCCATATTGGAATGTTCCTTTTACTATAGCTGGAAAAGAAATTTTGCCCAAAGTTCAAAAAGATGAGAAATACTTGGAACAAAATAATTACGATGTAGTTGATTATAAAGGTAATGATGTGGATGAAAAGGATTTGAACTGGTCGAAATATACCGAGAGAACCTTCCCATATTTCTTCCGTCAATCTACAGGTAGCGATAATGCTTTAGGCGTTTTGAAATTTAACTTGAAAAATCCATTTAGTATCTTTTTACATGCAACAAGTAATCAAGATGTATTTACCCGAACCAATCGATTTTTGAGTCATGGGTGTATTCGTTTAGAAAAACCATTTGAGTTGGCAAGTGCCGTAATGGATGGAGAAATTGATATTGAAGCATTGAAACATGACAAGAAAAAAACAGAATCTGCAACCATATTTTTACCTCATAAAGTGCCTGCTTATATTATTTATATGCCAATAAAAATTGTTGATAATAAGATTGTTTTTTTACCCGATATTTATGGTCTACTTGAGTAGGGTTGAATGATTTATATAGTCTTTGTCGTCATTGTAAATAAATAAACAAGTGCCACCTTTTATGGTTTCAATAATTTGCTTATTACTTTCAGGTGGAAGAGCTGGGCAACCTAAACTACGACCAAGACGACCATTATTTTTTATAAAACATTCCGATACATAATCGGCTGCATGAAAAATTATCGATCGTCTTTCTGCATTATCATTAAAGCCTTTTTCAAGTCCATTTATGAGTAACCCAAAACCTGTGTGCGAACCAATAACAGGATGTTCGGTAACAAAAAAACCGAGGCTACTTTTCAATGAACCTTCGCTATTGGAAAACGATTTGGCAAATTCTTGACCCGTATTTCTGCCGTGAGCAACATAGGTATGGAACAATAATTTTTTGTTCTGTAGGTCGATAACATATAATCGCTTTACATTGCTCGATTGGGAATAATCAACAATGGTGATAATGTTTTTGTTTGCTAATTTACCTTCATTGCCAAGTTTCATAAATCCTTTTATTGCGAAATTAAACACATCGTTCGATAGTCCATTTTCGGCAAGATTTAAAAGATTGTATGTTGTAAACGTTGCATTTTTTACTGTTTGAAAATCAGTAATATCAGCGTTATTAGCAACTGGTATAAAGAGTAAAAGGAAATAGATGATTGATTTTTTCATATTGTAAAGGTATCATTAAAGATGATTACAAAGACAAAGTCAACAAAAGATATATTTGCCACAAAATCTTATACGTCAATACTATTAAAACGACTGAGAATTATATAATAATTACGAAATATATTACAACACAGTCATCAATCATTTCAATCAACTTTGTGTAGTGAAACTGTTTTCACTAAATAAATGGAGAAATATGAAATCGAATGAAGTTTTACAAAAAGACGTTCAAGATGCAATTAAATGGGAACCACTTTTAAATGCTGCTGAAATAGGTGTAACGGTAAAAGATGGTGTTGTAACATTGACAGGCGTTGTTGATAGTTATATGAAAAAACTTGAAGTCGAAAGTGCCACCAAAAAAGTTGCTGGAGTTAAAGTTGTTGTGGAAAAAATAACGATAAAAGTTTGCAATACTTGCCTAAAAACTGATGGTGAAATTGCAACTGAAATTGTTAATGCATTTCTTTGGAATTGGGAAATTCCTAAGAATAAAATTAATATTAAAGTTGAGTCGGGATGGGTAACTATTGATGGTCAACTTGAGTGGAATTCGCAACGAGATGCAGCTCAAAATACAATAAGTAAACTTCTAGGTGTTAATGGAGTAACCAATAATATTACCATTGCAGCTGAAATAAAAGATTCAGTTGAAAAACTCGCCATAGAACGTGCCATTGCTCGGAACTGGTCGCTCGACGATAAAAATATAAAAGTAAATGTTGACGGGAATAAAGTTACCCTTATTGGTACTGTCGATTCGTGGTATCAAAAAGAAGAAGCAGGACGCATAGCTTGGAATGCTCCAGGTGTTTGGGTTGTCGACAATAAATTAGTTGTTGATTATTTCGATTAAATAATACTTTAAATCACGATATCCCACAGTTTGATTTATACTTAAATTCAATAAAGATTATTGCATTTGAGAAATATCATCAACTGTGGTTTACAAATTATAGTAACTATTAAAAATAAAAATATGACAAATGAAAATTATTATTGGGGAATGCATCTAATATGGTGGTTTCTTTGGTTCATAATACTTATCTGGATTTTTGCAATTCCTTATGATATTCCAGGGCAAAGGAAAAAAGATGATTCGCCAATTCATATCTTGAAAAAACGTTTGGCATCGGGACAAATCACTGTCGAAGTATATCAGGAAATGAAGAAAATTCTTGAAGAGAATTAATTCATATAATTAAATTAAAAAATGTCCTTAGGTTATAAAAACGTAAGGACATTTTTTATGTGTTGCAATAGATGAATATTGCAATTTATTGCAATAATTGTTTAACAGTTTGAACTTGCAATAGTAGCACCTTTGTGCTGTTGAGGAACTTTATTCTCAACATAAAAATAATACAAATGGAAACAGTTCAACATCACAAAACAGCTGCAAAACATCATGAAGAAGCAGCAAAACATCATCATGAAGCAGCAAAACATCACGAAGAAGGTAATCATGAAAAAGCAGCTGTAAGTACAGTTAAAGCACATGGTCATCAAGCTCATGCTACAGAAGCTCAAAAAGCTGACGCAAAACACCACGCTACAAAAGCCTAAAAAGCTTTTTAATTTTTAAGGAAGAGTTTGTTGCAATGCTTTTGTTAAACTGATTCGTCAGAAACAAAAGTTTTGCGATGGACTCTTTTTTGTTTTTACAATTCTAATGTAAGAATGATGTAAAATCTGTGTAAAGTTTTATAATAATGAATACTGTAAATGAATTCATCTTTGTTCAGTTAATGAACACTAAAATTGGAATAACTATTTGCAACTAATTAGAATAAAAATTCAAGACAAATGCTTCGACAAGCTCAGCATGACGAGACACTATCCATTTGTCACCCTGAGCTTGTCGAAGGGTTTTCTATTTCAATAAAAAAGAAACACATGAAAAGCACATTTCTGATTTATATACTTGTAATTCTTTATCCTTTTTCAACTATTGTAAAAGGACAAGCCCCAAATATTGGTTCAGCTTCAAGTTTTGCTTTTTTTACTGTTGATGGAGCATTTAGTAATACTGGAAATGCAACTCTTGTAACAGGTGATGCAGGGACAAATATTGGAGCATTTACAGCGTTTCCAACAGGAACTATTGTTGGACAAATACATGTTGCCGATGCAATTTCGGCACAAACAGCTAGCGATGTAACAAATGCATATAGCGATTTAAGTAGTAGGATTGGTGGATCCGTTATTTCAACTACTCTCGAAGGTCAGCATCTTTTCGCTGGACTATACAAATTGGGAGCAGCATCTTCATTAAATGGTGATTTAGTCATTGATGGCGGTGGTGATCCTGATGCATTATTCATTATTCAAATAGATGGTGCTTTATTGGTTGGTGCTAGCATTATTTCAACTATTACACTCATTAATAAAGCTGATGCCAGAAATGTTTATTGGCAAATTAATGGACAATTTGAATTGGGAGCTGGCTCTGTTTTTCGAGGATCGATACTTGCAAATGGAGCTATTGATTTATTGGAAGGTTCAACCCTTTTGGGTAAAGGACTATCAGTTGCTGGTGCTATTTTCCTTCATAACAACATTGTAACAACATACCCATTAGTTGCTGGGACAATTACAGGTACTGCAAATGTTTGTCAATTGCAAATGAGTGTTACATATTCGGTACCAACCATAACAAATGCAAGCGATTATATTTGGACGTTACCACTAGGAGCAACTATTAGTTCAGGCAGTAATACCAATTCTATAACAGTAGATTA
>Ga0302286_10001988_pt1 | contig 14522 bp, 11 predicted proteins | sample III_Fen_E2_3_FD_198765 | JGI IMG/M metagenome (GOLD analysis project Ga0302286, IMG submission 198765) | Peat permafrost microbial communities from Stordalen Mire near Abisko, Sweden - III_Fen_E2_3 | ecosystem: Environmental > Terrestrial > Soil > Wetlands > Permafrost | place: Sweden: Abisko...
ACTTTTGGTGTCGCAGAAAGCAAAGTTGAGGCGTGGGTTGAGCAAGAACATGCAACGAAAAAGATCTTTAAAATAGCAACAGATTCCATCTATTTACAAGATGTTTCCAATACACTTAAACTCTATGCAATGCAAGATACCTTACTCTTTCCATTGCTTAAAAAAGATCGTTATCACATTAAAAAACAGAAATTTGAAAATATCGTTATTTATTCGAATCATCATATTTCAAACGTTTATTTTGACTACTGTTGTCATCCCAAACGAGGTGATGATATCGTTGGATTTAAAAAAGGCAATGATGTTTTTGTGCATCACAAACTCTGCGAGCGAGCTGCTACCTTGATGGAAGAGCATGAACCGATGGTTTTTGTCAAATGGACGCGTGAAGCACCTGATCGTTATAAATTGATTATAAGTATTGAAAACAAGAAAGGCTCTTTAGCCTCATTTTTAGCTTATTTAGCTAAAATGCAGATCAATCTGGTGACCATAGAGCTTGGAAAAGCCGAAGATGAAGGCCATGCAGATTACTTTGAGATGATTTTAGAACTACCCGATAAAAATGTCAGTGCAGTACGTGATAATCTCAAAGGAAAATACCGCGTGATCGAATTTGTTTCGGTCAACGACGCTTATAAATAACCGAAGAAGGAAATAAGAGATATGGATATGCGGATTCAAAATGCACTTAAAGAGATCAAAAGAGGCATTAGTGAGATTATTGATGAAGAGCGTATTGTTACATTATTGAAAAACTATTTTGAAAAAGGGGAGACCTTTTTAGTCAAAGCAGGATTTGATCCCACCGCTCCTGATCTTCATTTAGGGCATACGGTTCTTCTTCAAAAAATGGCATTGCTTCAAAAATTTGGTGCCGTCGTACAATTTTTAATTGGTGATTTTACAGGAATGATTGGTGATCCAACCGGTAAAAATGAGACACGTAAAAAACTAACACGTGAAGTGGTCTTAGCCAATGCTCAAAGTTATAAAGAGCAAGTCTTTAAAATCTTAGATCCTGAAAAAACAGTGGTTATGTTTAATTCAGAATGGTTAAATTCACTGGGTGCTAGTGGTTTAATTGAACTTACAACGACATTTAGTGTTGCGCGTATGTTGGAGCGTGAAGATTTTGAGAAACGCTATAAGTCTCAAATGCCTATTTCTATCAGCGAGTTTTTATACCCATTGCTTCAAGGTTATGACAGTGTTGCGATGAAAAGTGACATCGAAATGGGTGGAACCGATCAGAAGTTTAACCTTTTGATGGGACGCCATATGCAACGTACCTATAACATCGGCAAAGAGCAAGCCGTCATTATGATGCCTTTGCTTGAAGGCTTGGATGGCGTCAATAAAATGAGCAAGTCGCTCGGCAATTATATTGGCGTTACTGATGCCCCAACAGAGATGTTTGGTAAGATGCTGAGCATCAGTGATGAATTGATGTGGCGTTATTATGAACTTTTGAGTACTAAAAGTTTGGAAGAGATTGCATTACTCAAAAAAGAAGTTGAAGCGGGTAATGTGCATCCTAAACATGCTAAAGAGTCGATTGCTTTAGAAATTATAGAGCGTTACCATGGCAAAGCAGAAGCCTTAGAAGCCAAAGCTGAATTTGACCGTGTTCATTCCCAAAATGAGATTCCAACCGACATTGAAACCTTTACATGTAAAGAGTCTCCGATCTGGATTGCGAAAGCTTTGGTCGATTGTGGGCTTGAAATTTCAACTTCACAAGCCAGACGTGACATCAAACAAGGTGCTGTGAAGCTCGATCAAGAAAAAGTAGATGATGAACAATTGCAACTGGAATGTGGAGAGTATATTCTGCAAGTCGGTAAGCGAAAATTTGCTCGATTAAAGGTGCAGTAATGGCATTTAACCCTCTTAAAATTGGCAAATACACACTTGAATATCCAATTATTCAAGGGGGTATGGGGCTAGGAATCAGCTGGGATAAGTTGGCTGGAACAGTTAGTTCAGAAGGTGCATTAGGTGTCATTAGCTCTGTCGGAACAGGTTATTATGAGAGCACACGCTTTAGTAAGAAAAATATCAATACACGCCCTTTTGATACTGAGAATTTTTACTCCAAAGAGGCATTAACGTCGATTGTTACCAATGCACGTAAAATTTGCGGGTCAAAGCCTTTGGCGATGAATATTCTTTACGCAATTAACGATTATGAGCGTGTCATTAAAGACTCGTGTGAAGCGGGTGTTGATATTATTATTACAGGGGCTGGACTTCCGACCAATATGCCTGAATTTACTGCCGCTTATCCTGATGTGGCCTTAGTTCCAATTGTCTCCTCGGCAAAAGCACTTAAAATTATTTGTAAGCGTTGGACACAGCGCTATAACCGTATTCCAGATGCTATTGTCGTCGAAGGACCTCTGAGTGGTGGACACCAAGGCTTTACCTATGAGCAATGCGCTATGGAAGAGTATCAACTCGAAAATTTAATTGCTCCTATTAAAGAAGAGATTAAAGCGTGGGGCGATTTTCCACTCATTGCCGCGGGTGGCGTATGGGATCATAATGATATTTTAAAAATGATGGCGCTGGGTGCTGATGGGGTTCAAATGGGAACTCGTTTTATTGGAACGCATGAGTGTGATGCCGATCAAAATTTTAAAGAAGTTTTACTCAAAGCGCACAAAGAAGATATTCAACTCTTTAAATCGCCTGTTGGCTACCCTGCCCGTGGGGTTCGAACCAATTTGATTCAGATGGTTGAAAAAAGAGAAGGGCCTCCAATTCGCTGTATCAGTAACTGTGTAAGCCCATGTCATAGAGGACAAGAAGCCAAAGCAGTAGGGTATTGCATCGCCGATAGTTTGAGTGATGCCTATATGGGAAAATTGGATACAGGACTCTTTTTTACAGGAGCAAATGGCTATAAACTCAATGAAATTATTAGCGTAAAAGAACTTATTGCAAAGTTGGTACATGGGGAAGCGAATTAGAGCATTTTTTGTTTTGCTGTTTGTATGTGGTGCGCTTTTGGGCGCACCTAATTACATGCAACAGCTAGAGCAATACGATGCCCAGATGAAGAGCGCGAATAATGATGAAATGCTACGAGTCTTTCACGGGCTTAAAGCGATCTATATTCAAGCGATTATTGGAAGTGACAATGCTCTTAAAAAAGAGACATTAACACGGTTGATTAAAACCGCAAAAATACTGAAACTTGATGCTTCAAAGTATGAATCAGAACTCGCCACGATGAGCAAAGATCCTAAAAAAGCAGCTCCTTCCAAGCCACTAGTTCCACCACCTGCAGCAGAAGAGAGTTTTGGTGCATCTAGCAGTACTCCAGCAACGGCGTCCAGTAATACAATACCATTACCTTCGACTGATACAAAAGAAAGTAAAGGTACTTCAGCTTTTGGAGGTACTGCCTCTTCTAATACACACGCCTCCTCATCTCTTCCTAAAAGTTATAACGGTAAAAATGTTTTGCACCAGGTAACAACCAGTGACGAGGAAATTGTCCTTGATTTTGGTACGGCGGTTGCAGAAAATAGTATTAAAGTTTTTGTGCTTAGAACCACCGATGGTTATAAAAAAATTATTGATCTTCCTGCTGTGATTATGAATGCATCTCTCACTATTACAACACCCAAAAAGCTCAAAAGCTTACGTATTAGTCAGTACAATACCAACACGATTCGTATTATTTTAGATGCGCCGAGTGCCTTTGAAACCTATGTTAGTGTTTTAGATACACAGGTTATTTTATCGCTTGATAAAAAGCCTATATTAACGCAAAAGCGCATTACAACACCTGTTGTCGAAGCACCCAAAAAGACACCTGTCGTTGTTGAAACGCCAAAAAAAGCGCCTATTGTCGCTGCAACGCCAGAAACTTCTTCTAAATCACCTGCTTATACTGAATCAGAAACGCCTCTTTCTCTTGTAACCGCAGCGGCAAAATCTGCGCCATCAACCCATAGTAAAAAAGGGCAGAAAAAAGATAAGACTATTGTGATTGATGCAGGGCATGGGGGTAAAGATGCAGGTGCAATTGGCTATAAACAGCGAATGGAAAAACATTTGGTTCTGGATGTGGCATTGCAACTGGGTAAAGAGTTAAGATCACGAGGGTATAAAGTCTATTTCACGCGTCAAAAAGATGAATTTATCAATCTTAGGGATCGAACCAAAGTAGCGAATGATAAAAACGCTGATCTATTTATTTCCATTCATGCTAATGCAGCACCTAATGATGCCAAAAAACTCTCCATGAAAGGGCTAGAGACTTTCTTTCTTTCCCCAGACAGATCAGATCGTTCAAAAAACGTAGCGGCACTTGAAAACCAATCGGACATGGAAGAGATGGACTTTTACTCCAAAGAGACTTTTTTAAATGTCTTTAACCGCGAAAAAATTGTTCTCTCCAATAAAGTAGCGATTGATGTACAATCCAGCATGCTTAATAATATACGAAAAAAATACAGTGTAGAAGATGGTGGCATCAGAGAAGCACCGTTTTGGGTTTTAGTGGGAGCAACCATGCCTTCTATCCTCATCGAAGTAGGCTACATTAGTAATCCAGAAGAGTCAGATAATATGCTCAATCCACAGTATCAAAAATACCTTGTTGATGGTATCAGCGATGGCATTGATCGCTATTATGTTAACAACCCCTAATGGCAATTCCTTTTTGAAGGACAGCCTCTTTAAAATAGCGTGACCATTGCTCTACCAATGCTTTATCAGCGTGGGCAATGTAAATTTCTGCAATACGTTTATCCCCTTCAAAACGGGGCAATGATGAAAAGCTAAGCTCCTTAGGAAGGGCTCGCATAATCTCAATGAGGTCATTTTCAGTCGCTTCAACCACAAAGCTATCTCTGTAAAGTTTAGGTTGCGTAGGGAAATAGGTATCGAGGGCTTCTTTCACCATCGGCCATGCCATAGAGGGAAACCCAGGGGTAAAAAAGAAACGCCCAAAAAGTGAAAAACCAGGTACATGGTTGATAACATTGTGTAAAAGTTCAGCCCCTTGTGGAAGCATCGCCATGGTGATACGATGGGGATAGGCATCCTTGCCATATTGCTTTTCAATGAGCTCTTTTGCTTTTACATGTAAAGTTAAGGGTTGCGCTGTAAAAACATCACTGGCAATAGGTCGGGTGAGATCATCAGGTGTGGCGCCGATACCACCAAAACAAAACATCACGCTTTTGGGGTCGCGCAAAATCATTTCAAAGCAATTTCGAATGATATCTGGGTTGTCTTCGATCACGAAACTTCCTACATGTAAGAGTCCGCGATCTTGAAGTTCTTGATTGATAAAGGTGAAGTGTTTATCTACTCTGCGACCATTCAGCAGTTCCGTGCCAATGATGACAGAGTAGAAATGGTGCATCAGATGTTGCTTTTAACGAAATCTTCCATCTCGTTTACGATCTCTTCAATGCTTCGCTCGCCATTGATTTTATGAAGAAGTGCTTTTGCTGTGTAAAAAGTTTGAATGCCCGCTAATGGTTCTGTGTAAACTTTCATACGGTTTTTGAAAACTTGAACGTTATCATCCGCTCCACGTGCGCGTCCTAGAACACGATCACATGCAACTTGCTCGCTCACTTCAACTTCAACGACAGAAACCAGTTTTACGGTTGTTTCTGTGGCAAGAATGGCATCAAGTGCTTTCATTTGCTCATCAGAGCGTGGAAAGCCATCGATCAAAATGACATCTTTAGGGCTATTTTTGATGGCACTGACGATGGTATTGATTACGATATCAAGAGGAACGAGATTGCCTGCACTGACAAACGAATCAATCGTTTTACCCAGTTCGCTACCACTGGCTACTTCATCACGCAGTAATTCACCGGTTGAATAGTGTGCGATGACGTCGCTATTTTTTTCTGCGATTAAGCTCGCATCCGTTGTTTTGCCACTGCCTGGGGCGCCAATAATCAAAAATAGTTTCTTCATTAACATCCTTTTTAATTTTTTATACACAACAAAAGCAAAGCTCTTGTTGCTACGTTAGCCACTAGGGCACTAAAGCTTGCTGAGCATCTCAGCAGAACTATTTGGTTTTTTCTCGAAGGCGAATACCAAGGTCACGCAACTGATCGTTCTCTACTTCACTTGGAGCACGCGTAAGCAAACATTGTGCTTTTTGCGTTTTTGGAAAGGCAATAACATCACGAATACTTTCACTTCTCGTAATTAACATCATCAAGCGATCCAGTCCAATCGCTAAACCACCATGTGGAGGTGCGCCAAATTTGAGGGCATCGAGTAAGAATTCAAACTTTTCATGCGCTTCTTCATCGCTGATTCCAAGGAGATTAAAGACTTTTTGTTGAATCTCTTTCTTATGAATCCTGATACTACCACCACCCAGCTCAACACCGTTTAAAACGACGTCATAGGCGATAGATTCCATCTCATCAATTGGGGTATTGTCAATATCTTTTGGCATCGTAAAGGGATGATGAAGGGCTTTAACTTTACCATTTTCCACTTCAAACATCTCAAAATCAACCACCCACACAAATTCGAATTGATCTTTTGGGATGATGTTCATTGCTTCAGCGAGGAAGATACGAAAACGTCCCATATAATCCATGACCAGTTTTTTCTCTCCAGCACCAAAGAAGATCGCATCGCCTACATGTAAATCAGCGGCATCAACGATCGCTTGTAAATCTTCTGCGTCAAAGAATTTTGTGAGTGGTCCTTTAAGACCATCTTCTTTCATTTGAAAATAACCGAGTCCTGACGCTCCAAATTTGCGAACATACTCTTCAAACCCTTGCATTTGGCGTTTAGAGAAGATGTTGTCGCCATTAGGAACTTTAAGCGCTTTAATACGGTTTTTCTTTGTATCTGCTGCGATATTACTAAAGATCTCATTTTTACATTTTGCAAAAATGTCGATCACGTCAATCATACTAAGGTCATAACGAAGATCAGGTTTGTCAGAGCCGTATTTTTCCATCGCCTCTTTAAAACGGATACGATTAAATGGAATGGTGATTTCATGACCGCATGCTTTGAAAACATCTTTTAAAAGATTTTCAGTGACTTTCATGACATCTTCTTGGGTACAAAAACTCATCTCAAGATCAATTTGTGTAAATTCTGGTTGACGATCGGCTCGTAAATCTTCATCACGGAAGCATTTTGCGACTTGAAAATAACGATCAAATCCCGCACACATTAAAAGTTGTTTGAAAAGTTGAGGGGATTGAGGAAGGGCATAAAACTCACCATTATGGACACGACTTGGAACGAGATAATCACGCGCACCCTCTGGTGTTGATTTCGTCAAAATAGGCGTTTCAACTTCCAAAAAGCCTTGCGCATCCAGTGAATTACGAACCGCAATGGTTGCTTTACTTCTGAGTTTAAAAATCTCATAGGCTTTCGGATTACGAAGGTCAAGGTAGCGGTATTTAAGACGGACATCTTCACCGACATTGTTATCGCCGATCACAAAAGGAACGGTTTCACTGGCATTTTCAATGATGAGTTCATCCACAACAATTTCAATTTTACCTGTTTTAAGGCGTGGATTTTCCAACCCTTCACCTCTTGCTCTTACACGCCCTTTTGCTTTGAGAACAAACTCATCTCTGACAAGAGCAGCAATTTCATGTGCTTTAATACTATCAGATGGATCACACACAAGTTGTACAAGTCCCGATTTATCACGAAGGTCAATAAAAATGACACCACCATGATCTCTGTTACTGTTCGCCCAGCCACACACTTCTACGATCTCGCCAATGTTAGCGACATCTAAATCTGTACAATAATGACTTCTCAATGTTTATTCCTAAAATGAAGGGTTTTAATACCCTTTAGTATCGTTTTTTTAAAAGTAATCAGTATAGCTAAATGTAGCTTTTCTTTACTTTATTTTAGAAAAGTTTGTCATTTATTGTGGTACAATCTAGGCTGAACCGTAAAAATCTTCTCTTCTTTTGAGGTCTCATGTATCTAATCATTACTATTATTGAGTTGGTCTTTCTTTGCAGTGGTGCTCTCTTTTTGGTTCGCTCACTTTCCCCTATTCATCGATTAATTGATGAACTTCCTACGGGAAATTTAAAAAAACGTTGGAATCTTTTAAGCAACCTCATTCTCTATTTTTTTCTTTTTTATATCGCTTTTGGCTATAGTCTATGGATGTCGCGTGAAAGCATTACTCTCCTTGCCATTATTGGATCAACGTTAATGCTTTTAGGAGGAGGGTTTGCTTATTTGGTTGGACAACTGGCGCTTCAGACCACAAAAGACGTCAAAGATTTAGCGATTTTGCAGCAAGAAAGTATCACAGATGCCCTCACGGGACTTAAAAATAGGCGCTATTTTAATCAACGCATTATGGAAGAAGTGGCACTTTCTAATCGGTATAAACTCCCTTTATCATTAATTCTTATTGACGTGGATCATTTCAAAAAAATCAACGATACCTTTGGGCATCAAATTGGAGATGAAGTCTTAGCAAATCTTTCAAAACTTATTTTGGAAACGGTGCGCGATAGCGATATTGTCGCTCGTTATGGTGGTGAAGAGATTGCTATTATTACTCCTAATACGGCCAAAGCAGAGGCGGAACTCTTAGCAGAGCGCTTACGTGCGAAGATTGAGACAACAACGGTTGCTATCGTGGAAACAACGCGAGAAATTGTACAGGTGACGATCAGTGCAGGTATTTGCTCTCTTAGCCTTGTCGTTACGGATCAAAATGCTCTTTTAGAAGAGAGTGATCAAGCGTTGTATTTGGCAAAGCAGTATGGAAGAAATAGAGTTGTAGCGAGTAATTGGTAAGAGGAGAGCAAAACTCCCCTCATTAAAAGGCTAATTACATGCGGGTTAAGCGTGTAACGATTTGATCGATACTGTCTGAAAATAAAGAGTACAAGAACGGCTCTAAATCTTTTGAATTATACGAAGGTGCGATCCATTTGCTTCCTTTTTGACGGAAGGTTTGTGTAATCACATCATCACCTTTTCGAACAATAACTTCAATTTCAATCTCACCATTAAGATTGGCATCAAAATTTTTGTCATTATAAACCAGCTCAATATCTTTAATATAGACTTCAACAACAAGGGTAGCTTCATTGTTGGACGTATCGGTGTTAAAGCCTGCAAGATTAAGGGCATAGCCCAAACCTTCCGTATATTTCTCAGCAAAGTTTTCATTGCTGTAGAAGTTAATAGGGGTTGAACTCTTTTGGTCAACATAGCCGATAATTGTTCTTTTTGCACGCAAGTCTTTAACCGCTTTTAAATAAATGACTTGTTTGTCACGTGCAACAGGACCCTTGTAGTCTGCTTTGTAAGAGTCTAAACTTAGTGCTTCGTTTTTGTAGGTACACCCGCTTAAAAGAAGTAGGGTCATGGCTGCAAAAATGAGATATTTCATGGTAGTGCTCCTCGTATCTGACCCCTTGTAGAGGTCTATAATATCGGTGAATTATAGCATAATCGCTGATTAATAAAAGAGACGCTAAAATGAGTTATCATGAAAATAACCAATCATACTCAAAAATTAACCACGATAACGACCGTAGGACTCGTCAGTAAACCCAATGATGGTACGCTGTGCGGCTACGTGCATGAGATAGAAACTGCTCTTGGCAAGCATGGTGTGAAACTGCTGATTGAAGAAAAAAGTGCTGTGCTTTTAGGCTGTGGTGCAGGTGTCAGCTTTGAGCAAATGTGCGAAGAGAGTGATTTTCTCATCTCCTTAGGAGGCGATGGCACATTGATCTCTTTGTGCCGTAAGAGCTTGAAGTATCACAAACCCGTTCTGGGAATTCATGCGGGACAACTGGGCTTTTTGACCGACATACAAACCGATGAAATCAGCCATTTTATTGAAGAGCTCTTTGTAGGAAACTACCGAATTGATACACGGATGATGCTTGAAGTCTCTTTACATGTAAACAAGAAAATTGAAAAAGTAGTCGCTTTTAACGACATTGTGTTATCGCGTTCTAAAATCTCCCATATGAGTACCATTAAAGCGTATGCCGATGGGCAACTTTTTAACTCCTATTATGGCGATGGACTTATCGTCTCAACCCCCACAGGCTCGACGGCGTACAATCTTTCTGCGGGTGGTCCTGTGGTTTATCCTCTTACTGAAGCGCTGATTTTAACGCCGATTTGTCCGCATTCACTCTCTCAACGACCATTGGTTTTGCCCGTTGATTTTGAAATCTCTTTTGAGAGTGATGGCGATACGGTCATTGTCGTGGATGGGCAAGATACGTACACGATGAATGAGCATGATCGCGTATGTGTTAGAAGTGCGAAGCAGGGAGCGGAACTGATTCACAGTTTGGATCGGGATTATTTTGAAATATTGAAAAAGAAATTGCATTGGGGGCACGTGTGATAGAGCGATTGTTCATTAAAAACCATCTCTCCTTTTCGGAGTGTGATATTGAATTGAGTAAAGGTTTAGTAGTATTTAGCGGTCCGAGTGGGGCTGGTAAATCCGTGTTGATGCAAGGACTTCTTTCACTCTTTGGCTATGGGGACGTCCATGCTGACGTAATTGAAGCGGTAGTGAGCCAAAAACTAGGACTGGAAGCGTTTGGTTTTGAAGAGGAAGAACCGAATATCTTTAAATTTATCAAGGCTAAGAACGCGCGCTATTTCATTAACGCTCAAGCGGTCTCTAAAAAAGGAATGAGTGAGCTTTCACGCACTTTTGTCAATTACCTTTCGGTGAAAGATAACAGTGAATTTGAAAATAGCCGACTTTTAGGCTTACTTGATGGTGTATGTAGCAGTCAAATAAAAGCACATCAAGAAGCAGTAAATACTTTTGAAACACTTTTTGGTGAGTACAAAAAGCTCAAAGATGAGTTAGAGAGCATTGAAGCTGAAGAGAAAAAAGTCGAGGATTTAAAAGAGTTTGCACGCTTTGAAATCGCTAAAATTGATGAGGTTTCCCCAAAAATTGGTGAAGATGAAGAGCTTGTGAGCTTTAAAAAATCCCTCTCCAAAAAAGAGAAAATTGAAGCGGCGATGCAAAAAGCAGGGACGATTTTTGAGCTTGAAAGCAGTGTCATAGAAGTGCTCAGTCTTATAGAAGCTGATAGTAGCTTTTTTGATGCCTCTATGAACGAGTTGCGTTTAGTCTTTGAGAAACAAAATGAGACGCTAGAAGCGCTTCAAGAGATCGATGTTGAAGCACTTTTGGATCGAATTGAAAGAATTGCACAGCTCAAAAAACGGTATGGCTCAATCGAAGAGGCGTTGGAGCATAAGCAAAAGCGTCAAGAAGAGCTTGCGCGTTATGAAAATATCGCTTTTGAGAAGAGTCAACTTGAAAAAGCAGTGGCCAAATCTGAGAGCGAAGTGAAAGCGCTAAGTCTCGCCATCAGTCAAACACGCCACACCTTCCTTCCTCTCTTAGAAGCACGCCTGAATGATTACCTATCACAGCTTTATATGCCTTCTTTGAACTTGCGTTTAGAAGAGAGTACTTTGTGTGAATTAGGCTTTGATGCTTTACATGTAAACCTTGGAAAGGTGGATCTTAAAAAGATCAGCTCGGGTGAATATAACCGAGTTCGCTTAGCATTTCTTGCGACACACAATGAGTTTTTACTCTCCCGTGGTGGTGTTCTTATCCTCGATGAAATCGATGCAAATCTTAGTGGAAAAGAGTCTATGAGTGTGGCAAATGTGCTTAAAACTCTCTCCACCAAATACCAAATCTTTGCAATTTCACATCAGCCACAGCTCTCTTCAGTAGCCAATCAACACTTTCTCGTCACCAAAGATGCTTTACATGTAAGCCATGTAATACCGCTTCAAAATGAAGAGCGAATAGTTGAATTAGCACGTATGGTCAGTGGTGAAAATGTGAGTGACGAAGCCATAAGTTTTGCTAAGTCTCTTTTGGAAAGTGCAAATTTGTAACACTTTTTTACCCCGCTATTTTAGATCGTTATAAAAATCATACGAATATCATACCTTTACTTTACTCTGCGTGTAGAATTTACATTTAAGAGGAGTTTTGTATGCAGACTTGGCAACAAGTATACGCGCCTATTGGTGGCAGTTTAGGAGTATCTGCGTTCGTTGCACTTATCCCTATCATCTTTTTCTTTTTGGCACTGGCTGTCTTCAAAATGAAAGGGCATTTAGCAGCTACCATCACGCTAGCCCTTTCTATGATTATTTCAGTGATTGCGTTTGGCATGCCAACGGGTATGGTGCTATCCACAGCGGCGTATGGGTTTTTAACGGGTTTATGGCCTATCGCGTGGATCATCGTGGCTTCTGTTTTTCTCTATAAACTCACGGTTAAAAGCGGGCAGTTTGGCATTATCCGTAACTCCATTATCACGATTACAGAAGATCAACGTATCCAAGTTATCTTGATTGGTTTCTCTTTCGGTGCGTTTTTAGAAGGTGCTGCGGGATTTGGTGCTCCTGTTGCGATTACAGCGGCTATTCTGGTAGGACTTGGGTTTCAACCACTCTACGCCGCAGGGCTTTGTTTGATCGCAAATACCGCACCTGTCGCCTTTGGAGCACTTGGTATTCCTATCATTGTTGCGGGTAAAGTTACGGGCATTGATCCTATGTTAATCGGTGCAATGGCTGGTCGTCAGCTCCCATTCCTTTCTGTGATTATTCCACTTTGGATTGTTTCGATGATGGATGGTTGGAGAGGTATTAAAGAGGTATGGCCAGCAGCACTCGTTGCCGGTGGCAGTTTTGCTATTTCACAATACCTGACATCCAATTTTATTGGACCAGAGTTACCAGATGTAACATCAGCAATCGTTTCTATTATTGCAACCACTGTTTTCTTGAAATTTTGGAAACCTAAAAATGTTATGAAGGGTCATGTCTCTGCAGAACTTGAAAAAGAGACCCAAAAAGTACATACATCGGGCGAAGTTCTCAAAGCATGGTCACCGTTTATTATCCTCTCTATCATGGTCACCATTTGGACAACCAACGCATTTAAAGCGTATTTTGCCAAAGGTGCGATCATGGCAGGAACCATTTTCAACTTTGAGTTCACAAGTATTAGCAATGCTATTTTTAAAATGGCACCGATTGTGGCTAAACCAACAGCATTTTCTGTTGTTTATACGTTCAACCCTATCTCAGCCACGGGAACGGCGATTTTCTTCGCTGCGATTATTTCAATGTTTGTCTTAAAAGTGAACGTCAAAATGGCCGTCAAAACAATGGGCGAAACCTTGTTTGAACTCAAATGGGCGATCTTGTCTATCGGTATGGTTTTAGGCTTTGCTTTTGTTATGAACTACTCAGGTATGTCAACAACGTTGGCATTGGTTCTTGCAAATACAGGCTTCTTATTCCCATTCTTCTCACCAATCTTAGGTTGGTTGGGCGTATTCCTAACCGGTTCAGACACATCCTCCAATGCACTTTTCTGCGGATTGCAACAATCCACAGCACATCAATTAGGGCTGAATGAGACGTTGTTGGTCTCCGCCAATACAACCGGTGGTGTTTGTGGAAAAATGATCTCTCCTCAATCCATCGCAATTGCATGTGCTTCTGCGGGTATTGTTGGCAAAGAGTCTGACCTCTTTAGGTTTACGGTAAAACACAGCCTCATCCTAGTAACGTTCATTGGTCTTTTAACGATGGCTCAAGCCTATGTCCTTACGTGGATGATCCCATAATAAAGTAACTGTTTACAATCCTTTAAGGCGGTGGTTTCCCACCGTCTTCTTCTCTTTAGAAAACTCCCCAAGATTTTATGTTACAATCAACTAAACTTCTTCCATACACTTTTTGTCATGCATCAATGTGTACGCTAAGGAAAGAAGTCTATCCCTTTACATGTAATCATTAGGATGATAGATGGTACGAGAAAAAATTTTAATTGTTGAAGATAATAAAGCTCTTTCAAAATTGATCATTAAAAAAATGGAATCAAATCTTAATTTTGATATAGATGCTGCCTATAGTTTTGAAGAAGCCCAAACGCTTGTTGAAAAAAGCAATGACTATTTTGTAGCGCTGCTTGATCTCAACCTTCCTGATGCCCCTGATGGCGAAGTGGTTGATATGATTTTGTCGTATAAAATTCCTTCCATTATTCTTACCGGTTCTATGGATCAAGAGGTGCGTGAAAAAATTCTGAAAAAAGATGTGATTGACTATGTCTATAAAGGCAATATTGATGATGTGAATTATATCTTTACATTGATTGAAAGGCTTCATAAAAATCGTGATATCAAAGTCATGATCGTAGACGATTCTATAGCAACGCGCTCTCAAATAAAATCCCTTTTACACCATCAAATGTTTAAAGTGCTTGTTGCCGCACATGGTGAAGAGGCGTTGGCATTTTTAAGAGATAATCCCGATATTAAACTGATTCTAACAGATTATTTAATGCCAGTGATTGATGGCGTAGAGCTCACAAAAGAGGTACGCAAACTGTACAGTAAAAATCAGCTCTCTATCATTGCCATGACCGCAAGTAACCAAGACTTGATCTCTGCAAAGTTTCTAAAAAT
>Ga0302286_10001989_pt1 | contig 14503 bp, 11 predicted proteins | sample III_Fen_E2_3_FD_198765 | JGI IMG/M metagenome (GOLD analysis project Ga0302286, IMG submission 198765) | Peat permafrost microbial communities from Stordalen Mire near Abisko, Sweden - III_Fen_E2_3 | ecosystem: Environmental > Terrestrial > Soil > Wetlands > Permafrost | place: Sweden: Abisko...
TTAAGCAGCAAGAGCGTAGTTATTTTCGCCAGTTATAGTTGTGAGATTCGAGATTTACGAGCCGCTTTCTCAATGCTCGACATGCTTACTTACCCTTTCTACCTGCTGTCAAAACCAAACAGCCCCGTATGTATTTAAATTATTGAAAATCAATTAAAACCCGTCTTGGTAGCATTGCCTGGTGTCAAACCAGTAGTCAAATACGATTTCGAATGGCTTTTTGTTGATTTCTTGTTGCAAAGGTAGGACTAATTTCTGAATTGTAGCTATTTCTCAACATTAATTAAGTGAATGTAATTAGATGCGTTGTAGCCACCAAATCCTGTTCGCTTGATGGAAAATAAATTGACTTGATCTGAACTTGCTTGATATTCTCTTGATAAAGCTGGTGTCTGGAATCCCGGAAACTTAAGATTATTTCACAAGAGGTAAAGATGTTTATCTTCTTTTCTCTCCGAATGGCCTATTAAGAGCCCGTCGCAAAGATTAGTGAGTTGTTGGATTTAAAGAAAAATTAAATATTGGGGCTGTTAAATAAATGATACAATCCATACACGATTGTTAGCAATATTACAATAAAAATTATAAACGTTATTCCACCTTTTAAAAGCCAGCTTAATAATCCATCCAATTTTTTAATCATATGATGTAAAGTTTTAAATTGAATCTAATGTTCTTTTGATTTTATGAAAATGTTAGTTCGTGATTGAATCATCCAATTCCTTTTTTTTATGGGAAGCAATCTCTTGATAATGTGTATTTCCGCTTCAAAAGTAGCAAATAAACCTGTTAAAGTAGCAGTAAATGCTACATGTAAATGGCTAATAAACCTTATAAACATTAAACTAAGCAACTAAACATCTGGTAACGAAAACTTTGTGTGTATTGTAAATGTGGATGAATGAATGGATTATTAAGAATTATTAGTTTAAATCGTTTATTTTAGCTTCCCATTTTATAACTGTTTTTGATCTATTGCTCATTATAATGTCCATTTTATTTTGTGTAGATGCTGAGTTACCCTATTGATTTCTGAAACCAGACAGCATAAAAAAAGAGACCATCATCAGCAAATAAATGCCATTGATAATCTCTTTTGTTGTTGTTCTTACAGGTTGAAAAGGGACTCTTACTATCTTACTTTTAGATTGGGGTTTTCAACATTATATTCTGGATCGTAATTATTTTGCATAACTAACCGCACGGGTTTCCCTGATCACTGTAATTTTTACCTGACCCGGATAAGTCATTTCATCCTGTATCTTTTTAGCAATATCGAATGATAGTAATTCAGTTTCTTTATCATCAATTTTATCGGCACCTACAATTACGCGTAGTTCACGGCCTGCCTGAATAGCATAAGTCTTAAGTACGCCAGGGTAGGAGAGTGCCAATGCTTCCAGATCATTCAACCTTTTGATATAAGCTTCTACAATCTCACGACGTGCTCCAGGACGCGCTCCTGAAATAGCATCACATACCTGAACGATCGGAGCAATTAATGTCTCCATTTCCACTTCATCATGGTGGGCACCTATGGCATTGCAAATGTCCGGTTTTTCCTTATATTTCTCAGCCAGGCGCATACCCAGGATGGCGTGTGGCAATTCCGGTTCATCATCAGGCACCTTGCCAATATCATGTAATAGTCCTGCACGTTTTGCTTTCTTTGGATTTAATCCGAGTTCTGCTGCCATAGTCGCACATAAATTGGCAGTCTCACGGGCATGTTGCAGCAAGTTCTGTCCGTACGAAGAACGGTATTTCATTTTCCCTACTAAACGGATCAATTCAGGGTGCAATCCATGAATTCCCAGGTCAATCGTAGTTCGTTTTCCTATTTCTATGATTTCATCTTCCACTTGTTTCTTCACCTTATTTACCACTTCTTCGATGCGGGCAGGGTGAATACGTCCGTCGGTCACCAGTTGGTGAAGTGACAGGCGTGCGATTTCCCGGCGTACAGGATCAAAAGCTGAAAGGACAATAGCTTCTGGGGTGTCATCCACAATGATTTCAACACCTGTTGCAGCTTCAAGAGCTCTGATGTTGCGACCTTCACGTCCGATAATACGTCCTTTTATCTCATCCGATTCGATGTGGAACACCGTCACTGAGTTTTCAATGGCAGTTTCAGTAGCTACCCGTTGGATGCTTTGAACAATGATTTTTTTAGCTTCCTTATTTGCCGTCATTTTAGCTTCTTCCATAATGTCATTGACATAGGACATGGCTTCAGTTTTGGCTTCTTCTTTTAGTGCTTCGATCAATCGTTCTTTTGCCTGGTCGGCAGATAACCCTGATATGGTTTCTAACTGTTCATGAGCCTGATGATTCAGGTTGTCCAGTTCTTTTTTCTTGATTTCTATCGCATTGTGTTGTTGCTCCAGTGAGTCTTTTAATCCATCAACTTCATTGATCTTACGTTGTACATCACCTTGCTTCTGATTTAGTTGCAATTCTTTCTGCTGAAGTCTAACTTCAACCGATTGAATCTTAGCATTGCGCTCCTGAACCTGTTGTTCATGCTCTGCTTTCAGGGCGATAAATTTCTCTTTTACTTCTATGAGTTTGTTCTTCTTGAGAAGTTCAGCTTCTGCCTCAGCTTCCAGAACTGCCCGTTTGTTTACAAAGCGTAGAAGAGCAAATGTTCCTCCAGCTCCGATAACAAGTGCAATCAGTCCGATTATTATGTTTTCCATTTTGTTAATTTAAAGTGTATAATTGATTAATATTATGTGAGTTAATTTTTGAATTTCAAGTAGCTTCAAGCATAAAAAAACGCATTGCATCGAAAGAATTTGAACTTTATAATAAATAAAGTTTGATCTTAACAATGTAATGCGGAAAAGAATGTCTTGAAAACGATTTAAATGTATTTAATCCTCAGAAAGTAATGCTTTTAATTCATTATCCAGGGATTGAATTTTTTCTGCTAAAGGAACTGTATCTTCACTGAGTTCTTGTTTTGAAACAATAACAGCGATTTGGAATGCCACTAACGTAAGTATTTCTTCAGTAGGCCTTTGGCTGTATTGTCGCTGGTATTGTTCCAGGTACTTTACGACCATCCTTTCTGCCTTCCGGTATAACTCTTCGTCTTTACGAGGAATACTTAATGGCAATCTGAAGCCACCAATTTGAACATTTATTGTGAATTTATCGTCTTTCATAAGCTCTATTCATCCAAAAGAGCTAAACACTTGTCTATTTCCCGCACCATTTTAGTAATTTTTAGCCTGGAGTCAGCTTTTTCTGTTTCTGAGGCACCCAAGTTTCTGGCAATTTGCAAATGGTCGTAATTCTTTCGAAGTTCCAAAATTTCCTGATGGGCAATCATTAAATCGGTTTGTTTCCGGTCCAATTCAGCTTTTATCAGGGAGTTTTGTTCTTTTAAAAACGTGTACTCCGAAATTAGTTTTCGCAGTTTTAACTCAAATGCGTGTATAAGTCCTTCGTATCGGTTAGTCATTTTTCAAAAAAATCTATACAAAAATACGCTTTTGGATTGAAATAATAAAACATTTGGTGCTTTTTTCTTGAAAATCGTCATTTAATCTTTTGAGTTTTATTAAAGAATGACAGGAAACAGATTTCAACCAGGTTCTCTATTATTTCAATTTTCGTGTTAAATCCAATAATCCATTCACAATAGTCAGAGGATGAGCCGGATTTCCCGGAATATACAGGTCAACCGGATATCTCTCCAGAAAACTGCGGTCTATCGCCGGACTTCCAACAAATAGTCCTCCACTGATAGCATCTGTGCCCACAAGTACGATGATTTTGGGGTCCGGAGTTGCATCGTAGCAGATTTGTACTGCATCAGCCATATTCTTAGTCATGGGTCCTGTAATAACGATCCCATCGGCATGGCGGGGAGAAGCTACAAAATCAATTCCAAACCGGCTCATATCAAACTGAACATTATTGGCTGCATTTAATTCCATCTCGCAACTGTTGTCACCACCAGCTGAAATCTGACGTAGTTTCAGGGATCTTCCCAACACTCTGTGAATTTCTTTTCGCACTTTTTCGGGATCTACTTCAACAGGCTTGTCTTCACCTTCCCGAATGATTAACCGTTCAGGAATATTACTGGCAAGCTTGTAATCTTTTGTAAATGTTATCTTTTCCGGAAAATGCATGGCACATTCACCGCAGAAAGTACATTTTCCAAGGTTTATAGATACAGGGTTCCCCGTAATGGCATCTGTAGGACAGAGTGCAATCAACTTTTCCTCGTCAACTTTCACCACACTGATGACCGGTCGCCCTCTGAAAATACCAGGAACTATGGCAGTCTTTACATTCGGTATAAACTGTTTCCCCTGATGAAATACTATTTTTAAATTTTCGAACATCGCATTCTGATTAATATTATTTTCTCATTCCTTACCTCTTACACCTTACCTCTTGCTTCTGATTAAAGATCATGTCCCGAATAGGAAAAGTTGAAGCTTTTATTGCATATCGGAAAGTCGGATATCTCATTGTTTCTGACCGATAAAGCCAGTGCCAGCCAATTGTGGAAAGAAGGATCTTTAATTTTGTAAAGCATCAATTCTCCGGTATTGTCGGTTAATGCACAATGGCAGATTTCACCACGCCAACCTTCAACCAGTGACAGGCAGAATGAGTTTGGTTTCGGCGTATGCATTATTTCATGTTTGGATTCCACTACCGGTACTTCGGATATTAATTTGCGGATATAACTGATCGATTGTTCAATTTCTTCCCGGCGTATTTGAATTCGGGAATATACATCCCCATGTCTTTTTAAAATTGGGACATGATTTAATTCAGGGTAAAGTGAAAAAGGATGTGATGTTCGAATATCCCGGTTTAGGTTAGTCATCCGGGCTGTCATGCCTACTGCCCCAATAGTTGTTGCATCGGCATTGGATACAACTCCGGTTCGTTCAAAACGGGATAAGGCACTTGGTAGCATAAATAATTTTGCTGCCATTTCCTTAAATTCCGGTTCGAAGATATCCAGCACCTGTGTCAATCGTTGCGCCAAGGTTGATGTAAAAGGAAACTGGTTTCGTCCGGGCCTGATTAATCCTTTTGCCAGCCGGCTTCCTACCCATTCCTGCAAGTAGTTGATGATAGGTGTCCGTAACCTTCCGAAAACAGAGCTGCCCAACTGATACGCAATATCGGTACATGCCCCGCTCAAATCGCTTACATGGATGGCTATCCGTTCAAGCTCCAATGCCAGGGTACGTGAAAATTCAATATCCCGCGTTGCCTCAAAACCGCAAAGGCTTTCCCATACATGGGCAAAGGTAGTGCCATGACCGACAACCGTGTCTCCGGCAATATCTTCCGCAAGTGTAGCCCTTTGCAGAAGTTTCTTTTTTTCAAGAAACAGTTGCTCAATGCCTCGGTGCTGGTATCCCAGCTGAATTTCAAGGTGAAGTATTTGTTCCCCGTTGCATATAAACCTGAAATGTCCCGGCTCAATTATCCCTGCATGTATTGGACCAACACCTACTTCATGAAGTTCTTCGCTGTCGATGGAAAAGAAGGGGTAATTCTCCTTGGTTTGCGACATGTCATCCCGATTGAAAGCATACCGGACAGGTTTTAACCAGGGATGATCAATGAAGTTAATGCCAAAGTTTTCATGAATCTCACGCTCGAATTTTTCAAAACACAATAACTGGTGTGTAAACGATTCAAGTGCATGCGCTTTATTGACCAGACAGGTGGAAACCAGAATGTCATGGGTTGAATCATCGGCAATGCAGCAAATAAGTTTGATGTTATTGCCCACCTTATATCCGAAATAATTCACACAATGTCTCTCGATATGCCCACGAACCAGGTCGAGGTTCATATCATAAAAAGCTTCATAGTTACTTTCCGGAATTTCCGTAAGCAGTATGGTCTGGTTGTTTTTTATGCTGATGTAATTCATTTTCGTTTATTAATTGAAAAGTTTGAAAGGTTTGATGTTTGAAAAGTTTCGCGTTCCGTGTTCTGCGTTTAGGTTTCTTTGTACTTGATTTTTTCTTTTTTTACTACCTACTACCAACTACCAACTATTTACTACAGCTTACTCCTTGCCTCTTACGTCTTACTCCTTTTTCTCAATGTGGCAACAACAATATGCTACTCTTTATAAGATCTACAAAAATTAGTGGTGGGTTCAAACCCAGGTATGCAGCACCACCAATCAGGATAAACTGGGATACCGATCTCCATGGACTTACGGTCGGAACGGTTGATTCGTCAAAATTTACAGCCGGAATAAACAGTATCTTGAATATGTTCTTTGCAAATGCCCAGATAATTAGCGTAAGCAATAACAATACAACCAACAGGAGAACCAGTTGGTTCGACTCGAAGAGTGATCTGAATATCAGGAACTCGCTTACAAACATTCCCGACGGTGGCATGGCAGTCACGCTGATAAATGCAAGCAGTACCACAATGGCCCCCGTGGTGTTGTATTTGAAATAATTTCCCAACATATAGATGTTTTTATTCTTAAATATCCGGTAGATTTGGTTGTATTGAAAGAAGAAGCTTGACTTCACAAATGCATGGAGCACTATGTGTAGTATGGCGGCATAATACCCGATTCCTCCGGCTGCAATACCCAACATCACCAATCCCATGTGTTCCACGCTTGAGTATGCCATCATACGTTTGATGTTTTTCACTTTGATCATGTAAACCGCTGCAATGAACAGCGATAAGAATGCAGCAATGCCAACTACCAGGCTTGCCCAATGAAGCAACGGAGTATTGGCGATGATAATGTAAATGCGGAATATCCCTACAAAACCCATGCACATCACGATACTCGAAAGCAAGGCAGAGGCAGGTCCCGGAGCTTTATCCTTGGCATCTACCCCGGCAGTGAACATTGGGAATAGTCCAAGCTTGGCGGTAAACCCTGTGAATATAAATAAGAATGCAAGGCGTAACCACGATAGATTCAGGATCGAACTATGTGCCAATAAGTTCTTGTACGATAAATCATCCGACCCGGCCTTGGCAAACGAAAGACTTAAAAACAGAATCCCGATAAATATAAACGTAACACTGATGGCACAGATAAAAACATATTTCCAGGTACCTTCCAATGCCAGTTTATTCCGGTGGTGATAAATCAATGCTGAAGCACTCAGGGTGGTTATTTCAGTGAAAATCCATACCACGGCAATGTGATTAGCCAGGTAGGCGGCACTGACGGCTGTGATCAAAAGTACCAATGCCCCAAAATAGGTTGCGGTGGAACGGGGTGTTTTCTCTTCACTTTCCTCAATGTAAATATGGCTGTGTATCACCGCTGGAATAGCGATGATCGTGGCAGTCAGTAACATGATGATTCCAAGGGAGTCAAACGTGAAATAGGTTGATTCCGTCTGGTTATAATTCAGGCAGGCATAGATAGTGAATGCACATTGCAGCGCAATGAACAACCAAATCAACGCATAATTCAGCACTTTCCTCCGGTTGAAGAAGATCCCTGTCCCTATCAGTACCGATCCTATTAAATATATCTCTATCATAAAATTGCTTATTTGTCTATTTGAGTTTCTGTTTGTGAACACGCAATTAAATTCGCTAACAAACTGCATTCACAATTATATATTATGAATTGTGCATTATGAATTATTTTAATAGTCTTTTAAATTCGTCAGTTGATTTACATCGATATCTTTAAATACATCCCCTATTTTATTCAGGAAGACTCCCAATATGAGCACACTGGCAAAAATATCCAGCATGATACCCAGGTTGACCAGCATCGGCATTTCATTCCCTACTGCCAGCGACAATACAAAAACACCATTTTCAATGATCAGGTATCCCATCACGTGGGTGATAATTTTTCTCCGTGTAGCAATGAAGTAAAGTCCGGTAAACAGAGTAGACAGGGCAACTACAAAATACATTTTATCCAGATAGCTTTCTTCCATGGTTTTCGAAAGCAGGATCGTAGTCACTACAATCACAGTAGTGATGATAAGTGATACGAAATTTGGCAGATAAGGTTCCGCTTCCCTGGTAATATGATTCCGCTTCAGTACATATTTTAAAAATACCGGTACGGCTATCGATTTAAAGATGATGGTCTCCAACAGGATTAATATCAGGTTGAGAGTGTTGATATGTTTCAGCTCCAGGAAGGCCACAAAGAATAGCAGTACGCCCTGCAATGCCAGTACGTTTACATAGGTCGTCATGCGGTTTGCAATGGCTATGTAAAACAGTGTGATCAGAAAGACTATAAGAAGTACGTGTAACATAAGTTCTTAATTTAAAATTATTTGTTGGTAAATTTAGATAATTATTCGATTTTCTAAAATTAAGAAGAACGACGTTTTTATCTTAATTAATCAGGATTAAGTTTGTTTATATATTATTTAATTCTCTGTTTATAAAGGCTTCCAATTCTTTTTTCTCTGGTAATTGTAGAATGTATTCACTTACAAATATATCGATATCGGAGTCTGCTACTGCATATTCCACCAGAGTTTTATTTTGATCGGTGACTAACAAGATACCCACAGGCGGATTATCAGTTGGCAAAACAATATTCTTTTTATAGTAATTGATATAAGTCTTTAACTTTCCAATATGTTCATGATCAGCAACATCAGTTTTTAATTCAATTAGTACATGGCATTTCAATATACGATGATAAAAAACCAGGTCTATAAAGAAATACTCATCACCAATTAGAATACGTTTTTGTCGCGCCTCAAAACAAAAACCATTACCTAATTCGAGTATAAATTCCTGCAAATGATCGATTAATGCTTGCTCCAATTCAGTTTCTTCAATTAACTGCGGTTGATTAATATCCAGAAATTCGAAGAAATAATGCGATTTTACAATATCTGTGCTAAACTCAGGATTAATTTTTTGTTGAATTTGTTCAAATGCTATTTCTTTATTCTTTGAGAATCCCAATCGTTCATACGAAAGGGTATGAATCTGCCTTCTTAATTCTCTTATATTTGGTTGTGTTTTAAGAATGAGTAATTCATAAAAACTTCTTTTTACATCATCCGAAATCTTTATTAACTCCACCCAATGTGAAAATGAAATATTCGTAATTAGTTTTTTTAAATGGCTATCATTAAATGTGTTATTATTAGATTGTAATTCTTGGGACAGTGTCCCAAGATTTAATTCTTTTTTTATTTGAAATTCTTGGGAAATTGTCCCAAGAATTCGATTTGGCAAAAATGTATTGAATTCTTCCGAAAGTAATTCAATTATTTGTGGATACGTTTTATAAAACTGCCGGCATCGCGAAAGTTCAGGTGCAGTAAGACCTTTAATCGCCAATTCAGTTGCCAGGCTTTCAAGCAATTTACTACTGTATCGTGCCCTATCTTCACCATTTTGATCAAATTCAACAATATGATATCCAAATAACCAATTCCGTAAGGTCAGATTTACATTTACTGCTTTTACAGCTCTTCGAAATAACCTTTCATTAGTATCTTTCAGAATTTCTGATAATTGACTAAAGTTCATAATTTTAGCGAATTAAATTGTGAAACATATAAAATTGCAGATTTAAATATTATTTTAAAATTTTTATTTTTTCCAATAACCCACTTTAAATAAATTTCCCCGATACCAGCAGTGCACCGAAGAATATAAGTATCGCTACCGATGAAAGCACCACGATAAATTGCGCGTTGTGATTCATCCTCGATCGTGCCATAAACGATTCAATGATGCCCACTACAACCGCCAGGAATACCTGCATGACAAAAAACAAAGGTATGGCATATTCGTAAGGGATGGAACCGCTGAACAGGTTAAAGATAATCGCACCATACACTGCAAATTTCAGGTAACCTGCCGTTAGGATTAATCCAAGGTCAAAGCCACTGTTATCCAGAATCATGACTTCGTGTACCATGGTGAGCTCCAGGTGCGTTTTTGGGTCGTCAATCGGCATACGGCTGTTTTCAATCATGGCAATCATAAGAAATACGAAGGCTCCCAATACTCCTAAGGCATAGGTAATCGACGATCCCAGGTGCAGTGTGGAGAAAATATCCTGGAACGAAGTGTGTCCGGTCATTAATGCCAACGACCCCATCAGGATAAAGAAGGCAGGTTCTGCAAACATAGAATAGAGTGCTTCACGGCTGGCTCCCATCCCTTCAAAGCTACTCCCGGTATCCATGGCTCCGATGATGCTGAAGAACTTGCCCAGTCCCAGTACGTATGCAAAGAATATAAAGTCGCCGTTAAAGCTGATCAGCCCTTTCGACTGTCCAAAAGGCACTACCAGCATGGCCACGAATACTGATGAAAAGTAAATCGTGGGGGCAATGCGAAATACGAAGCTCGAAGTCTCGCTGTATACGGCACCCTTTTTAAACAGACGCATCACATCCTTGAGGGGCTGGAATATCCCGGGTCCTTTACGCCCCGAAGCAATACTTTTCGTGCGGATGATGATACCGGTAAAAAATGTTGCGGCTAAGATGATCAATAGTAAACTCAGCATAATAGTTCTCTTTTAGTTTCTTAATTTCTTAATTATGAATTATGCATTTTGAATTATGCATTATTTTTATAGCTCTTTTAAAAATTCAACAAATTGCATTACTGTATCATACAATATCGGAATGCTGATTATCGAAACAATAAACATGATCCCGTATAGTATATAAAATTGCAATTTACCGTTTTGTACAAACCCGAACCTTCCTAAGAATAATTTCAAATTAGTAATTGGATAATCGATAAACCATTTCTCTATTTTATCATACGGCCGTGTTTCCAGATGTGCTGTTGTTGGGAATATCCCTTCCACTTCTTTCTCTTTCTTGAATATCAGGAATACCATCCCAAAAAGTTCGCTGTATGTCTTTACAAACGAACTGGCGGTATACTGTATTTTTGGAGTAGGGTTTGTATATCCGCAATTCCAGGTTGGCAGCACCATGATTGTCCTTTTTCGCAACACCAGCTTTCTGATTCCCAACAGAAGCAACACCAGCACTATCAGATATAAGCTGGCACGGCTTACCGATAACAGGGCTTCGATTCCATTTCCCCGGAACGATGTAAAGGGCAATTGACGTACCCCGGTGAATAGTTGAACCGGCTTTACCAGGAGATCCAGAAAGATACCCGGGAACAGGCCTATGAATACAATCAGGGCCGCAATGAAATATAAAGGCAGTATTTGCATGAAATGAACTTCCCGGACCTCATGTTCGAAAGTGTGTCGTGGATTCCCTAAAAATACTACCCCGAATGCTTTTGTAAAACACATCAGGGCCAATCCGCCTATCAGTACCAGCCCTATGATTGTAAAGGCGCTGCCCACCAATGTCCCGATTGCTGCCTGTTGCATCCAATTGAACAGACCCGTGTACAGTATGAATTCAGATATAAACCCGTTAAACGGGGGTATCCCGGATATGGCTATGGCTGCTATTAAAAACAAAACCGTAGTTTGTGGCATTTTCTTCACCAAGCCTCCCAGTTTCTCAATATCCAGAGTATGGGTAGCCTGATAAACATTTCCGGCTGTAAAGAATAACAGGGATTTGAACAGTGAATGGTTCAAAGTATGTAACAGTGCCCCTGCAAAGCCCAACGAACTTAATACAGGATTATTAGTTCCAAGTCCGATGCAACCTAACCCGATACCAATACCGATAATACCTATATTTTCTATGCTGTGATAAGCCAGCAGTTTCTTCAGGTTGTGTTGCAATATCGCCAGCATCACTCCGTAAACACCCGAAATGATGGACATGATCAGTATGATGGTGCCCACGGTGGTATAATCCACATCGATGAGTAAAATCATGCGCAGTATCCCAAAGATCCCTATTTTAATCAACACCCCCGACATGATTCCAGAAATGTGGGCAGGGGCAGCAGGATGTGCATACGGCAACCAGGTATGGAAAGGTACAAATCCGGCCTTGATAGCAAACCCGGTAAAGAAGAACAGGAATAACATCAACGATAATGCGCCCGAATGGGTCATCGAGTAACTGTGTATGGCGCTGAAGTCATAACTTCCCGTCTGACCAGCCACCCAAATGAATCCAAGCATCAGGAACAGGATGGATACATGTGATTGAATCAGAAAGTTTATGCCTGCCCTGATGGTTGCAACTTTCTCATGTTCGAAGATGATACTCAGGAAAGCCGATAGTGCCATGATTTCCCAGGCTACCAGGAACGCAATGCTGTTCTGTATGGCGCAAAGGCTTATGAGTGATGCATGGAGTAACACGAATAGGATGCCGTGTAAATTTAGATTCTTCTTCTGGCTACTGTAGGCCCTCATGTAAAATATGCCATACAAACCTCCTGTGAGAAAAGTAAAGTTGATAATCAGCATGAACCATCCCGAAAGTGCATCGATGTGCAGTCGGACGGGACCGCTGACCAGGCTCCCCGGGAGGATAAGTTCAAAATCATTCCCTGCTAAACCCTGAAAAGCCAGGTAACTTGTGACAATGGCAATGGTACATACCGATGCGTACACAGCAATGGCCTTCTCTTTCATTTTCACGAAAGGAATAAGGCACATGCACAGGAACGGAATCAGTATAAATACCAATACAAAGATCATAGTATAATATTAAAAACAGTCAGGATAAAAATGCTCAGGATGAATATAATTCCATAAAGCACGTACGATTGCACACGCCCGTTCTGGAAGAAAGTGAAATAATTAGCGGCATAAACCAGCCTGTTGGTTATCACGTGTATGATCCTGAATTCAAAGAAATCATGATAATGCGACGTATATTTTTTATTGGCAGGGAATATCTCGCCGGGTTTCAATTCTTCGTATTGCTTCCTTTCAATGACCAGGAAGTTAAACATCTTGCTCAGCGACTTTGAAAATGACTTGGCGGTATACTGTATCCTGCTGGTTGGTGCCGTATAACCACAGCCCCAGGTAGCTCCCACAACCTGTGTCCTGCCACGCAGGGTAAGGGCTCTGATTCCCCAGAATGCCACTATCACTCCAATGAATAGCAGGGAGTAGAGGCTGATGCTTCGCATGATGGATATATAACTGTAAAATTCCTCCGGTACGGGAATTATTGTACTTTTGGAAAGTCTTGATAGCACGTTTCCGATTACCTGTAAATAAACCTGCGGGAAAATGGCGACACTCATCATCGCCACAACGATGATATATTGAGGGATCAACATGATCCGCGATACTTCGTGGGGTTTATGGTGTAATTCCTGGCGTTGCGTTCCCAGGAAGATGGTGCCGAATGTTTTGGTAAAAGTCAGTATGGAAAGTCCTCCAATGATACTTAATCCGGCGAAAGTAAGCACCATGATTATGATTTGGGTCATGTCCTGCAACTTGATTCCTTCAATCAACCCGCTGTATATCAAAAACTCGGATATGAAACCGTTGAAAGGAGGCATCCCGCCAATGGCAATGGCTCCTATCAGGAACAAAACTGCCGTCCGTGGCATACTTTTTATCAGTCCCCCCAGCTTCTCCATGTCGCGGGTATGTGTTTGCTGGTACACCGATCCGGCGGAATAAAACAACAGGGATTTGAACAGCGAATGGTTGAGTACATGGAGCAAGGCACCCCCGAAACCCAGGTAATACAAAATCGGCACGTTATTTCCAAGGCCTATTAACCCGATTCCCATCCCGATGCCTATGATTCCAATGTTTTCAATGGTACAATACGCCAGCATCCGTTTAAAGTCCCGGTGAACGGCTGCATTGATAATCCCGTACAAGCCTGTCAGTACGGAAATGATAATTAATATTTCACCTAACACCAGGTAATCGCTTTTCAGGTACGAGGTTACCCGGAACAGGCCATAAATTCCCAGTTTGACAATCACTCCTGACATGACTCCCGATATATGCGATGGAGCGGCAGGGTGGGCGTGAGGCAACCAACTGTGGAAGGGTATAAACCCTGCCTTCAGTCCAAAGCCGACAAAGAACACCAGGAATAACCAGATATTGCTGTTGGCACCGAAGTAGCCTGAGAATGCATCAAAACTAAATGAACCTGTCTGAAAATATAGCCATACCACTCCAATGGTCAGGAAAACCACGCTGATATGCATTTGAACCAGGTAGTTTATACCGGCTTTCAGGGTCTTGGGATTGTTGGCATCAAAGATGACCAGCATCATCGAGGATAACGACATGACCTCCCAGGCAATCAGGAACACCAGTCCATGCTGGATCATGCATACCCACACCATCGATAGCTGGAACAAGACATACAATATCCAATGCATGCTAAGCTTTTTGGCAGGATTATCATACGCTTTCAGATAGCCTGAGCCATAGAAAACACCGGTTACGCAGGTGAAATTGATGATCAGTATAAACCATGCCGATAGCTCATCAATCCGGATGATGATATCGCCCATGCTGATGCCGCCATCGAATGTGAAACTGATAAGTTGTCCGCTCAATGCAGCAATGGCTAACCAGCTTGTGGTGATGGCATTGGCAACAACTGCAAAAGCTGCTACA
>Ga0302286_10001993_pt1 | contig 14490 bp, 20 predicted proteins | sample III_Fen_E2_3_FD_198765 | JGI IMG/M metagenome (GOLD analysis project Ga0302286, IMG submission 198765) | Peat permafrost microbial communities from Stordalen Mire near Abisko, Sweden - III_Fen_E2_3 | ecosystem: Environmental > Terrestrial > Soil > Wetlands > Permafrost | place: Sweden: Abisko...
CTGCAATTTAAAATCAAGCCGGGGGTTTAGCTCATCTGGCTAGAGCGTGACACTGGCAGTGTCAAGGTGATCGGTTCGAGTCCGATAATCTCCACTTGGTTTCCCACTTCGCCCATCCCGTAAAGGTTTGGGCGAAGTTTACAAAAAAATCGGCACTAAATCGACACTAACTTTTTTACTGTAAGCACAACGCTTGTAGTAAAAAAAAAATGTCCATACCTCAAATTATCTCCGAGCAGGCAACTACTTATTATCCTGCCTCTTTACATTCCGGGAAATGTTGGTACATTAGTTTTTCAGCTTTCAACCCATATACTCAAAAAATGGAAGAAAAGCGAATGAAAATCAACCGGATAAAATGTGTAGCCGATCGGCGCGCATACGCTCGAAATGTCATCAAAGAACTTAACATCAAACTGCAAAGCGGGTGGAATCCATTTATTAAGAAAGAATCAGCAAAAGAATTTTATTCGTTGATTGATGTTATTGACACGTATAAGAAAGCGAAGTATAAAGAGTTGGAAAATAATTCTATACGCTCTTATGATAGCTTTTTAATCAAGCTAAAACAACATGTAGAATCCATTAAGCCGGATATGTATTGCGGGCTATTTTCTCACCGGATAGCTAGCGATTTTATGCTACAGATCAAAGCAGATGAAAATATCTGTAACAGAACGTACAATAATCATCTACTTTTTTACAGACGGTTTTTTGATTGGTTGCTAAACTTCGGTTACATCTCAGATAACCCATTTGAAAAGATACCGACCATTTCAAAGAAATTTATCAAGAAAACAAAAAAGGCATTGAGCCGGGACGAAATAAAACAACTTATAAGTTTACTTATAACTAAACATCCGAGGTTTTTGGCTGCCTGTATGTTGGAATATTATTGTTTATTACGCCCGGATGACTTGCAATATTTGAAACGCAAAAACTTTGATTTAGAACGGCATGTAATTTTTATCGGCGAAGATGATACGAAAAACGATCATAGCAGTTTTAGAGTGATACCTATAGCATTAGAAAAATATTTAGACTGCTTAAAGCTGGACGAAATGAATATGAACGATTATGTATTTTCGCAACATAAAAGCTACACCTTTGAATCAGGGCGCGAGATGATAGGTTCGCGGTACTTTGCTAAGTATTGGGATGAACGTGTAAGGACTGCGCTAGGGTGGGGGTTAGAGTTGAAATTCTATGGACTTAAATATTCCGGGGTTACTTACCTGATGGAAGATGGCATATCACCCGTTTATGTACAAGGACAGGCAGACCATAGCAGTTTAGAAATTACAAACCTATACGCAGAGAGTAAAATGCCTGAGGGGTTTGATCAGATACGCAATTTAGCCAAACCAATTTAATGCACATAAAAAAAGCCCCGATTCAGCGAACCGGGGCTTTCTATTTCTTATATCTAAATTCTTTTCGGTAGATACCTGATCGCCACTAAAACCAACATTACAACTATACCAAGTAACACAAACCGTCCCGCCCATATTTCAAGCTGTTGGAACCACGAAAGCGACCGTGGCACATTTACCGCTATAGTCTTAGTAATCTCTAAAGTATTGTTTATGTGTCGATTTACAAACCACCAAGTTTCCTTATTAGATAATCTGTTTTCGTAGTGAGCTGTAGATTTACTCCCATCTGCATGGATAACAACACTGTCACGGATATGTACACTGTCACGGGTCTGAGTGACATATTTAATTACAACGGAATCTTTTTTGTCTGTCTTTTCAATCTGAGGTAATGGAACTAATTGCACAGTTCTACACGAAGCCAGCAAAACGATAAATAAAAGAAAGATGATTTTTTTCATGACTTATTTTTATTAATTTCTATTTGAAAAATTTTGTCCATTTTGTTCACCATGTCTATATGATCTTCGCGATTTTCCCGCATGAAGTTCCTCATTTCGTTATGCTCTAACGCTGAATTTTCTTTCATTTCCTTGATGATTGTTTCAGTTTGAGAAACTCGATTACTCATACTTAACCACGCCCCACCCATGCTTAAAGCTAAAGCGATGGCGGCTATCAGTTGACCTATAGTCATCCCTATTGTAGTTTGCTTTGCTAGTGTCATACTTTATTGATTTTGTTCGTTATTATCTTTTTTAAAGAACCCTTGTATTTTCTCTATTGCAACGTAGCCAAATACGAATAATACTATAATTTTAAACACTGATACAATTTCGAGAATTACATCCTTATTTCCTGGCTTTATATCAATATCCCGGAAACACATCTTTGTAATGTATAATAGCCCAAATATACAGATGAATGCAATTACCCGCTTTGAGCTTTCCTGTGACCCTGAGCGAAAGATATTTGCAAAGAATGAAAATATCTTACCGATGAATTTGAATATTGGTGCCATATTAATAATGATATATGTTACTAAGTTGTGTTGGAATAATAGTTTCTGTTAGCGATGTATCTTCTACATTAGTACTTAGACCCATAGCTACTTGACAGTTCCCTGAAATTGCTTGTAAGCATAAAAATGATTGATCTACACCACTTTTACTTATAGTCCATGCTTTATTATATAAATACGAATTGTCGTGACAAGTTGCTTCAGTACCACCACTAGAGAAATTATATAAAACAAATGCACAGCAATCAGCACCAGCTTTAGCTTGCGACTGATAGATAGTATTGTTCTCAACTACGCAATTAGTTGCACCAGCATTACCGATACCCACTATGTTAATCATTATGTTATTTTTAATATGGTCATAAGAGCCACCACCATCACCGAAAGTTATAGCGCCACCAGTTTGGTTTATAGTGCTCCAATCACCACCACGAAACCAATTACCTATTATTTGTAATGAGTCAGTTGACGGCGAATGACTACTATTTATGTTGACTAAGTCATCACAATGTGATTGATGCGGTATGCTTTCAAATGTATTGTAATTAATTTTATTGCCCCCACCATTTGTTCCATACATTATCGCATGAGAACCCGGAAATCCACCGATTATATTCTTAAAATAATTATGTTGAATTGTTACACCAGAAGATACACCACCATTAAAGGGATTAGAAATATTGTTACCTACTGAAATCCCATTACCTACTGAATCGAACACACAGTTTTCTATAATTAGACCTTTCGCATTTTCAGCAGAGATTGATTGCTGTATTGATTTACTGAACTTACAATGTCGTATAGTTATATTAGTGCATTCGTACATAAGTATTGCTGGAGTAGACAAGCCTATAAACGATTTATTTTCTATTACTGAATTTGGCGCGGGATTTATTATTTGTGGCGAAGCTGTATAAGTAGGTGTATCTACTGTGTAATAACCATTAATTAGAGCTCCTACCTGCTGAACATTTGTAGTTCCTGCAAATGATAGTTGTCGTCCATTAACGGCAAATACCTGAGCATTTGCGACCAATGTACAAATTGAAAATAATATGATTAATAAACTCTTTTTCATGATATTACATTGCTATTGTTCTACTTACTTCAACTACGGACGTAGTACTTAATACTAAAAATTTTAAAACAAACGTCATTGCTGTAACGGTTCCTGTATTTAATGCGCCCTGCATTTTTAAATTTGTGCCTGCTGTTATCGCGTATGTAGTTGTCCCAGATGTATTGATTACTAATGTAATTTCAGTCCCAACCAATGAGGCCGGTATAGTTCCCATATTAATAACCTCAGCTTGTGCAGGAATTAGCGTATAACGATTAGTCCCTAGCGCAGGTGTCCATGTAACTGAAGCTGCCGGGGTTAATACCGTTGCCGATGCGTTGATGGGTTGTGTGTATAATCGTACAAAAGCCGTAGTGGCTATTGTAGTATTATTAACGCTGACCGCCTGAGTTGTCGCCGTAGTAGAGCTTTGTAGCGCAGTGATATTACTACCGTCAGCGGCTGCAATCAGCTTGCTTGTTGATGGAAATGTCATGGATGTTCCATCTGTCCCGTTAAATGTTAATGAGTTATTTATGATTACACCGAAACCGGATGGAACGTACACCCCGTTATAATAATTCATCCATCCGCCAGCTGCCGTAGAATTATTATTTAAGTAAAACCTTGATTCTAATTGTCCACCGCCCGCTATAGTTCCTAGGGTCGCAGATGAATTATCTTTAATAACTATAGGGCTTGTCGACGAATTATGAAAAACATAAGTAGTTCCGAGCGGTAAAGTAGTTGCATTCGGTAAAACAATACTATGCGTTAATGACCCGGTAAGTTGATTAATTTGAGGACTTGCAGCCGTTAACGCCGTAGTTCCGGCAGAGGTGGCAATTAACTGAACTGATGGGCTAACATTTACAGCTGAAAAAGGGATACCCATTGATGCTTTGTCTGAATATACACTAAACAAATGATTAGACCCTGAAGTAACATCTAATATTCCATTTGGTTTTACTAATCCGTTATTAGCACCATCTGGTGTTATTTGTGTTTGTGTCGAAGAAATAATATGTCTAGTTAATGGATTACCTGAGTAACCATCTAATACATAACTAGAGTTGGTTGAGTTTCCTATATGGCTATAGATAGCTGATGCGTTATCAGTATTAATAGTACCAACTAAGTAATTGCATGCGAGAGTTCCACCACTATTTATTAACAAAAGCATTCCATTAGTTGCAGTTTGGTATGTACTGTGTGATTGAAATACCGTCCCAGCTCCATCAGAAACTATGTTTCCGGGAGTATATATATCTCCTGTCGCATTTAAACCTCCACCATTTGTTAACGCAATATTTCCGTTAATAAAATGATTTGTATAACTATTAGTTTGCAGGGTATCTAATGGTACAAAATAGTTGTACGCATTTTTATTGTTAGACACTAAATTATATCTACTATCAGCAGCCGATTGAGATAACTTACCATTTAACAGGGCATTAAGCCCGGTAACCTGTGCAACTGAAACTTTACCCGTATCACAAAAAGCAGATACAGATATTAATAGAATTAATGATAAAATTATTTTTTTCATTAGACTTAAATTATGGGTGTATAAAATATTGTTTGTTGATTTTCAGGGAGTGGAGCCGTATTATACGTTATTGTTTTGGCTACCTGATTAATAGAATAGTCCTCTGTATAGAGCCCGCCGTCTATTACCTTGATTAAAAAAGTATAATTAATATCATTCGGCAAAGCAAAGGTGACAGTTGCGCCATCGGTTGCCGGGATAATGTATTTCTTTTCTTTTGGGGATGCTAATCCACCGTCAATATATTCAGCCGGAACCATTACGCCCTCATCTTTTGGCTGTATGTGTGTAGGGTCATTGACTAAGATTAATTGTGATTGAGTAATAGAAAATGCGTTAGCATTTATATCATCGTTATAAGGTGAGTAAGCACTAACCCCGGCAGCAAAACCGTGTTGTATAGGTGTACCGTCCCGGAACTTAGTACAAGCCCAGTTTTGCACCATCCAAACCTGATTGCCTATCTTGACAGTATTATACGTATTGCCATCGGCATCGATAACATCGCCCGATAAAGCACCATCATCTTTTATAAAGCGCACTGAGCACGCACTATCTAAAAGTTCTTGACAATCATAAGTAACACCGTAGTCGGTATCAGAATACATTCGCATAGTGTCCAACGCCCCAGCTCCCGTAAGTGTAGAGCTCCACCAGTTACCCGTAAGTCCTTTATCTGCAAAGCTGAGATATGGATAAAAATACTTACCCCCACCAAACGCCGTAAATCCGCTTGTATTCGTAGCGCCCGTATTTGGAGCGTTCCAATTATCTGTAGATTTTAATTTGCCCCCGGAAATATCGCCGCCCTGAGAAATGATTAATGTTTCCCATTCTGCCTGAGTAGGTACGTGCCAACCAGCAGGCGCCAAACCGTGAGCATCTACAACCGCATAACCACTGTATAACATACCTAGCTTTACGATACGATGACCTTGTACAGACACCCATTTAGATGATTGTTCCCACAAACAGCCATTGCCGTTGCCTTGTGATATTGGTTCGTCTATAATACGCATAGTTTAAACTTCTTTGTAGTAAGACTTAATAAATAGACACTGTTTGAAAGCTGCAAAACCCTTAAACTTAATTTCGGTATGTTCATTGATAAGGACATAAGGCGGGTTATCGAAAATAAACTTCGAGCCGGGCAACAACTCTATATTGTCGTTTATATACAAAGTGTCATCGCCCGTATTTTTTAGAAGTAGAGAGCCATAGCCATCGGGAGCTATAGAGGTGGCATCAGTGACTACACCGTTAGAAGTTTTAACAGTAAAGTAAATGCTTTTCTTATTTTTCGGAATCCAATTATCCATAATGATTATTTTCTTATTCGTTTGTATATCCAATAACTAATAGCCCCGATCAGGACTAAGCCCCCGGCAGAAAGTCCGACTACACCTATCGTTTCAATTTTTTTTTTATGCTGTTTATCACAGCTATAATGTTGGCGGCATAGTTCGGGTCGGTAGCATATCCGGCTTTAGCCACCTCGCGGATGTATTGTTCCGGGTCAGCCGTATATTGTAAAGCAGCCTTATATCGAGAGTTTGAAGTAATTAGCCGTGCATAGTCCTCAAAACTTTCCGCGGCGCTATCATAAGCCCTGAATAAGGCTTTTACTTTAGTTTTTATCCCGCCGATGTATTCAGTAGTCCAAAGCAGTTGAGTTTTACCAGTCCACGAACCGCCCGCTTTAATTCCAAAATACATATTACCGGGGGCTGAGCTACCCCATCCCGTTTCTTGTGCACTTTGTGCCATGGCTGCCAAAGCTGGAATACCATATTTTTTTTCGATGGCTACAGCCCCATCGTAGGTAGCTTTTATAAATTGTTCTACAGTCATCAGATATATTTTTTAATTGTTTGCATGATTGAAATTACTAACTCGTAATACGATGGGCTGGTGGCATATCCGGCGTTGAAAATAACGGTAAAGAATCTAGCCGGGTCGTCTATATAATCAAAAGCATCGTTGTATTTGTCAGTGCTTAACAGACGGGCGTAGTCCTCAAAACTATTAACCGCATTTGAATAACAACGAAAGTACCTGCGTACAATATATTGATACTTACCACCTAAATTCGTGATTTTTATAATCACAGGATATTTGATATTTGGTGTTGTGTGATACTCAATCGTTTTTAAAAGTTGGCGTTGTCCGGGGTAATTGTTCGGGGCAGTATAACCGAAGAAATTATAACCGGGGGCTTTTGTGCCCCAGCCACTTTCTAAAGCAGCTTGTGACAATGTGACAAGTGCGGGTATTTCCCATTGTTCCTCAATCCATTGCGCCGCATCTCCATATTTTTCTACAAATTTTGCGGGTGTCATTTTTTGTCTCTGTTTTGTAAGAATTTATCAATAACAGTAAAACCTAAGAACCCAGCCCCTAAGTACATCCCAGTTTTCAATATACCTCCACCTGAACCGTCAGTTTTACCAGTAATATAGGCTTTATCTATCTGACCCTCTAAATCAGCTATAGCTCTAGCTCTAGCTTCAGGAGATAATGTGGCTAAAGCTTTCGTTAAATCAGATGATTGTTTTAAATGAGATTTAGATTCTGAATAATCAGGTTTGAACATCAAATAAATAAGAGCGGTAGAGAGTAGCGTTATCACTACGGTAACAACCAAATAGATAACTACCGGAGCAATACCGATACCGGGATTATTCATAAAACTTTGTAGGTTCGATGCGTATTGGTCGAAGCCTGTAGGCGAAGCCGTTTGTTTGGAATCGATAAACGGCGAGTTTAGTATTTTTCCGTTACGTGCCTCTAAACGGCTTTGTAGGTTATATAAAACAGATCGGTGCGCTACCGGAACTGTCTCACCGTTAGCCTCCATATAGGATATCATACCGGCACACAATAAATTATTTTCGAGAATCGTTTTATTGTTCGCTATCAGATTCGCCATTATGTTTTTGGCTGATGAATCCTTACCCACGTCATACGTGCGATATTGAGAGGCATCAACGCAACCCCAATGATAAGCTACACCATCGAAAGTAAAATCATTTTCAAATTCAACCTGAAATAGATTTACCCCATCTTTAATGGTATAATACCCGGTAAGAAAACCGATACGTAAATTTTTACCGTCAAGAAATACCACTGAGCTAAAGCCCGGATAATTCATATAAACGGTAGGCGACATTATAGAAATAATTGCCAATCCTTTAACCGTTGCGCTATACTTATCGTATTTTTCTTCGTACATAATCGTTTATCTTTTAAGCATGTTTTTTGCCATTGTGTAAGTTGCATCACCCGAAGCCGCTAATTCTGCCACGGCTTCAATCAGACTGATAAAATCAGGGTCGGCATTTCGCCATTTCGTTAAGGCGGCTTGTAACCGTTCGGCATCATTTTCCATATTTTCAGCATCTTCCACACCCGATGATTGTTCATCGTCTATGCGTTCAATACCCGCCATGGCGATAGGGGCAGACTGAGGAAATATTTTTCCGGCTACGCTTGCAATGATGGTACCGATATACGGCTCCACTTTGGTAAGCATCCGGTTCATAGGTGTCTGTAAATCTTTGATGTCCTTTTTCAGCTCATTGTTTTCAGCTTCGAGACGTTCCATCTTGATAGCGTTTCTTTCATTTCTCAGAGCCTCATTTATCTTTTCTTGTACCTGAGTTTCGGTTAACCCGGTTTGGATAGGCTGTTGAGTTCCTGACACGGCAGGCGATGACGTTTCGAGGTTTCTAAATTCCTCGTAAAAGTTGCCCCGGTTAACTCCTTTTTTACTTTTAGCTCTTATAAAAAAGCGTGACCCTGTAGATAGTTCCATTACTTCACGGAACCGCTTTACATTGGAAGCGAAATCAGTTTCATCCGATTCAAAAACATTCGAGTTTTCGGCATCTTTAAGCTGCACTTTCCAGTAGTCAAGATTGTTAGCTTCAAGCCATTTTATGACGTTCTCCACATTTGCGATCATGGTGTTTTTATTTTGAATCGTTGATAATTCCGTTAAAGAAAATAGTTTTCAAATCACCTGCGTTAGTCGTAAGGGTTTCGATATACGAGTTTTGAAAATCAAATTGAATTGACTGCAAGCGCAATTGAAAGTTTTGATTCAATTGATAGAAAAGATACAAAGGAACCTGACTAAAGAACTGCAAGCCGTTACGTTGCAAAGTCAAAAATTTGTTGGCGATGTCAGCCTGAGCAATACCACTTTTACCGCTAGGAGTAACAGCCGGAAGTGATAACAGTATATTATCAAAGCGACGGTTCAACAGATCGCGATTTTCGGTAAAGTAGGTTTTCAATCCTGCAATCGTAATTTCAAAAGGCTGTATAATATTGCGTTCGCCACCATTCACGTAACCCCAAACGGCGGGCTCATCGTACATAAATACCAAATACACAGATTTATTCGTAACGTCGGCGGGGTTGGTAATGCCTGACAAATCAATGAATGAGCGTTGTAAATCTATAATTTTATTGATAAACAGACGATTACCGATTTGGTTTAAATCGGTTACCGGAAGTGAACGTATCAATTCGTTTTGTGTGTTCGCTTCGGTAAGTGTCAGGTACAAACTGTTAGCTGTAGCATCGGACACAATGCTATGACCGTTAGGAGTAACAGGCATATCATCAATAAAACAAAACTCGATGTGTTTGATTCTCTTTTTGCGCAGATCAATAACATCAGGTAAGTTAATACGACTTACACCGCTTCGGAGTGCTATTTCGACCCCCATCATTCCAGAAATTAGTTTATTCATAATGTATGATTAATAAATGAATGTTATATAAGCATTTGTGGGAGCGGTCATGTCGCGATGGCGATAGAATGACTTTTCAAAATCAATTTTAACACCGTCGAAAACGAACTCTTTTGGTGAGCGATTTTGAAGCGTAGATACCGGAACGTTTTCAATTTTTCCGTGTTCGTGCATAATATCCAAATAGCCCAACAATGGCAACGTGGCATTGTCAAAAAGGATTTGTTTAATGGCTTTACCCTTAAGCGTGTAGTTTACAAAGTCGCTTAGTTTAATGTCCTGAGTGCCGGATGTGATCGGGAGCCTGAAAGTAACCGAACCATTAACCTCATCGGTTATAGGTTCAAAGTTTTCAGTTTGATAGAGCACATACACCATCAAAGTTATTTGAGAGGCAAGAGAGCCTTTATAAGATATAAAGCTAGTATCGAGGTCTAATAAGCGATTGATACAATATTCAATCAGTTTATTATTCGATGCGCTTTCTGTATCGAGAATAGAGTTTTCGAGTGAATAATCTTTAATAAATAAACTGCCGTCAATATCCTGTAGATTAGAAAATAGAGAAATGTCGTGCAGTTCGGAAGTCAGCGCAATGAACTCATCCTTATAGGGCGATTTAATTTTATTCCCGGCAGTACAAGAAAACAGGTACAAACCTAAAATCTTTTTGCCCCTGAGGACATCTTTGTTCAGGCTGATGCGTTTATCGGATGGATTAATAGTTGCCTGAATGCAGGCTAAGTTTTGAATTGATGTCATAATGTATAATAGTAAAAGTGTGAAAGTAAAAATAGCTAGCCTCATTTTTCATCCTTTATTAAAGAATGTTTCGGCTAGCTATTCTATTTACTAACCTGTTTTTGAAAATTTCAATTGCTTAGAAATTTTCGATAAACGGATTACCTTCAATTCTGCAATCTTCAGTTGTACCACCTTCGTACAACCAACCGTCAACGATCAACACAGCGTAAGCGGTTGTATTGGCTTCGCTAGCGATAGTACAAGCGGGAAATTCCAGCGTAATTGGTTGCTCTTTAGTTCCGGCTAACACCAAAACTTCGGGTAATTCAAATAACACGTTTTCCAAATTGAACTCAGGAGCTACACCGGCACTAATGGCGGCTATACCATTCCAAAGTAATTTTGGTTGTTCAGATGGGATATTCAAAAACGGAGCTGTAGGAAAACGGCTGTAGTTCACTTTCTGTCCGGTTTTCATAGTGATAACACCATTATAAATGCTATAAGCATTTGTATCACTGAATCCTTTTAAACCTGTAGGTAAAGCGGCACCCGCTTGGACCGGATAAGAATACAAAGGAGCTGTACCTTTAGCGGCTGTAACTTCAACCATAAGAGCCAATCCAATAGCGCGGGCAACGAATAAATCGTTACGTTTCAGCGTTTGCTCAATAATATGAGCAACTGATGGATCCTTTTTGATGTCGAACTTGTAAGTTCCGGTATTCGGAGCAAACGGAACGATTACGCGAAGTTGTGCAGTTTGCGGATTAATCTGCAATTGTTTAGAATAAAAATTCGCACCCAGATCAAAACGTTCTCTGTTGAATCTGATATTTTTTTTAGTTGTAGCCATATTGACTTTTTTATTTTTTTGGATTAATAATTAATTACATAACAGCCGAACCATTTGATTCCTGTGTACCCGAAACTTTTACTTTTTTAGCAGCATAAGTTTTTGCAGGGCTCCAAGGGCTACCAACAGCGTTTTCACGTGTACCTGTTACGGTAGTGGTTGCTGTGGTAGTAGTTTTAGTAATACCGATTTTGCCGCCCAGGTCGTAACGTTCGCTAAGTCTGTAACCAGCTACAGCGACTAAACCAGCCGCGCCAGTTTCTACCATGTCAGAACCCTTAACGAGTTCAGGAAGAGCCACACCGATAGCCAACATTCCGTAGTCTACGATGTCCGTGTTTGTTGCGCTGACTGCCTCAGAAATTACCTGAGCCAATACACCAGCACCACCAGCCGCCAAGGCGTTTAATGCGATTTTCTTAAAATCCATTTTTTTAGAAGTTTTTGCCATTTTGATTTTCAGTTTACGGGGTTACTTCACTTTCTTTGCCTTGATTTTCTTTACAGCATCTTTGAGGGATGCTTTTTTCTTCACAGCCGCGATTTTTGGCGCATTGTCTTTATTGACTTGTTCGCAGCGTTTTTTGTAATTTTCCCACACTTCTAACGAAGCGCTAGATTTAGGGGCTTTAGGAAACTTTTTAAGTTTTGCCATTTTTTAAAGTTTTTGAATGAATAAATGAAAGTTATTTTTGTTTTGATTTTGAGCCTTTTTTGGGTGTACTGGTTATCAGCGTGTACACTATTGCCGCCCCTATCACGTAAGGGATATAATCGCCAATACTCGACGTAGATGTATTATTTATCTTTGCCCAATCTGCCGCCGTAGCCGTTGTGGTTGCGTAGTTCGGTGTTTTTTTTCCACCTATGGCACTGATTAATTTTACAATCCATTCGATAACAGATGCGATGTCTGTCCAAATATTAGTTGTTTTTGTAGTTCCGGTAGTTGGGTTTTTAGTCAGTAGTTCCAGCTTAGCCGTTGCCGCTGCCGTTTGTTGTTCCAAGGTTGTTCCACCTGTAACGGGTACCGTAACCGTCGGTGTAGTGAGAGCTGTAGGGGTATCACCTACACCATGAACCGATGTTGTAGTGGCGCTTTTAGCTATGTCGTAAATCTTTTGTAGTACCTCGTTTGGCGGCATTCCGTATCGTTCTGTGATACCCTGTTCAACGAATGAAACAAGGTTTTGAAAACTGTACCAAATATCCACATCAGCAATGAAGTGTAACCACCACAATTGGTTTTTACGTTTGTCCATTATCTCAGTAGGTAGGTTTGCATTTTCATCAATGAATATGTAAAGAAACCAGTTAGCCGAGTTTTTTAATGAGCTTGAAACTATACCCTGTATTGCATTCATAATTAATTATTTATAATTATTTTTTCTTCTTTTTCTTATCGTGATACATCAAAAGCAAAAGGAAAATTAATGGTAAAAAGAACACTGTTTTGTTCGTAATCACTGTTTTAGTTCCCGAAGCCTTTGTGTTGGCTTTACTTGCTACTACCTTGCTGGCATCGGTAGAATTATTAGTGCCTGCATTCGTTGAATCGGTAGTGTCATTAACTACCGTAGCATCTAAACTCTCATACGTATATTGTATAGGGCTAGGGGTTATAACTGCCTCTGTAGCTTCCATTATTTACGTTTTTTCTTACCACCCATTCCCAAAGTTAACAATAACCCCAATGCTAAAGCAATTGGCAACGCGTAACCGCTTAAGCTGGATGTTGATGCTGCCGCCGTTGTATCTGTTGTTGTGCCGTCGGTTGTGGTTGTATCGGTCGAGGTTGTTTTAGCTTTTAATGGAGCTTTTAACCCCGGTGCTAATTGAGGCTCTGAAACATTACCCCCTGACAAATCAACATATCGACCGTCGCCGCCCTGATCTTGCATATAGCCGTATTCATCTATCATAAAATCACCACGCTTGTAAGCCTGACGGTAAGGGCGTACGCTATTCCAAGCTGTACGATTTGATTCGATGGAAAGATCGCCCCACGGAATAAGCATTTCAGTGATTTGATGACAAAGCACCGGAGTAGTGACCGGGTACCCGCAAAAATCAACATCGATATGTGAGCCGCTTTCTTCGACCAAATAACCGAACATATCTATATCAAAATTGCCGCGTTTGTGATGATCGTGTCCCGTATCATTCCAACGGTTACGATCTGCCGAATTTTTGACATCGCCCCACGGGCATAAAGGAGCTGTAAGCCCCGGAGCTAAAACGGGAGTAGATGACGGATAACCGAAAACGTCAACATCAATGTGTGCACTACTTTCTTCGACAAGGAAGCCAAACATATCTATATCAAAATTACCGTACCTGTGATGTCCTATTGATGGACCGTTCCACTTATCACGGTTAGATTGTATATTCAGATCGCCCCACGGTATCAGCACTTGTGTAAGAGTTGGTACTAATCTAGGTGCAGTTAAATTTGTTCCGTACATATCAACGTATCGCCCATCTTCGCCCTGATCGAGCATAAAGCCAAACGGGTCTATGTGAAAATCACCTACTTTATAGGCAGTGCGATAAGGACGAACGTTATTCCATGCAAGGCGTTCCGATTCATTGCGAGCATCGCCCTTGAATGGACACAGTGCAACCTGACCGGAGTCTAACGTAGTTACGTGCATATCAGCCAATAAATAACCAAGTCCGGCAGATACAACCCCTATTTTTATCACTCGTTTCATAATCAACTCTTTTTAAACACGGAATATAAAAGCGCAATACCTAACCCAATAGACAAACCCAACACAGTTACACCCGATGAGGATGTTCCGGTAGTGGTTTTAGATTTATTCGTAAATAGTTCGGCGCTTACATTTGCCGCCGAAGCGTTTACGTCTGTACTGGTAGTACTTTTAGAACCAAAAATCGATTTAACTAAAGAAATAAGAGCCGTGATAATAGTAATAATGGTAGCTATAGTAGTAAGCACAATACCAACAGTATGAATATTACCAGCCTTATAGTCCTTAATATATTGTTCCGGGGTTTTACCTGTACGGGCAATTATTCCGGCACGCATTAAATTATCGCGGGTTTTTTCGGTGTGAAAAATATCAATAGACAACCAGCTATGAACATCGAGCTGTGCCGC
>Ga0302286_10001994_pt1 | contig 14488 bp, 15 predicted proteins | sample III_Fen_E2_3_FD_198765 | JGI IMG/M metagenome (GOLD analysis project Ga0302286, IMG submission 198765) | Peat permafrost microbial communities from Stordalen Mire near Abisko, Sweden - III_Fen_E2_3 | ecosystem: Environmental > Terrestrial > Soil > Wetlands > Permafrost | place: Sweden: Abisko...
CGATTTTTCATCAATCAACCCTGCATTTAGGTCGGCATCAATGGCCATTTGTTTACCAGGCATCGCATCGAGTGTAAAACGTGCAGCAACCTCTGCAACCCTTGTCGAACCTTTGGTGATAACCATAAAGTTAATTAAAACAAGAATTGTAAAGACGACAATACCAATGACATAATTACCCCCAACAACGAATTGTCCAAAGCTAGAGACAATCTCACTTACGGCATCAGGCCCTAAATGCCCATTGGTAAGAATCATTCTCGTCGTTGCAATGTTCAGCGAGAGCCTAAAGAGTGTGATGATCAAAATGAGTGTTGGAAACGTTGAAAGATCCGTTGGTCTTGGTATATAAAGTGAAATCAAAATGATCAAAACAGAAATAGAGAGTGAAATGACGAGAAAAAAATCGAGTATAGGACTTGGAAGTGGAACAATAATAATCGCCATAATAGAGACGATAAAAACGACAACAGTAAGATCTTTTGCTTTGACAATAGGCTCTAAGTAAGGAATAATCCTTGATAGAAGCGCATTTTGATTTTTAGCCAATCAACACCCTTAAATTTCAATAATATCTTTAAGTGTCATATTATCCAAAAATAGATCAATTTTTGTTTGAAGCTTGTTTAAAATAGGCCAAACACGACAATACGTGCCTTTGCCACCAGGACATTTTTGCGTCGATGGTGAGCATTCAAAAACCATTGTTTGCTTTTTTTCAGCGCACTCGACAATCATCTTAAGCGTAAGATCTTCAGGCTTCCGTGTCAGCATAAAACCGCCATGAGCACCTTTGAAAGAGCTTAGGATGTTCTCTTTCGCCAAGGCTTGAAGGATTTTGGCTAAAAAACTTTTAGAAATTCCAAGCTGATTTGAGAGGGTATCGACATCTTGTGGGATATTTTTTTGAGAAATAATAATCAATGATAGGAGTGCATATTCACTCGCTTTAGTTAATAACATATGGTTTTCCTCTAAAGTTTGATAAGTTAAATAAGAGAAATATTGTACTAAATAAACGTTATATTTAGCTTTAATTACGAAGATAATTCCTAAAGGCTGGACAGACTTGAAGTTGATACCATCGGCTTTTATTTGAGATAGCGGGGTGAATGTAGCAAGATAGACAATTTTATTTTTTTTAGCTACAATTTCAATCTTTTGTTTCAAAGCAAAAAATTAAATACCAATCAGGAGGTCATTATGGCTTTAGGTTCGGCGGAAAAACAAGCAATTGTTAGTCAGTTTGGCAGAAAAGAGGGAGACACAGGTTCTCCAGAGGTACAAATCGCGCTTCTTTCAAAAAGAATTGTAGATTTAACAGGACATCTTCAGAGTAATAAAAAAGATCACTCTTCAAGATTGGGACTTCTTAAACTCGTTGGTCAACGTAAACGATTGATGAAATATCTTAAACGTACAGATTTTGTGACTTACAGCAAAATCATTAAAGAACTTTCTATCAGAGATAACAAAAAATAGTCAGTGCTTTTTTACATGTAGGATGGAAATTCCATCCTATACCTCTTTAATTTCCTTCTTTCCCTTCTTTTCTTTTACATGTAATCATTTTTATCCCATATTCTTATCCATATATTGCTATAGACATTTTCTCTTTTATTTAAAAAGCTTTTAATGCTAATGTTTATATTTATACGTAAAACCGTATAAATATAAACATTAAATGAGTAAAATACTTAAATAAAAGTATTTTTTAACAAAATATTGTTGTAAAAATGTAGTAAATTGTTATTTTTTAGCTATAATAACTTATAAAATGATCGTATTTATGTATAATTAAACCAGCCTTGGCTAGAATCCTATACATGAAAACAAACGATATTTTTAATCTCCTTCATAATGCTGTTGAGTCTAAATTTTTAGGCAAGAAGATTTCTCAACGTGAGATGGCAGATAAATTGGGCGTTTCGATGCGAACTTATCAAGACTGGAAGCTTGGTAATTCTCAGCCACAAGCTGCATCGGCAATTTTTAAAATGCTTGGAGAGCTAGACGAAGGTGATGCACTTCGTTTGATTCAACGCATATCACATGAACTCAAGGATGAGCAATGAGTACGTTATCCCAAAATGAAAGACAAGCCTTAAATGATATTTTTACCTCAATCACGGAAAAAGAGACCTTCTTTTCCAAGCTCAGAGAGAGTAGAGGTGAGATCAAGCACTTTTTAAAACTACTCGTAATGCGCAATAAAAAGCGTATTAAACATCCTATTCGTTAATTTTCACCTCTTTTTATATCTTTCTTTACTCAATACTCCTCTGCCTTTTTAAATCACTTTTTATTTTTACATGTAAACGCATCACCATATTCTTTTTGACTATGACTTGACAATAATACGCTCAATGTTGTATAATTTTATAAGCAATTAAACATTAAGAGTGCTAAAAATGAAAAAACTTTCGAAGCAAGAGTTGATTTTAGATGCTATTATTCAAACGTATCTTAAATCAAGAATGCCTATTGGATCTTTAGAATTACAGATGAAGATGACATTAGGGATATCTCCTTCGACCATACGGATTTACTTTAAAAAACTCTCTGATGTGGGTTCGTTAGAGCAGTTGCACATAAGCGGCGGACGTGTTCCAACACACCGTGCTTTAATGGGATATTGGCAAGAAAAACTTGACCCAACGCATCCTTTAGAAATCAAAAATATCGATAAAATCAAACGTTCTTCTCATGAACACAATCTCTTTTGTATTGTTGAAAAAACGGCTAATTCACCTTTTAAAGAGTTGGTTTCAGTGCAGAATCGTTTTTTGATTTTAGTTTTTGATGAGCATGAAGTTGTTTTAAAATATAACGCTAAAGTGGAGCAGTTTTTACAACGACTTGTTGGTTGCCAAATGCGCGAACTCAAAGATATTTCGGCACAAGTGGGGCTGTATGAGTTACATGAAAAACTTTCTGCTATTTTTTCTCAAGCTCCAATTTTGAGAGAAGGGGAGAAAGAAATGTATTCTATTGCGCAAGAACTTCAAAATGAGGCGTTTATCCAACGGTTTCAAACGCTTCATTTTGTAGAATCTATTAGTGATGGACTCTACTTTGATGGCTTTGTCCCTCAAGGATGTATGGCAATCAAACAAAAAGCACAACTCAAAGATGAAGATTCAACAGTAGATTTTTTCTGCTTTGGTCGCATTGAGAGTGATTTCGAAGATTTCTTTAATCAAGTTAAGGAGTAAAACGTGGATGAAAAAATAAAAGAGGAACAGAGTGTCGCTGATGCTTCTGCGGAGATTGTTCCTGAGTGTATCGAAAGTGATGAAGATGAAGGGTGTGAATGTGAGCAAAAAAGCGAACTAGAAGAACTTCAATCTAAAGTTGCTGAACTTGAAGATCGATATTTACGAGCAAACGCTGATTTTGACAATATGAAACGTCGTTTAGAAAAAGAGAAAATGCAAGCAATTTCTTATGCTCACGAAGTCTTTGCCCGCGATCTTTTACCGGTGATTGACTCTTTAGAAATGGCCATTTTGGCAGGAAGTAACACAGAGATTGAGAGTGGTGAGCTTTTAGAAAAAGTCAAAGAGGGTTTAGGCCTTACGATTGATCAATTTCGCAAAGCTTTTGAAAAACATGGTGTTGAATTGGTTGCTATTGAAGGAACATTTGATCCAAATTTTCATGAAGCCGTCATGCAATTAGAAAGCGCGGAGAAAAATAGTGGTGAGATTTTACAGGTTTTCCAAAAAGGCTATAAGATCAAAGATCGTATTTTAAGACCAGCAATGGTGAGTATTGTAAAATAAAGAGGAAATGAAACTAAAAAATAACCGTTAGGGTGTACTTTAGTGAAATGAATTGAGTCCAGACGTTGTTTGTGCTCGAAAAATAGTAAAAATCAAAAAAGGATAAAAAATGGGAAAAGTAATTGGTATCGATCTAGGAACTACAAACTCATGTGTCTCTGTCTATGAGCGCGGTGAGAGTAAAGTTATCCCCAACAAAGAGGGTAAAAACACAACACCTTCTGTCGTTGCATTTACCGATAAAGAAGAGGTTTTAGTCGGTGATACGGCTAAACGTCAAGCGGTCACCAATCCAAAGCGAACCATCTATTCTATTAAAAGAATTATGGGTCTTATGAGTAATGAAGACAAAGCAAATGAAGCCAAAAAACGTCTTCCTTATACGGTTGTTGATAGAAATGGTGCATGTGCGATTGAAATTGATGGCAAAGTGTATACACCTCAAGAGATCAGTGCAAAAGTTTTGATGAAACTTAAAGAAGATGCAGAAGCGTACCTTGGTGAAGAGGTAACAGACGCTGTTATTACGGTTCCTGCATACTTTAACGATAGCCAAAGAAAAGCGACCAAAGAAGCGGGTACGATTGCTGGCTTAAATGTTCTTCGTATCATCAACGAGCCAACAGCTGCTGCACTTTCATACGGTTTGGATAAAAAAGAGGCTGAAAAAATCGTTGTTTACGACTTGGGCGGTGGAACATTTGACGTTACCGTTCTAGAAACTGGTGACAACGTTGTTGAAGTTTTAGCAACCGGTGGTGATGCATTCTTAGGTGGTGATGACTTTGATAACCGCCTTATTGACTGGTTGGTAGCAGAATTTAAAAATGACAATGGTATTGATTTGAAATCTGATGTTATGGCACTTCAACGTCTTAAAGAAGCAGCTGAGAATGCAAAAAAAGAGCTTTCATCTTCCAATGAAACCGAGATTAACTTGCCATTTATCACAGCCGATGCAACCGGCCCTAAACACTTGGTTAAAAAACTGACTCGTGCAAAATTTGAGTCTATGATCGAAGATTTAGTGGCTCTTACCATCAAAAAAATCAAAGAAGTTGTAAATGATTCAGACCTTAAAAAAGGTGAAATTAAAGAGATCGTTATGGTCGGTGGATCAACTCGTGTTCCTTTAGTTCAACAAAAAGTGAAAGAATTCTTTGAAAAAGATCTTAATAAATCAGTCAATCCTGATGAAGTTGTCGCCATTGGTGCAGCAATTCAAGGTGCGGTTATTAAGGGTGATGTCAAAGATATCTTACTTCTGGATGTAACTCCATTGAGCCTTGGTATCGAGACTTTAGGTGGTGTTATGACAAAGTTGATTGAAAAAGGAACAACGATTCCTGTTAAAAAATCTCAAGTGTTCTCAACAGCGGAAGATAACCAACCAGCGGTTACCATTCATGCCCTTCAAGGCGAGCGTGAGTTTGCACGAGATAATAAATCACTTGGTCAATTCAATCTTGAGAGCATTCCACCAGCTCCTCGTGGTGTTCCACAAATTGAAGTTGCGTTTGACATCGATGCAAATGGTATCTTAACCGTTTCTGCAAAAGATAAAGCAACCGGTAAAGTTCAAGAGATCAAAATCTCTGGTAGTTCAGGATTGGATGACGCTGAGATCGAAAAAATGGTTAAAGATGCTGAGCTTCACAAAGAAGAAGACAAAAAACGTAAAGATGCAGTTGAAGCTAGAAATCAAGCGGATGCACTTGCTCACCAAACTGAGAAATCATTAGGTGAAATGGGTGATGCTATCAGCGCTGAAGAGAAAGCAAAAATAGAAACAGAGCTTAAAGCATTGAAAGAAGTTTTGGCAAATGACAGTGCAAGCAAAGAAGAGATTGATGCGAAAGTAAAATCTTTGAGCGAAGCAAGTCATAAACTCGCAGAGGCAATGTATAAAAAAGATCAAGGTGAAGCGGGTGGCGCTAGTGGCGAAAAACCAAAAGCTAAAAAAGATGACGATGTCATCGACGCTGAAGTAGAATAAAATAGACATAATGACCTAGCCACTTGGCTAGGTCATCTTTTACATGTAAAGCTTATCCGTTTAAATGAGATAGGTTTTCACTCGGTAAACTCTTCTCCATAATTTCTATCTCTTGCTTGGCTGTGCGAATAATATCTAAGTCAATTTGAAGATGTCTTTTCTTGATTTTATCAGGGTATTCTACATTTCTTAAAATATATTTGATGGTATTAAGCCGTGCTTTTTTCTTGTCATCTGAGAGGACAATGGTCCAAGGAGCGCGTGGATTATTGGAGGCTAAGAGCATTGAGTATTTTGCTACAGTGTATTGATCCCATAGCTCTTGCGATTTTTCATCCACTGGGGAGAGCTTGAACTGCTTGAGCGGATCGGTTTTACGCTCACGAAATCGTTTTGCTTGCTCTTCTTTCGTCGCAGAAAAATAAAATTTAAAAAAAATAATGCCAGAATTGACTAACATCGTTTCAAATTTTGGAACTTCTCTCAAAAACTCTTTATGCTCTTCTTGACTACAAAAGCCCATCACAGGCTCAACTCCCGCTCTGTTATACCACGAACGATCAAAGAGAACAATCTCTCCAGCAGAAGGAAGATGCCCCGTATAGCGTTGAAAGTACCATTGTGAGCGTTCGGTGTCAGAGGGTTTGGCAAGTGCTACGATACGCGCACCTCTTGGATTGAGATGCTCTGTAATACGCTTGATCGTTCCACCTTTTCCCGCAGCATCACGTCCTTCAATGATAATGAGCACTTTAAGCCCTTGATCTTTAACATGATTTTGAAATTTTAGGAGTTCAATTTGAAGTCTTTTGAGCTCTTTTTCATACTTAAGTTCACTTTTTTTAACCCAGATTTGCACTTTATCATTTTTTTCTTTTGCCACGACCAACTCTTCGTTTTGAAACACAATTTTTTCTTTTTTCTTTTTGCCCACGGTCTGCTCCTAGGTTTTACATGTAAGATTATGATACTCTAAAAATCGTTGTAATTTAAAAAACATTTATACTTCTTTGCTACAATACAGAATTATTTTACCAAAGGTGATTTTGTGCAACATATAATACGCTCCTTTTTCCTACTTCTCTTACTTGGAATCACACTTTTTGGCGTTGAAAAGCCAAAAGTGTTAACACCTGAAGAAGCTTTTAACGTTACAGCAACCCATAACTTACAAGGGGCTATTATTAGTGTTGTTCTAGGGGATAAGATTTATCTCTACGATGACAAAATGACAGTAGAGCTTATCAAACCCAAAACGGTTGATATTACACATTGGATTGAACGGCCTAAAGCAGAGTCTTTTCATGATGCTTTGACGCAACGTAAATCTTTCGAGCTCTTTATTCCGCAAAGTTTGCTGGATAACGAGGTTCAAAAAGGCAACTTTACCCTGAAGCTTTCATACCAAGGTTGCTCAGAGCTTGGTATCTGCTATCAACCTCAGACCAAAGAGTTTGCCTTTAAACTTAAAGGCGGCAGTGTTGTTGAAGAGATAGCGCTCTCAGAACAAGATACAATTGCACAGAGCTTTATCAGTGGGAATGTAGCGTTGGTCCTTCTTAGTTTCTTTGGTTTTGGACTTTTACTTTCGTTAACCCCCTGTGTTTTTCCGATGATCCCTATTCTTTCTTCCATTATTATTTCGCAACCCAGCGTTTCGATGAATGCTAAAAAAGGATTTTGGCTCTCTTTGGTGTATGTGCTTGCCATGTCTTTGGCGTACACCATAGCAGGAGTATTGGCTGCACTTTTTGGAGCCAATTTGCAAGCTTCGATGCAAAATCCTTGGATTATTGGTATTTTTAGTGCTATTTTTATTCTTTTAGCCCTTTCAATGTTTGGTTTTTATGAGATTAAGATGCCAAGCTTTATTCAAAATAGAGTCAATAAAAAAACAGGTGAAGCTCAAACACAAGGCATATTGGGCATTGCTGTGATGGGATTTTTATCAGCTCTGATTGTAGGCCCTTGCGTAGCGGCACCGCTTGCTGGAGCGCTGATTTATATTGGTCAAAGTGGTGATGCTCTTTTAGGTGGAGCTGCATTGTTTGTCATGAGCCTTGGTATGGGTGTTCCGCTGCTTCTCATTGGTACAACAGCGGGACGTTATATGCCTCGTCCTGGTATGTGGATGCAAAATATCACCTCTTTCTTTGGCGTCTTGTTACTGGGGGTTGCTGTCTGGATGCTTTCGCGCATTTTGCCAGATTTTGCGACCATGTCATTGTGGGCCATACTCATCATTAGTAGCGCAATCTATTTTGGTGCATTAGAATCCTTTACGGAACAGACTAAAGGATGGCAAAAAGTATTCAAAAGCATTTTGTTTATGGCACTGATTTATGGCGTGGCACTTTTGGTAGGATTTTTGAGTGGTGCGACGAATCCACTCGCGCCCTTTGAAAAATTTACGTTTAAAGGGAATTCTACAAGCGTGAGCCTCCCTTCAGCTTTTACAAAAGTAAAAAATATAGATGAGCTCAACCTTGCGTTAAAAAATGCACAAAAACCTGTCATGTTAGACTTTTATGCAGACTGGTGTGTGAATTGTGTTGAGTTTGAACAGTTTACCTTTAGCGATCCACGTGTCAAAGAAAAGCTCAATAACTTTACGCTTCTAAAAGCAGATGTTACCAAAAATAGTGCAGATGACAAGGCGCTTCAAAAAGCCTTTAGCATTTATGGCCCTCCTGCAATTTTGTTTTTCAAAGAGGGCAAAGAAGTCAGTGGACTTCGTTTAGCTGGGTTTAAAAATGCCGATGAATTTTTGGCGCATTTAGAAAAAGTAGGGATTTAAATGAACGTTATATTGATTGTAGAAGTTGAAAGCTTAAAAGAGAAAGTTGTTTTTGAAAAGCACCTTCAAAAAGAGGGGTTTACGCCTATCGTTGGAGAAGAATTTGCGTACGAAGGCAACACCACAACGCATATGTATAGCACCCGTGCATTTATACTCGAAGTAGTCGAAAAAGGGCTTAAAAAATCAGGTTTTGAGTCATGTAAGATCATGTTTCAAGTGGGTGAAAATCCAATGGAAGCGTATCTTTTCGATCAGGATAAAGATACGTTTGAGCAAGTAACTCTTTAAGTATTCAAAAGAAAGGGATTTCTCCCTTGCTTTATTTTTTGATAGAGCATGCTTTTTCTACAGGAAAGGTTAATTTTGCTTTAGTGGGAAACATGAGCACACATCCCAGCAGCGATATGATGATAAGATTCATGAGTGTTGTCAAATCAAATGTTAAGAAAAATACGATGACTCCCAAAATAGCGATAACATTAAAAACGCCGATATGTATTAACATAATGGATGCATAGTTGGTTCTAAAAAAATTAAATTCATCTTCATGTGTTTTAAATTTTTGATTCATGGCTTCTAGAAGAAGTTTTTTATACGAAGATTTAGAGTAAACATCTCCCCCAATAAATATAATTGCTGCTACAAGATAAAGTGCTGCGTGCATTGACATACCATTAAAGAGATTTGTTTGTAAGATTTCCACGGTAAAAGGTGGTGTAAATGCTTCTGTAACAAAAAATATATAACAGATAAAAAGATAGAACATTAAGCTTGCAGTAAGTGTAAACCATGTAATCATCAAAGCATTTAAGCTTTTTTTAGATTCGTTAGAAAGGGTATTTTGCATAAGTTTCCTTGGGATAAAATAGGTTAAATTAGTGACTAAAAAAAGCGAGTGCTCGCTTTAAATCTTCTTTGGTATCGATTCCAAAACTTTGACTTTGTACTTCCACCATTGCGATTTTATAACCATGATAAATGGCACGTAATTGCTCTAGCTTTTCGATATGTTCAAGTGGAGCGTAGGGAAGGGCACAAAAGGTTTCAAGCGCCTTTTTACGAAACGCGTAAATGCCAAGATGCCCAAAATAGCCCTCAAATCCACCTTCGCGATCATACGGAATAGCACTTCTGGAAAAATAAATGGCATTACTATGGGTGTCCAAAATGACTTTAACAAGGTTGGGATCTTTTACATGTAAAAGATCAATTTTTTTGCAGGCACTGGTAATCATAGCCTCTGTATTTTTAGCGCGTTCAATGACACTTCTTACAACCGCTTCTTCGATAAATGGCTCATCGGCTTGAACGTTGACAATGATCTCGTCCTCAGAAAGGCTTAGTTTTGAAGCCGCTTCATTAATGCGATCTGTGCCACTTTGATGATTTTGTGAAGTTAAGATGGCTTTAAAGCCATGCTTTTGTGCAAGCGTTACGACTTCTTCGGTATCAGCAGCAATGGCAACATCATCAAGGTTCTGTACACGTTTTGCCGTTGCAATGACCATAGGAAGACCATGAATATCGGCTAAAATTTTACCGGGAAAACGTGTGGACGCAAGGCGTGCAGGGATAATAATCACTTGCATTCCTTTTTACATGTAAGATTTAAAAAATCAAAAATCTCCGCTTCAATACCTTCTTTTTCGACGATTTTGTCGTGAATAATCGGTTTATTAAAGAGGGTACTGATACATTCTGGAATCTTTACATGTAAAGCTTTACTAATGCCTTCAAGTGCTTCTTTGTCATTGTATCTGATACAGTTTTGGTTGATTGCATTGAACATTGTTGGCGCAAATTTTGTCCATTCCGCTGTAGAACAAAGAACACATGGAAGCGGTTTTGCTTTAAGTTCCTGATAGGCTTTGAGGCATGTTGCTGTGTGAGGATCCATGATGTAGTTTTGATCGGCATAGTGCTTTATTTGTGCTTTACCAAATGCATCATCACAGTAAACCGCTTCAAAATCTTCTTGTAATAGTGCTAACTCATCTTTCGTTAACGTATAGTATGTGTTCTCTTTGAGTGAGTCCATAAGCTCTTTCGTACGAATCGCTCCAAATTTGTCAAACAAAATACGCTCAACGTTGGATGAAATTAAAATATCCATGGCAGGAGAGGTTGTTTGAAGGAGGCTTCGGTTGCGAAGGTCATACACACCCGTGGTGATTAGATCGGTAAGGATGTTGTTGATGTTCGAAGCAATCAAAATTTTCTCAATTGGGAGACCCATTTTTTTTGCATAATATGCACCCAAAGCGTTACCAAAGTTTCCACTAGGAATAATCGTATAAAAAGGTTTTCCAAGTTCAATTTTATTTTGTTTGAGTAGGGCGACATAGGCATAAATGTGGTAAATAATTTGGAAGATAATACGTCCAAAATTGACCGAGTTTGCAGCACTGAGTTTGATATCTTTGGCACTGAGTGCTTCTTTAAAGCTCGAAGATGCCAGTAAACGTTTGAGTGCATTTTGAGCATCATCAAAATTACCATGAATACCGATGATTTTAAGATTAGGACTTTTTTGGGTTGTCATTTGGAGGCGTTGAACATCACTGGTTCCGCCATCTGGATAGAGACAAACAACTTTAATGTTAGGTTTGTTCGCAAAGGTATCAAGCGTTGCAGGACCTGTGTCGCCACTCGTTGCAGCTAAAATGAGGTAGTGTTCATTTATCTTTTGTGCAAGATGGGAAAGTATATAGCCAAAAGGCTGTAATGCCATATCTTTAAAGGCGCGTGTGGGGCCATGATAAAGCTCATTGACGAACAGATCTTTTTCGATTTGCACGAGTGGTGTAGGCTCACTGGCATCATCAAATGCATCATACAACGCAACTGCTTTTTGCATGACTTCTTCTTCAATATCGATGTTAAAGAGTCTTAAAATGTCCAGCGTGATCTCTTTGTAACTTTTTTGAGAGGCTTTGTCTAAAAAAGCAGTATCAATTTTTGGTAAGTTTTCAGGAACATATAGTCCGCCAAAGCTTGCACTTGGATTTAAAATAGCAAATGAAAAGGGAACCTTTTTTGGTTTAATACTATCATTTCCACGGGTTTCAATAAACATAATCGTCCTTACTAATTTCTATACACTAAAAAAGCAAAGCTCTTTTAGCTACGTTAGCCACTAGGGCACTGAAGCTTGCCAACAACGTTGGCAGAGTTTAGTTTTATTCTCTAATGATCGTACCAATACCATCTTTGGTAAAGAGCTCTAATAAAATGGAGTGTTGAATTCTGCCATCAATGATATGCGCACACTCAACCCCACCACGAACAGTTTCTAAACACGCATCGAGTTTTGGGATCATGCCACCGCTAATCGTGCCATCTTTTTTAAGGGCTTTGATTTTTGTTTTATCAAGACTTGAGATCAGATTGCCTTCTTTATCCAGAACACCGGGGGTGTCTGTGAGGAAGATAATCTTTTTAGCTTGCATTGCCACAGCAATTTTACTAGCGGCTAAGTCTGCGTTGATGTTATAACCTGGATGATTAATGTCATCACCTGCTGCAATCGGCGCAATGACGGGGATAAATTTTTCACGCATAAGATGTTTGAGCACTTTTTTATCAATCTTGGTAATGTCACCCACAAGCCCATATTTGCCATCATCCATCGGTTTTGCGTGGATAAAATTGGCATCTTTTCCTGTAATACCAATGGCTTTAGCGCCATGATGATTAAGCAGTGTGGTTATCTCTTTGTTGATGCTTCCACTGAGTACCATTTCGACGACTTCCATCACTTGCTCATCGGTGACACGAAGTCCGTCCACAAAGCTACTTTTTACTTCGAGTTTATCTAAAAGTGCATTGATCTTTTTTCCACCGCCATGGACAATGATAGGCTTAATGCCCACAAGATAGAGCAGAACAATATCTTTTGCAAACTGTTCTTTCAGTTCTGGGTTGACTTGTGCGGCGCCACCGTATTTAATGACAATGGTTTTTTTATTGAAAAGTTTAATGTACGGCAATGCGTCCATTAAGATTTGTGCTTGGTGTATTTTATGTTGCACAGCAAATCCTTGCGTAAAGGTTAAAGCCTTATTTTAGCGTTTAGGAGCTAAAAGTGTGTTTATTTTTGCGAGTGTTCCAGGGGAGATTTCAACTTCGAGTTTGAGAATAGAGAGAGGAATATCAAACGTAGCCATTTTAACCGCATCTTTTTGTGTGGTTAAAATCGTCGTTGCATTGTGCTCTAAAAGAAGTGCTTCAAGCTCTTTTTCAGTGTACATGTAATGGTCTTCAAAAGTGATTTTTGCAATAACATTTTCGGGCAAATAGGCATCCAAGCGACTTGGTTTGGAGATAGCAGTGACTAAAAGCATGCGTTTACTTGCATTGAGAACTTCGACGTGGCGCACAAAATCGCTTCCTTCGGAAACAATCAGGTCAGCGTATTTGTAAAGAAATCTTGGCTCACGATACGGACCACTGGGGAGGCAAAAGCTGTTTAGAGGTTCAGGCACGGGTTTCACAAGAATATCAATTTTTGAGATCGCGCTTTTGGAGAAACCATCGTCTAAAAAGACGATTTTTGCCCCTCTCTTTTTAGCAAATCGAATAGCATCCACACGATCTTCACTAACAACAACCGTTGCATTTGGTAAGGATTTGGCATACAGCATTGCTTCATCGCCACTCGCCAAGGCATCACACATCACTTGACCTTTGTCGGAAACTAAAATCAATCCATGAGATTTGCGCCCATACCCACGAAGTACAATAGCAACATGGTCACGATTTTTGGCTAAAGCAATGCAAAAGGGTGTTTTACCATTGCCTCCAACGGTGAGGTTTCCAATACTGACAATAGGAATGGCAAAAAAGAGTTTTCTTTTGCGTGTTATGAAGCGTTTATAAAGGACAACGGCACAATAAATTGCACTTAAAGGCAGCAGAAGGTAGGACAAAAATCGTTGAAAAAAAGAGGTAGGGTAGAAGAGATAGGCTTCTACCCACAAAACAAAATTCGAACGGTTAAACACGGTTCTTAGCGATCTCTTTAATTTGTTCACAAATGTGAAGCACATCTTTATCACTAAGGCTTGAATAGATTGGTAGTGATAAAATTTGTTGATAATTGCTTAATGCTTTTGGAAAGTCATTGACGCGAAGTGAGTACTTTTGTTTGTAATAGCTTAAAAGATGCAAAGGAATAAAGTGAAGCCCTGTATAAATACCACGCTCTTTTAGCTCTTTTGCAAAGTTATCTCGATTTTTATCAATTTTGATAATGTATTGGGAATAGACATGATCACGTTTTTTGGCAGGCGTACTAACATGAGGGCACGAAGCAAGTTCACGGTTGTAAATATCTGCAATTTCAAGCCTGCGTTCAATAAAGCCATCATTTTTTTCTAATTGACCAATAGCATAAGCTGCATTAAGCTCATTAAGGTCGTATTTAAGGCCAATATCAACCACATCATACACATACCCTAAATTACCAAATTTATCCCAACCTTCGCCCACAAGTGCGTGGTTACGAAGCAAGCGTGCGCGTTCTGCAAGTTCTGGATCTTTGGTTGTCATAATTCCAGCACTGGATATGGAATTGTTAGATTGAGGATTGAAACGAAAAACAGTGATATCTGCTTCCAATGATCCAATTTTTTTGCCGTTATACGTAGCGCCAAGTGCAGCTGTTGCATCTTCAACAATTTTGATGTCATACTGTTTTGCTAGCTCATAAATACGTGCCAAATCAGCAGGTTGTCCTGCAATGTGACTGATAAACGCACCTTTAAGCTTTTTGGCTTTGTTGTTTTTTAAAACACTCTCTAACTGATCGACGTCAATGTTGAAATCATCTTTATCAATATCGACAAAGATGGGCTCAGCGTCAAAATGTCGCACGACTTCTGCAACGGATGGAAACGCGTTAACGGA
>Ga0302286_10001996_pt1 | contig 14477 bp, 12 predicted proteins | sample III_Fen_E2_3_FD_198765 | JGI IMG/M metagenome (GOLD analysis project Ga0302286, IMG submission 198765) | Peat permafrost microbial communities from Stordalen Mire near Abisko, Sweden - III_Fen_E2_3 | ecosystem: Environmental > Terrestrial > Soil > Wetlands > Permafrost | place: Sweden: Abisko...
TTGGTGGGATCATAATTAAAAAAATAATTGACGATGATATTAAAGAGGATATTCTTCATAATTTTAATGCAGCAACTGGCATTAATGTATTGTAATGTAAAAGCTGAAAATACAGGTTCGGAAATTGTTTACCTTCAGACCGACAGAACGGCTTACATTGCAGGTGAATCGGTTTTTTATAAACTGTACGTTCTGGATGGAGTTACAAAAAAACGTTCGGAGCTGAGTAAAGTCGCCTATATTGTATTAAGAACGACTAATTCAGACGAGGCTTTAAAATTCCGGGTAAACATTCAGGCAGGAATGGCTGATGGAAGTCTGGCCTTACCTGATACGTTGACATCGGGTGTGTATCAAATTGTAGCCTTCACGAGTGCAATGAAAAATCTGGGGGATGATCATTTCTTTCATAAAGTAATAACTATTGCCAACAGATTTGATAAAGCATTGGATTTTAAGATGATTCAATCAACGCTGCCGGATACAGTTGTATCGCTGAAGAATCGGGAACATAAGATTACTACAGACAAGAGCATATACAATGCTCGCGAGAAAGTGATTGTCAATTTAGGACGAACAAATTCTAAAGCAAACGTATCTGTTTCTGTTTTTGAAGAATCTAAAATACCTTCAATATATGAGTCGATAGCACAGGTTTTAAATGATTCTTCTACCAGTCGGAATACAAATCAGACAGTGAGCTATCATTCTCCCGAAACTAAAGGGAAAATACTGAGAGGTAGTGTTGTAGATGCGAAAACAAAACAGAAAATTAAGAATGCCATCGTTTTATTGTCTTGTACAGACAGTATTCCTAATTTAGAGTATGCTGTAACCAATTCCAATGGTTTGTTTCAGATGTTGCTTAGTGATTACTATAACGGAAAGGAATTGTTTCTAACTATTAAAGATGTTCCGGACAATCAAAATTGGGAAATTAAGACCGAAGATGAGTTTGCACAATCTGAAACATGGAAACCATCATTAATATCCTCAAACGGTAATATCAAAGAATTCATTGTAAAAAGTCAGAATCTGGTTTACATAAACAAATCTTACAAATTAGATAAGAGTGTAAATGAAAAACTACAAACTGAACCTAAATTAATTTGCCCCAGGTTTTACAATTGTCCGACAATTACTGTATTGCCTTCAGACTTTGTGCCATTAGATAGTTTTCCGGAAATAGCAGTAGAAATACTTCCACAAGTAAGAGTAACTAAAGAGAAAGGCAGGTATCACATTCAAATGGTAGATGAACTAGCAAAAGGCTATCAAAAGAACAGTCCGGCAATTTTTCTGGATGGTGTGTTTGTGGATGATATAAGTAAAATAATTGGGCTGGGATCAGAACAAATAATAAAAATCGATTTGATTACAGCGGAAAGAGCTTTTGGTGATTTGGTTTTTTCGGGTGTTGTTTCTATAACGACCAGAACGAATGAGATGATAAATTCTAAGCCTGCATCTTATTCATCTCGAATTAAGAATGACAATATAAATTCCGGGACAAATCTTGTTCCCGATAGTTCTGTCCCCGACAAGAATAGCCCTTTTCTCAGACAAATATTATATTGGAATCCAAGTCTCGGGTTAAATGCAACCGATGATACTAATTTTGAATTTTATACCTCAGACAATCAGGCTAAGTTTATTATAAAGGTTGAAGGTATTTCTGAAGATGGAACGCCAATTAGTGCCAGTTCTGCTATACAAGTTGAGAATCAAATTAATGCTACAAATAAATGAAACACGATATAAACATATTATTCCTGTTGATTTGTATTACTGCAAATGCACAGACCAATGTTATTCAGAAAATTCCTGATGTTGATTCAACTTTTGCATCAAAATTGACTGGCGAATACTTCTATGAAAATACGCATTATATTGGCAACCAGTTTTATAATAAAGACTGGACAGAGGGTGATATTTTACTCTCAAACGGTACAATGATTTACAAAAAGTCATTAAAATATAGTAGTTTGCTGGATGAACTTATATGGCTAAACTCATCGAACTACGGAAAATTCAAACTCGATAGATTATCTATAAGTGAATTCTGGCTGAAAAACCTATCGGAGAATGATATACACTTTAAACGAATTAACGTAAGAGACACAAGCCTTACTCAACGACCGGATATATTTGCCGAAGTTAAAGTTGAGGGGAAATTTTCATTGTATATTCAGCGCAAAGTGTCCGTGACAGGCTCTGAAAATGTAAGAACGGATAATACTGTAATTAGTTATGATGATTTAAAGAATAGCCCCAGGTATTATATTAAGCTTCCTTCTAATCAATATTTAATGCTGACCAAGATACGACGAAGGGCTTTTCTTAGACTATTTCCAGAAGATAAGAAAGCTATCAATAAAATCATCAAAGACAATCATTTGAAGGTTAAGATTGAATCTGACTTTGTAAAGCTGATTGAATTGATGAACGAATAAAATAGTCCGCACAACTGCTTTATGCCGTTTTCAGGATTATAAAACAGTTAAATATAGAGTTTTTCTTGACTTCGATGTAATAATTTTTGTTTGGATACGTCTTTAGGTTATACAGTCAAATCTCAAAACATTCAAATTATGAAATCAAAATTATTAATTTTATCCGGCTTTCTGACATTGTTTTTCTTCTCTGTTAATGCCGAAAATTTTAATGGCTCCGGAAAGATCGTTTCTCGTGTTATAAATGTAGCAGACTTTAATTCCGTTGTTCTTGCTTCTTCTGCAAATGTAGAGATAAGCAATAGTACTACTTTCTCGGTTGTGCTGACCGATTACGAGAATCTGATAGATTTGCATAAATTTACGAAAGACAACAGCACGTTGACAATAGGCGCAAAACCGAACACATCTATACGTAACAGTGTAGCCAAAATTAAAATTACAGTTCCCGGAGCATTCTTTTCTGTCAAAATATCAGGTAGCGGAGACGTGAAAGTCAATAATCTCAATACTATCAAAGAACTAAGCGTATCCGGTAGCGGCAACATTTCAGCGCTAACCCATGAGAGTTATCAAGACATTAAGCTTCACATTTCCGGCAGCGGCCGCATAAAGCTAAATGGTGTTGCCAATAGCACTGTCGTTTCAGTATTCGGAAGTGGTGAATTATACCTGGACGATTTGAAATCACAAACCGTCGATTGTAAACTGAGTGGTAGCGGAAAAGCCAATGTATTTGCAGTAAAAAAACTTATTGTTTCGCTTACAGGCAGCGGTATTATTGTTTACTCGGGCAATCCGGAAATAGAAAAGAACATCAAAGGATCCGGAAAGTTGATTCGTAAATAGACTTTGCGGTTTTCATGCTATTGCTAAAATAATCCTGCAGCCCCTTGTTTGTAAATGAGGGAGCTGCAGGATTATTAGTTTATAACCAAACTGATATTGCCACACCAACTCTATTGTGTAGTTTAGTTACTCTTTTTTGCAAGATATTCTTTGTTGTTCTTCACTCCTCTATTTACTCTCGCGATACAATCGGGTAGGAGTGGTTTTTCTTCTTATTCTGTCAATTAATTCTGAACATTCTGATTCTGACAACGGTAATCAAGCTCGCCTTTCAAAATTCTAATTCATTGTGCAAACTTAAGAGCGTGTATTATGCACAGTGATTTTATTGTCCAAGTTTTTTTCTCTCTAATCGTTCCCTAGCTTCAATTAAAGATTTGTGTAGTTTCGTTTCCAATATTTTTCTCGGGAGTAAGTCAGTCCAATATTCTGCTACCATTATTCCATCTTTGTGCATTTCAAGTAATTCAATTTGTTCTCTGCTCGCCTCAGCACACAAAATAAGCCCTATTGGCGATTCTTCACCATCTTGTTTTTCATATCTGTCTAACCAGTTTAAATACAGCTCCATTTGTCCTTTGTATTTGGCTTTGAACTTGTCAATCTTTAATTCAATGGCTACTAATCTTTTTAGTTTTCTATGGTAGAAAAGTAAGCCCAGATAATAATCGTCACCATCAATTATCATTCGTTTTTGTCTTTCTACAAATGTAAATCCATTTCCAAGTTCAAGGAGAAATGATTCAAGTTCCCTTAATATGGAAGATTCCAAATCATCTTCTAAAAATCCGTTTTTCAATTCAAGAAAATCCAGTAAATATGGGTCTTTAAAAATGTTTCTTGAGATTGTTTCGCTGTTGTGCAATTGAATATTTGCATGTTCTGTTCTTTCGAACAATTTTTTCTCAATTTGTCTTCTCAATTCTCTTACACCTCAACTGCTTTCAGCTGAGACTTTCCCATAGAAATCTCTGGCTACAACGTCTTTGATAGGTATAAGTGTCAGAAAATGAGACCAGGATAAAACCCGCGACAGTGTAACGACTTTTTCTAAATCCGAATATTGTTCTGCAAATTGGATCATACGTCTCAAATTTCTTTCTTCGTAATTAGGTCCAAATTTCTCAACCAATTCACGTGACAGTGTAACGACAATTTGTTTACCGTAATCTGCTCTTTTGTTTTGGAGTGTTTGAGTTAAAACTCGATTCCCGACATGCCAAAAAAGAATTGTCAGTGAGCTATTTGCATAAGAAATAACGTTTGATTTCGTCTTTTCAATAAGGGTAATCAAGTCTGATAAGAGTTCTTGATATTCAGATTTTTGTAGAGTCATATTTTTAATTGCTTGTCTTTGAAAACTATTTTCATGAAGGTACAATTTTCAGCTTAAAATGTTCGTTTTCCCATTTTTTACACTTACCTTCCACGACCCCCACGCTCGCGCCGATTTGTAATCGGTGTGTTGCTCGCTAGAGCAAAAAAGAAGAATAGATTGTTTCTTCAAAACAAGACACAAGTTACAAATTTGCGCCAGGGTGCGTTGGTGTTTATTTTTTATTCTTCGCTCACAGTTTTAATTTCAGATCCTATATATTCTTCAGTAACTTCTCTAAGGTCGGTTTCACACTCTCTAATATGTCTTGTTGAAGTAGCGTCTATAATAATTGTATTGAATTTTTCTGTTTGCCCATTCTTTTGATAAGTTGTTTTTTGCCAGAATGACAAATGCCAACAGAGCTTATTCAAATTCTTGTCGTATATGAGATCGGAAATTAATTTTTTAGTTTTGTATTTTTTTCGCTTAGCAAATTTAAGTGCATTCTTTTTTATTACGTCAGGCTTTAGAAATTTTGCTCTAATCAAATAGGAATCTGTTGGCCAATTATAATTTAAGAGCTGACCATATTGATCGAAGTCTAAGTCAACACAATAACTTTTAATCCCTAATAAAGTGTCGCAAAGTTGAAAATGTAACTCGTATTTCGGAACTACTTTATTAAATTCAATTTCACTAAGCGTATCTTCTTTCTGCCAACTGTCAAGATCAATTACATTAGCTCCAATAAAATTGACTCTTGATATGAAGCCAGTCATAGTTTTATTAATTATTGTTCTAGCTTTTGATTGAATCTTTGCGGGTAATTGATTTAGAGAGTCTAATTCGAGTTGTTTAAACTCTGAATATCTTGTCATGCCAAGGAAACATGCTTGATCAATTTCAATTTTATTCAGTTTATACGGTAAAAAACTATCTTCTTTGGATTGTCCAAAAGATATTGTATAAATAGCTATTAATGCTATTGCTAGTATTGTCTTTTTCATTTTTTAAATGGGTCATAATGACCAAGTCTATTCTCATTCATTAGTTCGCTGATCAAGCCGTTTTTCTTATTCTCTAAATTAATTAATTCTGAGAATTTTGATTCTGACAAAATGCACGTCAGACAGCCAATGGACAAGCGTGTGTTAGCACCAGATTTTTCGTTGTTATATTGTCTTCTCTCTTTTCGTCGTTAGTTTTAAAGTATCAACAACATCATTTGTGGAATATATTTCAGCAATTTTAGTCAGACTACCGATACTGAAAATAAAAGGTTGGTCAGAACGTCGTCTAACATAAAATCTAAACTCCTTTTGATATTCAAATTCTAACGGCTTTTCAAATAGTGTGATTTCTCTGTCCACTTTCTCTTTGTCGTAATAATCAACAAAACCATGTTTGTAAACGACTTTCAGTTCGTTTAATTTTTTTTCAATTAACGATAAGAATTTCGGACCATCCTTAATCATTAAACAGTGAGAACCAAATTGTTTTATCTTTTCATCAATTCTAAAATTATTCGGATTTTCCCAACCATGTGAGGAAATGCAATAGAGGCTAAAAATATTCCCCAGAATAGTCTCATAAGATTCTCGTACATGTAATGCTAAGAAGTTTCCTTTATAGTTAAGTTCAGGAATTTCAAATTGTCCTGGTGGGTAATTTTTGATTTTGCTGACTCCTTCATATTTATCACCTCTTAATTCTCCGTCTTCAATTGTTCTAAAGGATTGGATTGAGTTCATGTAGATTGTCCCGTTATAGTACAAGTCTTTAATATGTTTTTCTTGCCCAAATTTCAAAAGCGTATTAATCCAATGAGTCATGTCTTTTTCTTTTTTTATTATAGCTGCTTACATCTGTGCATACGAACATCATGTTCATATATTTCCACCTTATGCCGGGTTATATATTTCTTTTCCAGCCCCAAAGATAAAAACATTCTTTTACAAAATCTATAATTGAATTAATTTTTTTAATTCACACAACAAAGATATATTAGCTTAAAGCAGCGCGCTGCCTTCAGCATTGCAGATTTGGCTTACTGCCGTGGGCAGAATGCCTCCTTCGGTTCCGCAAACCCTTCCTGCAATGTGCGGAATAGCTTCCGCTTTCTTGCTACCTACGACTGCTGTCTGTGGACTTACGACTACTTTCTTACAAAATACGACTACTTTTTTAGGAACTACGACTCCAATTTTAGAACTTACGACTACTTTCTGCTAAATAACGACTAATTTTTTAAGAACTACGACTCCATTTATAAAACGAACGACTTATTTTATATATTAAACGATAAAATTCATGTTTTCAGTAAAAATGGTATTGCATCTGACGATATTTTTTTATATTTGCACGATAAATTTACGAATTCTCAGTACGTAAACCCTTAAATACCAACAATCACTATGTTACACTTCAACTTTACCCGGCTTTTTAAGGCCAGAGGCATCAACACTCCCGCTAAATACCTTGTACAACACGGCTTCTCCGATAAATTTGCTACCCGCGTGGTGCGCAACGATTTCCGCAAACTCAATATCGACGACGTGGAGCGCCTCTGCGAAATCTTTCTTTGCACACCCAACGACTTCATGCAGTGGGTCCCCGACAAATCCATTGATGATCCGTCCACCCATCCGCTTGCGCCACTCATGCGCTCCGAAAAAGTGCTGGACCTCACCCGCACGCTCAACTCCGTTCCGTTCGACAAGCTGCTCGAAATAGAAAAACTCATACAGACCGAAATTAACAAAGACTGACCATACAAAAATTCATTAACTTTGCAGCATTTTTAAATCAGGTATCTTATGTCACATCACGACGCATCCGTCAAATCTATCTTCTTTGCTTTAGCCGCCAACCTGGGTATAGCCATTACCAAAACCGTGGCAGCAGTTCTAACTGGTTCGGGGGCTATGCTGGCCGAGTCCATTCACTCCTTTGCCGACTGTGGCAATCAGGGCTTGTTGTTTCTGGGCTTGCGCGCCTCCAAACAGAAACCCGACCACGAGCACCCGCTCGGATACGGTAAAGCCATTTATTTCTGGTCGTTCATTGTAGCACTTATGCTCTTTAGTATGGGAGGTTTATTCTCTATCTACGAAGGCATTCATAAGTTCCATTCTACCGACGAAGTGAGTAATCCGATGATAGCCATTGTTGTGCTGTCGGTAAGTATGTTGCTCGAAGGGGCTTCGTTGTGGGGCTGTATAACTCAGGTCAACAAGCTGCGCAGAAACGAAAGCTTGTGGAGCTGGATTAAAAACACCCGCCAAAGCGAATTGGTGGTGGTTTTTGGCGAAGATGTTGCAGCACTCTTCGGTTTGCTGTTTGCGCTCGTTTCGGTTATACTGGCTTCGGTCACCGGCAATCCGGTTTACGATTCTATCGGTAGCATCGGTATCGGGGTGTTGTTGGTGCTGATTTCGGTGTTTGTGGCGGCCAGAGTCAAAGGTCTGCTGGTAGGGCAGAGTGCCGACGAAGCAGTACGGACGGAAATACAACAGTTTCTCGAAGCACGTCCGGAGGTAAACAAAGTGTTCAACCTCATTACCCTTCAGCTCGGAGCGCAAATTATGGTCACCGTCAAGGCACGCATGTCGGAAACAGTGGATGTAGCCAAATTGATAGCAGCCATAAATACCTGCGAGAAGGAACTGAAAAAAGCATTCCCGCAAGTACAATGGGTATTTTTCGAACCCGATGTAGAAGACTGAAATCAGCGAATGAATTTAAATAACCCTCAAATGTTCTGTTGAATTTTTTGAGGGTTTTCTTTTTTAATACTTACCTTTGCAGACGATTTTTTCTTAAGGATAAATAAATATGAAAATAAAAATAGCAATTGTAGGACTCGGAGGAGTAGGAGGGTATTACGGCGGAATGCTGGCAAAAAAGTATACGGATGATCCCAATGTTGAAATTTACTTTGTGGCGCGTGGGGCACACCTCAAAAAAGTGCAGGAGTGTGGCCTGACACTGATAACTGAAGACGGAACCTTTCAGGTATATCCTACACTGGCTACAGACAATGTCACCGAAATAGGGGTTGCCGATTACATTATCCTGACTCCCAAAAGTTATGATCTGGAATCGACAGTGACTCAGATTAAACCCATGGTAGGGCATCATACGGTTATCGTTCCCTTGCTGAATGGTATCGATAATTCGGATAGAATAAGGACTTTATTGCCTGGCACTGAGGTGTGGCAGGGCTGTTGCTATATAGTGGCGCGCCTCAACGAGCCGGGCGTGGTAGAAAGCTCGGGCGGGTTGCACCGATTCAATTTTGGTTATGAATACAAACAAACCAATAATCGTTTATACAGTTTCGAGATATTGTTGAAAGCGGCAGGTATTGATGCCTACTTTCACGAAAAGATTATGCACGTTATCTGGACAAAATTCTTTTTCATATCGGCCACAGCTTCACTTACCTCTTATTTCGATGTGAGCTTTGGTGCTTTACTCACCGACGAGGTCCGCAAAACGACACTTATCGGTTTGTTGGAAGAATTGCTTCTGATATCCAATGCTGAAGGAGCCGAAATAGAACGTACGGTAATTGATAAGGTTATTCATCAGTTGGAAAAACTTCCGTTCGAAACCACTGCATCCATGCACAGCGATTTTAAAGCGGGCAAAAACACCGAAGTACAGGGACTGACGGGCAGTGTGGTTGAACTTGGAAAGAAACATGGTATCGCAACGCCAATTTATGAGAAAGTATACGCCGAGCTGAATGGCCGGATGAACCGGTAAAAGCAGAAAACAAAAATGGAGCAGCTTAACTGAGCGCCCCGTTTTTTCATTTATACTATCCTGTATATCTCCATAATATTCTCCAATATCTTTTCGAAATCAATTTTCAGGTCTATCAGTGCTCCGCTATGCACATCAAACACCCAACCGTGTACGGTGAGCTGTCTTTCCTTTATGGCTCGTTGCACATCGGGTGTTTTAATCACATTCACACATTGTTCCTGCACGTTTAGTTCCACCAGTCTTTTGTATTTTTCCTCTTCATCCGTAACGGTGTCGAGCTCTGCTTTATGAAGTCGGTACACATCCCGAATGTTCCTGAGCCAGGGGTTCAATATGCCCAGGTCGGCCGACTGCATAGCTGCTTTTACACCATTGCAGTAATAATGCCCACACACAACTATATGCATTACTTTCAAATGTGTAACTGCATAGTTGATAACCGACATGGCGCTCATATCCGTATTGGGTACCATATTGCCAATGTTTCGGTGAACAAAGACTTCGCCGGGCTGTGCACCCATCAATTCTTCGGTGCTCACCCTGCTGTCGGAACAACCAATATACAAAATGTGAGGTTTCTGACCTAAAGATAATTTTTTGAAATAATCTTTGTCTGTTTTTAGTTTTTCGTTGACCCAACGCTGATTATTATCAAAGATGTATCGTATTTCCATTTCTGTTTATGATTCAATGATTCTGATTTCCGATGTCACTTCAATGGCTTTCCGATAAAGTGCTTCTACACCACAGTAAGTTTCTTCGGACATGCGAACTGCTTTTTCAAGCTTGTCCATAGGAAGACCTTTCCCCGTAAATTCGTAAATAACATGCATTTTTGTATAATGTTTCGGATGTTCGTCGGCCACATCTCCCTGCACTTCGATGTTTACTTTCTCTATGTTTACGCGCATTTTCTGCAAAATAGACACCACATCCATACCCGTACATCCACTCAGTGCCACCAATTGTAGTTTCTTTGGACCTGAACCTAAGTTATGTCCACCACCTTCTACAGGAGCGTCCATCATTACTTTATGACCATTTACGTCGGCTTCAAAAGCCATATCACCTTTCCATTCGGTTCTGATTATATGTTTGTCTGACATTTTTCTTGTTCTTTATGTTGTTATTTCACTACGAAAATAACGTTATTTCTTCAGACATTGTTTTTCGTTTAAATAATTCTTGGAAAACATGTAGTTTGTAGATCAACATTTCTCAATTTTCCACAGATTCCTCTTATACTTCTTCCGTAATGCTACCGTAACGGTGATATTCAAAAGCAATGCTTTGCTCTTTCTGGTAATGAAGCAATTCCAATCGTCCTTCAACAAGTGGCTTCGCTGTAGCAACATATTTACCCAATACGGCTGCTTTGCGGTAAAATTCGGCCGAAAGCTGATCGGAGCAAGTGCGAACGCGTTCGTAATCGTTCATACCATTTAAAAATTCCGTTTCCGTCTGTACAACTAAAATCCATTCCTTTTGCGTGAATGATTTCAGCATTTCCAATTTCGGATCTTTCGGATCGATGCTTAACGTAACCGGTGTTTTCGCAATCTGAGCTGCAGCCAATATCATAAATATATCGCTTGTTGCATCAGTCGGCTGAACTCTCAAAGCAACGCTTCTCAATGCTAAATAGCGGAAAGTATTTTTCTCACCCATCAATTGGTGAATGTCTTTTTCCACCGAAAACTCGTTTTTCATGTTTTCGATGTAGCTGCCCACAGCTGTTTGGAAACGGGCATTTTCATCGGCATTCAGTTTCGACGAGAAATCCTTGAATTCGGTGGTTGTTTTTACCGGGGTCGATGCCTGAGCATTTTCCGCGATATTGACAAAACACGAAACGTAATTACGACCACCGGCTTTAATGCCACCACCAAATGCCGATCGTTTCATTCCACCGAATGGTTGGCGGTTTACAATAGCACCGGTAATTCCACGGTTAATATATAGATTTCCTGCTTCAATGCTGTTCTTCCATAATAATTGTTCTTCTTCATCCAGACTTTGTAAGCCCGAAGTCAGCCCGTATTCCGACGAGTTTACCAGGTTGATTCCTTGTTGTAAATCATCAATACAAACCACTGCCAATAGCGGCGCAAAAAGTTCGTTTTTGAAGGTATAGCTATCCGATTTCACGCCCCATTTTACACATGGTTTCAGAATATAACGTTTCTCATCAGCAAACTCGGGTTTCACCAACCACCACTCACCTTCTTCTAAATTGTCGATGGCGTAAAGCAGCTTGTCATTTTCATTCGTAATCATCGGACCTACCACGTTAGCGCCGTTCCACACACCACCGGTATGCATGCTGGTTACTGCATCTATCAGTTTTGTTTTGAAGTCAGGATCATTGTAAACTTCTTTTTCAAGTAATAACAGCGAGCAAGCAGAACATTTTTGTCCTGCATTGCTGAATGCCGAAGTAACTATATTCTGAATAGCATGATCGCGGTCGCCACTAGAGGTAAGAATAATGGCATTTTTTCCACCTGTTTCGGCCGATAACGGACAAGTAGGATTGTTTTCGAGTAAGCGGAAAGCCGTGTCGGTACCACCGGTAAGAATAATATGTTTGATGGATGGATGTGCACTCAGATAATTCAACGGTTCGCGACCATCGGTGCAGACTACCTGCAGCGCATCTTTTGGCACGCCAGCATCCCAAAAACATTTGGCAAATTCCCAGGCCACAGGCAATGCCACTGTAGCGGGTTTTAATATTACGCTGTTGCCGCTGGTAAGTGCTGCTGCAACTCCTCCAACGGGAATGGCCAACGGAAAATTCCACGGGGGAATAACCAGTACAATTCCTTTCGGTGTGATGGCTATTGATTTCAATTCCATAAAACTTTTCATGGAAACAGGGTAGAAGCGACAAAAATCGATAGCTTCCGAAACTTCCACATCGCCTTCGCCAAAAGTTTTGCCCGTAATGGCCGACATGCAACCAATTAAATGTCCACGACTCTTAGCTAAATTGTCAGCTGCCTTGTGCAGTATTATATTCCGTTCGTCTAAAGTTGTTTTTCTCCAGTTCGACGAATCGGTTTCGGCTGTGGTCAGAATTTCTTTTACTTGTTCCATGTTCGACAATGCTGCTTCGCAAACACACACTTCTTCTTGTTGGCTGCGGTCGATATAGCGAAATTTCTTTTCCGAACTGACTTCTTTGTCTCCTATCTGAACCGGAATCTGATAGGGTTTATCGGTTACCGACTTTTTCCATTCAGTGCGGATTGTATCTGCCCAGAGTCTGTTTGGCTTTAAATCAAAGTTTGTATCCGGTTCGTTGTGGAAGGTGTTGTAATCTTTTTCGGTAGTTTGCGGTTCTTTATTTCTGTCCTGTGTGCGGTATGGTTTTGCTTCTACGGTATCTTTCATAGCAAAAGCTTCAAGAAATTGTTTTTGCAGGAAATTCCATTGTTCACTATCATATTTGAGGTTGAATGAGTAACTCAGGAAATTATCTTTACCTGTGTTTTCATCCAACCGGCGTACCAAATAGGAAACGGCATTGAGGAAATGTTCGTTTTTTACCACCGGCGTGTATAGAATAATCTGTTTACCCAGATTCCGCATCACACGGGGCAAGTGATTGGCCATACCTTCCAGCATCTCGAAAGTAACTCCGTCTTCAACACCATTTTTTGTACTTAATAAATAAGCGTAACCAATGCTGAAGAAGTTATGAGAAGCAACGCCGATATGCAACGCTTTTGTGTTTTCGGGTTCGAGTGCCCGGTCCAGAATATGAAGATAGTTTGCATCAACATCTGTTTTAGTCCGAAGAACCGGATTTTTCCAGCCTTTGAGCGACGAAACGATAGATTCCATTTGAAGGTTAGCTCCTTTTACCAAACGCATTTTTAATGGAACGCCACCTTCGGTTATCCGTTTCTTTGCAAACTCAAGTAATTCAGTCTGGAAGTTCCATGCATCGGGCAGATAAGCCTGAACTACAATTCCGGCTGAGTAACTTTTAAACTGAGGAAGACTTAAAACTGTTTTAAAAATATCAAGCGTGAGCTCGGTATCTTTATATTCTTCCATGTCTAGATTGACAAATTTGGAGCTTGAAACTTCATTTTCGTCGATATACGGATAATCGATGGATTGTTGGTAAATACGGGTTAATCGTTCACAAAGTTCAATTTTGTTTTGCTCATAGTTGAACGGATTTATCTGAGCGTAAATACCGGATATTTTTATGGAAATATAATTTATTTGCGGATCTTTCAGTGCCTCGAGGTAATGGTTGTAACGATGGTCAGCCTCTCCATCGCCGAGTACCACTTCACCAAGCAGATTCACATTCTGACCAATCTTTTGTTGGCGACGTTCGCTTAAATGATGATTCAGAAATGAGGCTTTTTCGTTGATAATTACTTTTGCGGTGTCCGAGCGAAGGCGATATTTGATTATAGGAACGGCAATGTAGTGAAATCGATAACCAAAACTTGTAAATAGTTTAAAAAGAAAAGCATCTGTGGAACTTAAAAACTTCGGAATGCCATACTGCTGGACTAGTATTTTAATCCGTAGCGCCAGCTTTTTGTTGTCATGAATTTGTGACGACTCATCAAGCATTTTCGAAAGTAGTGTTTTATCACCTGGATTTTGGATGAGGATAGCATACTTCTTTTGCTCTTTTAATTCATCATCTGTAATCTCTTTTTCTGATTTACTAAGAAAACTTTTTGCCCATTCAAGGACCTCAGTAGAACTAATTTTTTCCATAAAAACTACATTGTTTAAATTCATCTGCAAGATAATTGAAAAGAATGAAATATGTATAAATATTAGATTTTTTTTTTATAACCAATGGATTATTATTGTAGCATAAGTTTGGTTTTGCTGCTACTTGAATAGATGAAAATATTTGTCTTGCAGGTGTTTAGGTTTGATGTGTCGTTTTAAGTTCATTTTACTCCAAACTAAAAATCCTGCGTAGCACGCAGGATTTTTAGTTGTTTCTTAGGAAGAACAATGAAGCTTTTTGAATTATTTATTGCTCGATTAACTGTTCTACTTTAGTCCAGTTTACCACACTCCAGAATGCCTTTGCATAA
>Ga0302286_10002000_pt1 | contig 14460 bp, 15 predicted proteins | sample III_Fen_E2_3_FD_198765 | JGI IMG/M metagenome (GOLD analysis project Ga0302286, IMG submission 198765) | Peat permafrost microbial communities from Stordalen Mire near Abisko, Sweden - III_Fen_E2_3 | ecosystem: Environmental > Terrestrial > Soil > Wetlands > Permafrost | place: Sweden: Abisko...
CAAGGTAAGTCCCCGCATAACATCGATGGAAAGAATGCGGGATGATTTAGGTAGGAAATTGTTCATAGAGTGGCTGCCCGTTATATTGAAAGTGCAAGATAAACAAACACCTGCGTCCTCACAAAAAAAAACATAAAATAAAACCCGACTTCTTTTTTTATTATAGTATAATACGTTAAATTTAGACTTCCAGAGAAAATCGTACTTCAACAAGCAGTGCTACAGGATATCCAAAGATCAATGCTTCGCAAGTTCCAACTTCCCGGACTCAAAACAACTAATACAAATAGTAAACTAAAAACCAATAATCGTATCGCTATGAGATTTAAAATCACCTTTAATCGTATCGGAAAGCTACGGATGCTTCCTATGGACTACCAGTATTACCTAAGTGCATGGATTTACAAAGTCATCGGACAAGCCGACCCGGAGTTCTCAAAATTCCTGCACGAACACGGTTACACTTCAGGCAACAAACTATTTAAACTATTCTGCTATTCCCCCTTAAATTTTGGGAAACCTGTTTTGTGGAAAGAAAAAGCCTTGTTCGAAATTCAAACCGATGAAATTAGCTTAAACGTATCGTTTTGTCTGGCAGAAGCCGCCGAAAAATTTATCATTGGACTCTTCAACAACCAACAGGTTTATATTGGCGATCGCTTCAACGGAATAGACCTTATCGTAAAACAAATAGAGCGCATGCCTGATTCTGCATTTAGCCAAACAATGTCGTACAAAGCCGGTTCGCCGGTGGTGGTAAGTGTAAAAACGGAGAACGAAAAATATCCGCAATACCTGGCCCCAACCGCTACTGATTATGCCAAACTATTGCAGCAGAATATACTCAACAAATATCAGTCGGTTCCCAATCAGCCCGAGATACCTGAAGTTGAAATTTTTAAGTTCGAACTAAAAGGAACCCCAAAATCGAAGCTAATAACTATAAAACCCTACACCCCGGAACAAAGTAAAGTTCGTGGATTCCTGTTCGATTTTAAACTGACCTGCCCGGTTGAAATTCATCAAGTAATCATGGCTTGCGGCCTGGGAGAGAAAAATTCGACGGGCTTCGGCTGGATATGCGAGGACTAATCCTGCACAAGGAATTAAAAACAAGAATAACTCGATGCAAACGAAAGATATGAACGGACTAAAAATCTAAAGTAACCAAAGCCCCATGCCAACTGTCGAATCACTGAAATTTGGTCATTATTACCACATCTATAACCATAGAGTTGGTCAACGCAATCTGTTTTACGAACCAGATAACTACCAATACTTCCTCGACTTATACGACAAGTATATTTCGCAGGTAGCCAGGATATTTGCATGGGTACTGCTGAAGAACCACTTTCACCTGCTGGTAAAAATAAAAGATGAAGCAGAAGTTGCAACGGCATTTGCCACCCCTGACGAGGGTTTCGAAGCCGAACAAGAAAATAAACAATAAATACAAGCCAAACAATTGCACCCTTCGGGAATACAATAACCAATAAAATTTAATCGTATGGCTATTAAATTTAAAGTTATCGAACGAGGTGAACCTGGAGTTGCAGGAGGAGGCACCAAGAAGTTTTATGCCAGTCCGGTGATGGATGGCGAAATGAACCTCAGTGACATGACCAAAGCCATTGAGCGTATTTGTACAGTAAGCGGAGCCGACATCCGCGCAGTATTGTATGCGATGGTCGATGTGTCGGTTGATAACCTGTCGAACGGCACCATTATTCGTTTGGGCGATCTTGGTAGCATGCGCATTAGCCTGAGCTCCGAAGGTAAGCCTACTGCTGATGAGCTTAAAGCCTCGTCGATTAAAGGTGCCAGCGTGATTTTTACTCCCGGAACCCGGATTAAAGAAATGCTGAGCTCAGCCAAATTCCAAAAGGAATAAAGGCGTTTTTTTTTCTGCGCAGCGAAAATATTTTCCTGCGCAGGAAATTTCAAACGGATGCGCACAAAAACTTAATCGGCTGCGCACCGGATTTGAAACCGATGCGTAGCCGATTGGCAGATATTAAGAGACTGTTTAATATTTGTATAGAGACTGTTTTGTTAAAATATTTGCATATTTTGACTCACCCCAAGCCCGATAAATCGGACTGTTCCCCTCTCTAAGCGTAGAGAGGGGAACAGCATCGACGATGCGAAGGGGTGAGTATTTAATTTTAAAAACAAACGATATGAAACAAACCTACAAAACAATTGACTACGAATGGCATACTTGCACTAAACGCCGACAGGTCTGACGACGCTGTCGGGTTACACAATACCCAAAACCCGTCAGCGTGCAAAGCTCCTGACGGCGTTTAAAATATGAAGATGAAACAAACTTAAAACACAATATATGAGAATACACCTAAAAATTCAAACATCAAACAAGATCATCCCATTTGATCACCAACCTTTACTAACCGGAACTATCCATAAGTGGCTCGGACGGAATGACGAACATGGAAAAGTTTCGTTGTATTCCTTCTCCCAACTTGAAGGAGGTAAAGCAACCCCAAATGGATTACGTTTTGAAAGAGGTACATCCTTTTTCTTTAGCTCACACAACTCCAACCTCATCAAAAAGATGGTAGCAGGGATTCAGTCCGATCCTTCTCTATTCTACGGATTGACTGTTATGGAAATCGTTATTCAGGAAGATCCTGATTTCGCTGATAGAAACCTGTTCTTCACTGCCAGTCCGGTATTTATAAAACGAAGAGTTGGAGATCAAGTCAACCATATTAAGTTTGACGATCCTCTTGCAGGTGCGTACCTGAAAGAAACGCTTCAGACCAAAATGGGTGAAGCCGGAATTGAGGATGAATCGTTCGATATTCGGTTTGAAACAAGCTACCCCAAAGCCGGAACGAAAAAGATTACCTACAACGGAGTTCAGAACCGAGCCAATTGGTGTCCGGTAATTATTGAAGGTAATCCCGAAACCAAACTGTTTGCCTGGAATGTGGGATTAGGAAATTCAACGGGAATTGGGTTTGGTGCAATAAAGTAGCAACCAAACCTGACAGATTTGAAAACTGTCAGGTTTAAAAACAAATAACAATGTTATACGTCGTAAAATATTCAGGTCCATTTGGTTTTATCAAACCTTGGACAGCAGTAAGAGACAGTGAAACATACAGCCAGCAGTTTTTGACACCATCTATTTTAGCAGGTATTGAACGGAAATTATTCCCTGAATTATTAAAAAAAGAAGAATTTGGTATTATAAAAATCAAACGTCACCGACTGACCTATCAACAGATTTCGCAACAACAGGAGCAAACTCAGCCGCGTGGTTGGAATGTAAAAGGAAAAGAGAAGAATCGAACCTATGAGCGCCCATATTCTATTTTGACGCGTGGAGTGATGGTAAACCCAGTTCTTTTTCTTGCTTTTGAATCCTTGGAAGATGCAGAGAAAGCCGCTACACAACACATCTGTCTTGCTCGAAACGAAGATATTCTTTATCCGCAAGAAGAAATAATGGAAGTTCCAGAAGAGGAATTCGATGCCAACGATGAACTGTTTTATGGCTTCGAGTTAATTGTAGAAAAAAACGAACAATCATTTTTAGTTGGCTATAACCGCTTGGATGGAAACAAGCCAATGTATGGTTGGCTGAAAATAGTTGGCAATCCGATTAAAAACGAATTCAAATGATTTGGACTGAAATTAAAGCAAAAGGGAAGCCTGACTATACCCCGTTGGTCACCCATCTACAGCAAGTATCAGTTGTTGCTGAAAAAGTAGCTATCGGAATAGGTTCTGATTCGGTTTTAGCTCGCTATGGTGCAATTCTTCACGACATTGGGAAAGCACATCCAGAATTTCAACGAAGGTTGGATGAAGAATACCGCATGGGGGATCTGCCTTTTCGCCATGAAATCAGCTCTTGCTTGTTCCTCTCTTTGTTTCCTGAAAAAATGGAACCGGACTTAATTGATATGGTAATAGCCCATCACAAGTCCATCAGAAAGGATGCTCGTGATAAAGGATTGTTAGATTTGACCGAAGAACGCGAACCTAAAGAAATATTTGAATCTCATGCTTGTGATTGGGAAATATGGAGTCCCAAAGCATTGGATATTCTTGCAGAGTTGGGAATTGCGGTAACCCCAATTTCAAAACAGGAAGCTGAAGCAAACTTCTTTCAAGTGTACCATTATTGTCGAAGTACTTTTAAGCAGAAAGGTTATTCCAACAATCGCGGACTGTTGCAAGCTGCCGATCATTTTGCTTCGGCACTAATCAATAAAACAGAAGTCTATTCCAAACGTTTATTTCAAAAGCCCAACCTAAACTTTTTCAATCGGACACATCCGCTTTATCCTCTTTCGTTAAAATCTGCAGAATCACAGAAACCCCATACCATTGTGGTAGCTTGCACTGGTGCAGGGAAAACCGATTTCCTTTTTCGTCGATGCGAAGGACGGGTATTCTATACGCTTCCGTTTCAAGCTTCTATTAATGCCATGTTTCATCGGGTCTCGAACGATTTGGCAAGTGATAATCCTGAACTGGATATTAGATTGTTGCACTCAGCTTCTTCATTAGCAATCAAAGGAAGTTCAATTGAAGAGAAAATCATACAGGGACATATTGGTTCATCAATCAAAATATTAACCCCGCATCAAATAGCCGGAATTATTTTTGGAACCAGCGGATATGAAGCAACATTGATTGACATCAAAGGTTGTGATGTGATACTGGATGAAATACACACCTACACCGACATTACACGGGCCATTGTTCTCAAAATTGTTCATGTTCTGAAAGACTTGGGTTGCCGCGTTCACATTGGAACGGCCACCATGCCCACTTTCCTTTATAATCAGATTCTGGAATTACTGGGGGAAGAGAATGTTTTTGAAGTACAACTGAACGATGAAGAACTGGATCAATTCGACAGGCATATCGTTCACAAAATTGATTCGTGGCAATTGGCTTTGCCGTTGATAAATCGGGCAATCGAAGAAGATAAAAAGGTGTTGTTGGTTTGTAACCGGGTACAGTCGGCACAGCAGATTTTTGATACCATTACACAATCGCATCCAAATACTCCAGCGATGCTTTTACACAGCCGCTTTAAACGTGGGGCACGCGAACAAAAGGAAAAGCTACTGATTGGAAGAGATAAAAATGGCAAGGCAACAGGAGAATTTAATACCTCAACCAAAGCTTGCATTGTGGTTTCGACCCAGGTAGTTGAAGTTAGCCTCGACATTAGTTTCGATTTGATGGTCACAGAATGTGCTCCGCTCGATGCATTAATCCAACGTTTTGGGCGGATCAACCGAATACGAAATGAAAACACAAAAGATATTCGGAAACCGGTATTTGTGATAGCACCGCCGGAAACTACTGGCGAAGCCAAACCTTACAATTTGGAAACTCTCCGGGATAGTTATAAGCAATTACCCGATGGTGAAGTTCTTCACGAACGCGACATTCAGAAGAAAATAGATGATGTATTCCCTGTGATTGAAATGCCCGAAATTGAAGAACATGCTATTTTTAAGAAAACGGGCGAATGGACCATCAACCGCCTGACCCATCGCCCCAAATCGTTCCTGCTCGAACGGTTGGAAATTGACAGTGTGGCGTGCATTGCGGAAGCTGATGAACAGCACTACTTAACGGCCAACTTCGAAGAAAGGATGCAAATGGAAATCCCGGTTCGATACTGGTCGGTACACCGGTTCAACCAATCGAGGGAAGGGAACAAACCGTTTATTGTGCCCGATTCGGCCTATTCGGAAGAAGCCGGCCTGAATTTGGAAACATTAAAAACAGCTAAATCAGATATAACCTATCAAATACTATAAACTATGATTGCAGCAAACATTGGGCGAACATTTCTGAACGCCTGGAAGGAAAAATATCAGAAAGAATATTCGGCCAAAGAGTTCTTTGACAAAGAATTCTTCCGACTATTCTATGATCATCCGAAATATGCGCAATGGATTACCAATTCACCATTTGTGCAAGGACTCAGTTCTTCATCGAAAGGTGAATACGGATTATCTGAAGTGATCAAAGATGCAAAGGGAAATACATTAAAATTCAAGTCAAAGGAAGACTTAGAACAATTCATCAAAACGAATGTCGAAACCAGAAATGATTTTTTGGAGATTGTTAAAAAAAGTACTTCTACAAAAGGTATAAAGTTCTTAAAAACGCTAAACAGTGTAGAGCGAAATATCTTTTTAAATAAGTTTCATGAGAAAGTTAATCGCTTTAATGGTGTGAACTTTGACGGAAGTATTGCTATTGGTTTTCCCGCATCAGAAGATGGCGAATTTGCAACAACATCAGGGATGGTATCTGATATCAAGCCTCAAATTTCTGAAGATGATGTATATCTAACATGGATTGGAAACGGATTAAGTGTTGGAGTAGATAAAGGATACACTATGTTGTTTAATTCCCCGGAAATCTTGTTGTTAGTTTATGATGGTTGGGAAATATATCGACGTTTATTAAATGACTCGACTATTCGTTTGACAGGAAAGCAAATATCAACATGGAATGGTCAATGGCTAAATTATAGATTAAGCTTTGACTACGAAGAAAATGTTGATTTTGGAACGTTATCCTCGGATTCAACATTCTTTTCAAAGGATGATAACGGGAATATGTCTGTTACAACGGTTAAATGGCCAAGACTTTTTTTTAATCTTTCGCAATGCTATGAAAGTGATTCAATACTTACTTATATCTACAGTGTTGGGAAAACAAATAAGACCATCGGTTTTATTCCCTTTTTTCTTAGCCAAGGAAAAACTTTCACAAAAGTATATACTCAACTTTTTGGACAATCAGAATATCTGAAAGACAAGAAAGCTTGTGAAGAGCTATTTGAAAACAAATTCGACATTGCATGTACCTATGGATCTATTGGATTAATTGCGTTAGAACCCAAAGGCCTCAAAGCATATTTTGGTAATGCAAGAGTCATAAATTTTAATTCTACTCCGATTGATAAAAAGGCAAAAGAAACTGAAGAATTATTTCAGGAACGATTAAAAAAAACGATTGTAAAAGAATACAGAAATACAATTTCATTTCGAACATATAAAACATGGTTATTAGCAATGATTACAAAAAACAAACAAGAAGATCTCCACTATTCGGAGGAGGTAGCAAAAGCTCTCAAAAAGTATAGAGCTATTGGTACAAACCGAACTCGTATTAACTTAATTGAAAATAAACTGTTCGCAGCTAAATCAAAGAAGCAGTTTCTTGATGGACTTGCGACATTAATCAATGATGTTGATCCAGAGTTAATAGACACGTTTAAACTCTTAAGAGACAAAGTACATTTAATGACATCTGAAGATTTCAGTTACTTTGTTGTTCTGCTAAAATTCGATTACGCTTATCAAGAAAAGAAATCATAAATCATTAAAAAATCTATATCATGACAACTATTTATATCAGAACGCTCAAAAGGGCTGAACATACCGTATTTTGTGTAGATAAAGGTCAAAAAACATATTACGACCAACAATTTGACCAATATGTGCCTTATTCAAGTGGACAACAAGTAAAACGTTCAATCATGGACACTTTATCAAGAGTTTTGAATGAAATTCCAGCTCCCGTAATATTTGTCAATAAGCTTGATAAATACGGTAAAAGAGGTGAAGCTGAAGTTTTGTCAATTTGTGATCCGTCATACTTTGATCAATTATTAGGCGGATGGATGAAAGCAGAAAAAAGCGATAAAGATGTCAAAGGTGAAAACGAAGACATTGATGAAGAAGTTGAATCAGAAGAAAAGGAATTGAAAAAAAGAACCATTAAACGTCGAAGTCCTCTTTCTATTTCAGCAATGCGCGGTTTGCATCCCTTGTTAGCTGGAATAAAATATGAAAGTGTAAGTTTTGATCGCAGTGATTGGGGACATACAGAAGTAAAAATAAGAGACTCTAAAGGGAATTATATCACAAAACAAGCTGATCTGGATGCATTATTTGAAAAACACGGAAGTCAGTTGACTAAAAAATGGATTGATGCAAAGAAGAATGGCAGAGCAACTGGATTGTTTATTCAAGATATTGCAATTGATTTGCGAAGATTATTTTGTATAGGTCTTAATCCTATTGAACCTGAAATCTCACCCGAAACCGAAGCTCGTTTGCGCGAAGCTGAATGGATACCATCGGCTAATGTATTTGGCCCATGTTTGGTAGCGCCAGTGGATGTTCGCGAAAAGTTAATCCCTGCGTTGGTCGAAGCAATTATAGAATGGAGCATCACTTCAAATCAGTCGCGTACGTTTAGTTTAATGGAAACATTGGCCGTAACCATCAGCAACAATGCTAATAAAATTGCCGCAAGCATACGTGCTAAACTATCAGAAGAGGAAGAAAACAAAGCCTATCCGATTGTTGAAGAAGAATTGGACGGAGTTTCTACTTACGTTTCATTGGCCGCAGGTGGTTATATCCGAACTAAATCGGAAACCTACGATGCGTTGGAAAAAGCCAAGCAAAAACTCATCGAACTGATGACCGCTTTCGATTACGAAAATCAGTTGACTGAAGCATAAATCCCCACACCTGACAGATTTTAAAAATCTGTCAGGTGTTAACAACAAACGAACAAACACCAAGCATAACAACCATGTCAAAAACAGAATTAAAAAAACACCTATTATCGCTTAGCAAAGAGCAGGTTATCGAAAGAGTACTAGGCCTGTACGACACCTGTAAGCCTGCCAAAGATTATTTCGAATATTACCTTAATCCGAATGAAAAGGAGCAGGTAGAGAAGTATAAAGCCATTATCGTCAACGAATTTTATCCAAAAGGAAAATACGCGGAAGCTAAAACACGATTTTCGGTAGCTAAAAAAGCCATTGCTGATTTCCGGAGTTTAAACCCTTCGCCCGAATTGTTGGGCGACCTAATGATTACACTGCCCGAAATGGCCTGCAAATTTACCTTCGACTTCGGCGATATGTGGGAACAATATTACAACAGTGCAGCAACCAACTTCGGGCTGGCGTTGAAGTTTCTGGAAAAGAACGGCTTATTGGAACAGTTTCAGCACCGCTGCGAAGACTGTGTGAAATATGCAAAACCTTGTGGCTATGGTTTTGCCGACGAAATAAACGAGTTGTTCTATGAGTATTACGAATAGATGATCAACACAATATGAAAAACGAAGAACTGTTAAACCAAATCCTTCCGATTCTTCATTCGGTGAAAGACGACGAAGAAAAGCTTCAGCAGATACTCGATTTCCTGCTCGAAGAAATTTATGATGAACCCGACGACACAGTAGAAATTCCACAAAAGTACCGTGAACTGGTGCGAAAAACAGCCGAATCGATCGACTGCGGTCTGGTTTGCTTCATCAACGCCGACACGCTTGAAATAGAAGATGTACCTAAAGCATTGCTGGACGAGTGTTTTGTATTTGACGAAGAAGAGGAAGATACTGAAGGTGATTGCGCAATGAATTTTGAGCATAAGAAATGGGGAAAATGCATTACCGTTGAACCTCGGGAATCGAAGGAATCGTTCTGGATCATGGAAGGGTTCGTATCGAAGGTTGACGATAAAAAGCTGCAAAAGCTACTAATTAATGCCCTGAATAACCGTCATCCGTTTGCCAATTTCAAATACTTGGTAGAGGGGTCGGCATGCCGGAAAGAATGGTTCGCATTTAAACAGCAGAAACTGGAAGAGCTGGTTTGGGGTGAACTCTCATGGCAACTCGAAAAGAACTTAATAGACAGAATTACAGAATGAGCAGAATAAAAACCAATTCTGTCAATTTTGTTAATTATGTCAAAACAAACATTTAAAACATATTGACCATGGAATTTAACGATGGAACTGATGTTATAATCGGCTGTGCATATAAAGTACACAATACGTTGGGAAGTGGCTATCTCGAAAAGGTGTATGAAAATGCACTAAGGATTGAACTGAAGAAGAACGGCTTTGCAGTCGAACAACAATTCCCAATCCCGGTTTTCTATGATGGTGAAATTGTTGGTGATTTTTTTGCTGATCTGCTGGTTGACGGAAATCTCATTATCGAACTGAAAGCAGTAGAAAACCTTCATCCGAGACACGAAGCTCAATTGGTCAATTACCTGACAGCAACAAATATAGACACAGGACTGCTTATTAACTTTGGAAATTCAGTTCAAGTAAAACGAAAGTACAGAGTATATAAATCAACCTAACAAATCATAGGTATAGACAGAATTACGGAATTAACAGAATTTAAATGGTTATAAAACACAATGATTCTGTAAATTCTGTTATTCTGTCTGTTAAAAATTCTTTTTAACACTTTAAGCTATGCAAACTACCGGAACCCACTTCAACTATTACCTCATCTGCCATCGCAAACTTTGGTTGTTTGCCAATGGCATCAACATGGAAGCCACGTCGGATCTGGTTTTCGAGGGGAAGTTGCTGCACGAAACCTCCTACCCTCGCCGTAGTGAGAAATATCAGGAAGTTGAACTTGATGGTATCAAAATCGACTATTACGACCCGAAGAACAAGGTTGTCCACGAGATCAAAAAATCGGACAAACATGAGGAAGCCCATGAGTGGCAGGTGAAATATTATCTGTATGTGTTGGAGCAAAACGGCATCGAAGGTGCAACCGGCTTACTCGAATACCCGAAACTGCACAAAACCGACGAGGTGCTGTTAACCACTCCCGACCGGGAAGCTATCCGGGAAATGATTGCCGGGATTGAAGAAATCATTCAACAGGAACATTGTCCGGAGAAAATACCAAAGTCGCAATGCAGGAATTGCAGTTATTTTGACTTTTGTTACGCGGAAGAATAAGTCTGAACTGGGATTTTAATGGATTTGTAGGATTCTAAACATTGTCAGAACCTTGATTACAAGAGATTATTAGGATTTAAATGGATACTGGAAAAATAGTCAGGCAACAAGTAGAATTGAAAATCGTACGTTTTTTTAAATCCAATTAATCTTAAAAATCTCATAAAATCTAAGTTCTGACATTTCCCGTAAAATCCTGGTTCTGACGTTATCCCATAAAATCTCAATTCTGACTAACTTAAGAAAAACTCTATGATGAAATATGCCGACATTACCGAAAAGATCATTAAATGTGCATTTAAAGTACACGGCACATTAGGAAACGGATTTCAGGAAGTTATCTATCAACGGGCAATGGAAATTGAAATGCGCAATCAGGAGCTTAATTTTTCACGCGAGTTTGAGATGCCTATCTATTATGAAGGAATTCAAATTGGTACCCGCCGGGTTGACTTCCTTGTAGAAGAAATCATCAGTGTAGAGCTAAAAGCAGTCACTCATCTGGAAAGTGTTCATCTGGCTCAGGCAATGAATTACCTTGAGGCATACAATCTGGAAGTTGGACTACTAATTAATTTCGGGACAAACAGTCTTGAGGTTAAACGTTTGACAAACAGAAAATATAAAGAAGTCTGAACTGGGATTTTAATGGATGTATAGGATTTAAACATTGTCAGAACCTTGATTACAAGAGATTATTAGGATTTAAATGGATACTGGTAAAATATTCCGGCAACAAGTAGAATTGAAAATCGTACGTTTTTTAAAATCCAATTAATCTTAAAAATCTCATAAAATCTAAGTTCTGACATTTCCCTTAAAATCCCGGTTCTGACTATTTTTACTTTAAAATTCCAGTTCAGACAACAATTATGAAGAAAACCTATTATCTATTCAACCCCGGACGTTTGCAGCGCAAAGACAATACGCTGAAGTTTACGCCCTTCGACGAAGATGGCAACGAAGAAAAACCACGTTATCTTCCAGTAGAAAACGTAGCAGAATTGTATTGTTTTGGCAACCTTGATGCCAACTCAGCCTTGTACAATTTTCTGGGGCAGGAGCAAATACCGATACATTTTTTCGATTACTACGAAAACTATACCGGCTCTTTTATGCCTCGAGAAGCCTTAATCTCCGGAAAAATGCTGATCGCACAGGTAAAGATTCAGCAGAATAAGAAAAAGCGAATTGATCTGGCTCAGCGAATTCTGGACGGGGCAAGTTACAACATGGTCAAGAACCTGAAATATTATAACAGTCGGGGAAAAGACCTGCAACCTATTATTGAAATCATTGAAGAGCTGGCTTTAAAAATTCCGCAAACCACAGCCATCGACGAATTAATGGGCATTGAAGGCAACATTCGCAAAAACTATTACGAAGCTTTTGAGCTAATTATTAACGATTTCAGTATGGGAGGACGAAGTTACCGACCTCCGCAAAACGAGGTTAATGCACTGATTTCGTTTGGGAATATGATGTGTTACAGTCAATGTTTGCGGGCAATTCATCAAACACAACTAAATCCGACCATTAGCTTTCTGCATGAACCCGGCGAACGACGTTTTTCGCTGTCACTTGATTTGGCTGAAGTATTCAAACCTTTGTTGGTTGATCGGGTTATTTTTAAGGTAATGAACAAAAAGATGATCCAGACCGATCATTTTGAAGCCAACCTGAACCGGGTTATCCTAAAAGCCAATGGGAAGAAAACCTTTGTTCAGGCTTTTGAAGACCGGCTGGAAGAAACCATCGCTCATCGAACCCTCAACCGATCGGTAAGTTACAAGCACCTGATTAAACTCGAATGTTATAAGCTGCAAAAGCATATTCTTGAAATTGAAGAGTACAAACCTTTTAAAATGTGGTGGTAATGTACATTATCTTAGTTTACGACGTAGGCCAAAAGCGAACCGGAAAGATGCTGAAACTCTGCCGGCAATATATAAACTGGATACAGAACTCAGTCTTTGAAGGTGAGATTACCGAAGCCAAGTTGCTTGAGCTTAAATACAAAGCCCAGCTAATTATGGACGAAGAAACCGACAGTTTAATTATCTTTAAAACCCGACAGGAAAAGTGGCTGGATAAGGAAATTGTAGGAAAAGAACGGCAAAACCTCGATACTTTTTTATGATTAAAAATGTCGACCTCATAAAAACAGGACTACTCAACAAACAAATACATAAAAAATAAAAAAGTTTTGTTCTTTGACATACTGAAAATAAACCAGATACGAATACTTGTCGATCTGCCAGGGAAAATACATTTTAACAGATCGACAACATTTGAGGCAAAAAATGCTATGTTTGCAAAAGTTAATTCATTGAAAATTAACTTATTTTTTTGAGTCGTCGAACGACTCCCAATCGCACCATACTGGAATTGAAACGATAACGCAAATCAAAGGACAACCTGAGCGCAACACTCCCAATCGCACCATACTGGAATTGAAACGACGAACCCGCGCCGAAACGCCAACTTAAACAACCCTCCCAATCGCACCATACTGGAATTGAAACTCAAAATCGAAACTTATTCTCATAGTCCGTGAATTACTCCCAATCGCACCATACTGGAATTGAAACGTAAATTGAGTCAGTGTTCCGGCGATAGTTGCGCCCTCCCAATCGCACCATACTGGAATTGAAACTACCTTCGCCCTGAACGAAGTTGCCGTCCTTGTCGACTCCCAATCGCACCATACTGGAATTGAAACGACTTGCGGCAATTACACCGTCTGAACGCGCGGCACTCCCAATCGCACCATACTGGAATTGAAACGACTAACTTTAATCGGACTGGTTAAGGTTAAACTGGACTCCCAATCGCACCATACTGGAATTGAAACTACTCTTTTAAAAACTCACAACAAAATCTATTCACTCCCAATCGCACCATACTGGAATTGAAACTCATTTCGTTGATAGTCTTTATAGCCTCAGACTTGCTCCCAATCGCACCATACTGGAATTGAAACGACCATTTTGAAAGGTGTAATGATTGTGGTTGTATTCTCCCAATCGCACCATACTGGAATTGAAACAAGGAGGTTGGTAATGAATAATAATAGAAATTCACTCTCCCAATCGCACCATACTGGAATTGAAACAACCGAATTGGCAAAAAAAGTCAAAAGTAGGCAGGCCTCCCAATCGCACCATACTGGAATTGAAACGTTTAACCGTGTGCTTTGATGCAAAGAGCGGACTAACTCCCAATCGCACCATACTGGAATTGAAACAAGTTATGTTGCGTTATTCATTAACTCTCAAATTGTCTCCCAATCGCACCATACTGGAATTGAAACTGCTTTGACCTTAATTTCCAGAACTGATTTCCTTTAGCTCCCAATCGCACCATACTGGAATTGAAACCCAGAAGATATTGAAAATTAACAATCATAACTTAAACTCCCAATCGCACCATACTGGAATTGAAACGCTCCAGCAGACACGCTTGTCATAGTACCTGATCCCTCCCAATCGCACCATACTGGAATTGAAACTTCTCAGTCGCCGGGAACCAATCAGGAACGGACGATCTCCCAATCGCACCATACTGGAATTGAAACAACAGGCCGCTTCGACGTAGAACAAAATACTATGACCTCCCAATCGCACCATACTGGAATTGAAAC
>Ga0302286_10002003_pt1 | contig 14445 bp, 12 predicted proteins | sample III_Fen_E2_3_FD_198765 | JGI IMG/M metagenome (GOLD analysis project Ga0302286, IMG submission 198765) | Peat permafrost microbial communities from Stordalen Mire near Abisko, Sweden - III_Fen_E2_3 | ecosystem: Environmental > Terrestrial > Soil > Wetlands > Permafrost | place: Sweden: Abisko...
GTCATCAACAAGCATTTTAAGAACTTCAAAAACCTTAAGTTTTTTCATCGGAGGCTTAGTTTGATCCTGCAAAGATAGTATGAATACTATCAACGACAATATTTTTACCAATTATTAAAAGAGATTTAAATATACTACTTTTAACTATCAAATTCATCTTAAATGAAAAAGTCCCGATTTCACATCAAATCGTTGTTACTGTTTATCTTCCTCTTCCTGATCTCTGTTCAGGGGCAGTCGCAACATCGTCTTGTGCTGCTTCATCCTACGGTGAGTAACATCGAAAATATGGTCTGGATGGTTGAAAATAAAATGATCGATATTCCGGGTGTGGAATTGTTGGGTGTTTATTCTGCAAAAGAGGTCTATGACTATTCCGCTTCTGAAAAATACCTCGCTGAACATCAACTAAAAAATTATCAACTACTTAAAATCGAAGGTGACATCAAACCCGAAGAAATTTATCGGGAGAATAGTTGTACTCCGGCATTCAGGAAATTATTCGAAGAGTCGGATGCCATACTATTTTTTGGTGGCCCCGATATTCCGGCCGCAGTCTATGGGGAGGAGCAGAACCTTCTTACAATAGTTACTGATCCGTACCGCCATTATCTCGAAACCTCGTTGTTTTTTCATCTGATAGGTGGAAGCCGAAACCCGAATTTCAAACCGTTTTTAGCTGACAAACCCGATTTTATCATCAGGGCTTTTTGTCTGGGTTTGCAAACCATGAATGTTGCCGCCGGAGGAACCCTGGTCCAGGATATTCCAACCGAAACTTATCATCTTAATACTTTAGAAAAGGTTGCTGCACAGCCCATTGAAAATCAGCACCGGAGTTATATTTCGCCATTATATCCGCTTGATGATTTGTTTGGAGGTAATTTTCACCCGATTAGAATTGAAGATAAAGGTTATCTTCATCAAATTGCCGAAGCTTCAGGAACAACATCGCCAAAAGTGTTGAGCTATCATCATCAGGCAGTCGGGCTTTTGGGCTCGAACCTTAAAGTCATTGCTACATCAATCGATGAAAAAGTCATTGAGGGTTTGCAGCACACTGAATATATAAATGTTGTTGGTGTCCAGTTTCATCCGGAGCCCTCTTCACTATATAATCCTGAAATTAAATTCACAACAGTTCCAGGAAATCCTTTTTCGCCCAACGAATTATTGGTGAAATCAAATAGTTTGGAATTTCACAAACTATTTTGGAAAGATTTTTCTGAAAAAGTAATAACCAGCAAACGGCTCATTAAGAATTAAAGGACCTAGGTCATGGTATTCTTGCGCGGAGTTGGCGGTGTTTTTTCTTTTTCCATTTTCAGAAACGGTAAAACATTGGGAGCCATATTTTCGATCGGACCATAAAACCTGGATTCGGCCTTTGCTTTTTCGGGGATGATGGTCACCGTAAAATCTTCGATTTTTGAGACAACAATCATCAGGAGACTAATGATGAATGCTGCTTTTATAGCACCGAATATCGCGCCGGCAAGTCGGCTGAAAATACTAAGAGCTATCGCTTTTACAAACTTTTCGGTGAGGGTGGCAATCAGGTGGACAATAATAACGACAAAGACAAAAATCAGAATAAATGACGCGAGCCGCATTGCATCGTGACTCCAGTTTATGTATTTCGCCAGCCACTGCTGGACAAAACCAGAAAATTCAACAGCCGCCCATATTCCCAAAATTAATGAGGCTATCGAGGCCAGTTCCACAAAAAACCCTTTGGTAAAACCATTTATTGCAGCACCGACGATAAGAACTACCAGAACGATATCGACCACATTCATAAGATAATTATTAGTTTTTTAATTGTCTCGTGTAACATCCATAAAATCTTCATATTCTTGCCTTGAGCTTCGGTTAACAGAGGTTTCATTCGGATAAGGTTTTAAATTTGTCACAATAAATTTATTAAATTATCATAAGCTCTCTGTTAATTTGCGGAAAATTACTAAATTTCATCCGAATAATTCAAAATAATAACAAGAGGTGTAAAATCAGGAAGATTTCATTGTAAAGAGCTGTAACAGTTAAATTTACTTCCGGATATCCAAACCGATTAACTTCAGATAAACACTTATTTAAGAGCATGGCCATTGTCAATTCGATTATAAACTGGATCAATTATAAACGCATTTACGAAATCGATCTCTATCGGGAACATGCCCGGGAGATACAGGAAGAGGTGCTCTTTAATCTGCTGAATGAGGCAAAAAGTACCGAATGGGGCGAAAAATACGATTACGCGAACACCAAAACCTGGGCTTGTTTCAAGGAAAGGGTACCAATTAGCCGCTATGAATCGATTGAACCTTTAATTAACCGAATGATCCAGGGTGAAAAAAATGTACTCTGGCCTGGGGTGATGAAATGGTTTGCCAAGTCATCCGGCACAACAAACGCTAAAAGTAAATTTATTCCTGTTTCAAAAGAATCGTTGGACGACTGCCATTTCAGAGGGGGAAAAGATGTACTTGCGATCTACTACCACAATTATCCCGATGCCGGGCTTCTTTCGGGGAAGAGCCTGACTTTAGGTGGCAGTCATCAGATGGCCAACATGAGTAATAAAGCATATTACGGTGATCTGTCGGCTATAATGATTGAAAATCTTCCGTTCTGGACCGATTTTCATCGTACACCACCCACCGAAATTGCCTTGATCCCTGAATTTGAGACAAAAATTGCCCAAATCACAAAAACAGCTATCAACGAAAATGTTACATCGCTTGCCGGGGTTCCGTCGTGGTTTCTTGTACTTTTACGCTATATTCTTGAATACACCGGGAAGTCGAATATCCTTGAAGTGTGGCCCAACCTTGAACTTTTTATCCATGGTGGAATCTCATTCGATCCCTACCGGGAACAATACAACCGAATAATTCCCTCTGAATCAATGAACTATATGGAAACATACAATGCTTCCGAAGGGTTCTTTGCAATTCAGGATGATCCCAAAAGTACTGATTTATTGCTGATGCTTGATTACGGAATTTTCTACGAATTCATTTCTGCCGCTCAGGCTGACGATGAGTTTCCTCTAACGATTCCACTTTGGGAGGTGGAGCTTGGTGTCAATTATGCGATGGTAATCTCCACAAATGGCGGACTTTGGCGGTACAAGATTGGCGATACGGTCATGTTTACCTCAAAAGATCCTTATAAACTGAGGATTACAGGTCGTACAAAACATTTTATCAATGCCTTTGGAGAAGAGCTGATTATTGACAACGCCGAAAGGGCCATTAAAGAAGCATGCACTTCCACGGGGGCTATAATTTGTGATTATACTGCCGGACCTGTTTTTATGAGTGAAAGTCAGACAAAAGGGGCGCATCAATGGCTGATTGAATTCGATACACCGCCAGACAGTCAGGATAAATTCAACACAGTACTCGATTTGAAATTGCAGGATCTAAACTCTGATTATGAAGCCAAGAGGCATAAGAATGCGACGCTCGAAGCGCCACATGTGCTGGCTGTTTCGAATGGCACCTTTATGCAGTGGATGCGCGAACGGGGTAAGGTCGGTGGTCAGAATAAGGTTCCCCGTTTATCGAATAACAGGGATTATCTCGACGATTTGCTTCGGATTCATGAAACATTGAAAAAGACCTGAAATATCTAATCAATTGAAAATATTGCTAAATAAATACAAAGCATTAATTTGAATTTATAAACAACTTGCCAACAATAAAATATAGAACCCATGAAAAAGGAAACCTCCAAAATGCATATTGCAATCGCCGGAAATATTGGAGCCGGGAAAACAACCCTGACCAATATTTTAGCCAAACATTACGGTTGGGAAGCCCATTACGAAGAGGTGGACGGGAATCCATATCTAAATGATTTTTACCACGATATGCAACGTTGGTCTTTCAATTTGCAGGTTTATTTCCTTAATAACCGGTTTAGTCAGATTATCGACTTTCGTCATTCAGGAAAAACAGTGATCCAGGATCGGACGATTTACGAAGATGCTGAGATTTTTGCACCGAACCTCCACGACATGGGGCTGATGAGTACACGTGATTTCGAAACATATCATTCTCTTTTTGACCTGATGGGAAAACTGATCCAGGCACCCGATCTGATTATTTATTTAAGAGCCTCCATTCCGACGCTGGTTCAGCAAATTCAAAAGCGGGGACGCGATTATGAAGATTCTATCCGGCTCGATTATCTCAAACAATTGAACCAACGTTACGAAGCGTGGGCAACGCGGTATCGGCTTGGTAAGATGTTGGTGATTAATGTTGACGAACTCAATTTTGCTGATAATAAAGGAGATATGAGCAAGGTAATCGACCGCATCGATGCGCAATTACATGGACTTTTTTGAGAGAGGAAGATTTTGAGAAGTTGAGAAAATGAGAGGGGGAGATTTTTGAGCGCTAATTCGTCAATTTGAGAATGCGGCAATTCAACAAAGATTCAATAAGCACATTATCTTCATTTTCAAATTATCGAATTCCATTTTTTGTCTTCTTTATTAACTACTTCAAAAACATCTTTATAAGCCGGGTAATACCGGCTTTTGTCATTTGTAGTTCCTTAAATAATTCGTACGATTGAACTAAAATTAACTGGTCGGTAAAAGGCGGTTTAGTTTTCAATTAATTCTACTAAAATATGATGGAACTTACAGATAAACGGATACGAAATATTTTCAATTTTGGCGAAGATACATTGACTGCCGGAATTGCCCTGAAACTGGCCGCCGGTAAAATTGTCGGATCAATTGGCAGGCTGGCCACTGAACGGATCGCAAATAGCCGAAGAATTGTCGATGATATTGTTGCCAATCATGAAATCGTTTATGGAATCAATACGGGTTTCGGTCCGCTTTGCACAACGATTATTTCGGAAAATGACACCAAAAAACTTCAGCTGAACCTATTAACTAGTCATAGTGTCGGTGTGGGCGATCCCATCAAACCTGAAATTGCCAAATTGATGATGATCCTGAAAGTACATGCCCTGGCGCAAGGTTACTCAGGTATTTCATTGAATACGCTCGATCGGATTTTATGGCATATCAATCAGAATGTTATACCTGTTGTCCCATCACAGGGATCTGTTGGTGCGTCAGGTGATCTGGCTCCGCTAGCCCATCTTTTTCTCCCGTTAACCGGACATGGCAAAGTTTATTATAAAGGTAAAGTTGCCGAAATGGGTGATCTGCTGAAAAAATTTGGAATGGCAACGCTTGAACTTGGGGCAAAAGAGGGACTTGCCCTGATTAACGGGACTCAATTTATTGCAGCCCATGCGATAAAAGTTTTAGAGCGACTACAAAACTGCCTCGATAATGCTGACCTGATTGCAGCGATGAACCTTGAGGCGATGCTAGGATCGGTAAAGACCTTTTCTCCCGAATTACATGAACTAAGACCTTATCAGGGAATAATTTATGTTGCCGAAAGGATGCGGATGCTGATTGGAAATTCTGAAATTGTCCAATCTCATAAAAATTGTTCCCGTTTGCAGGACCCATATTCGCTAAGATGCATCCCGCAGGTTCACGGAGCCTCACGCAGTGCCTGGCTTCACCTGAAAGAGCTGTTAAATATTGAGTTGAATTCGGTTACCGATAATCCGATCATTCTTCAGGATGGACGTGCGATCAGCGGGGGCAATTTTCATGGACAGCCATTGGCCATGGCGCTCGACTATGTCACCGTTGCAGCTGCAGAATTGGGAAATATTGCCGATCGCCGTATTTATCTGTCGCTCAATGATTCAATCGAAGGATTACCCAAACTTTTAATGCGCGAGACAGGATTGAATTCCGGCTTTATGATCCCTCAATACACCACTGCGGCATTGGTCAGCGAAAATAAAAGTCTATGTTTTCCGGCCAGTGCCGACAGCATTCCTACTTCGCTTGGGCAGGAGGATCATGTCAGTATGGGATCGATCAGTGGCCGTAAAGCATTAATGGTCATTGACAACCTCGAAAAAATATTGGGAATTGAACTTTTTTGTGCGGCACAGGGTTTTGATTTTAGAAAACCACTCAAATCGGGTGGAATCATCGATGAATGCCATCGCATTGTCAGGCAGACCATTCCATTTGCCGAATCGGATCACATCATGTCGGAAGAGATGAATAAGGCAATCGATCTGGTGAAGAATAAAACATTGATAACTGTTTCGGGCAAAATCGCAAAAAAACTGAAAATCAATCTTAAAAACGAGCACCATGAACTATTCGGAATTTATTAAGAAATACGCCACACACCCCAATTATAAAGCTCCCACAGGAAATCAGTTACACGCAAAATCGTGGCAGACAGAAGCCCCGCTGAGGATGTTGCTCAATAACCTGGATCGCCAGGTGGCTGAAAATCCCGAAGAACTTGTCGTTTATGGCGGCACAGGGCAGGCAGCACGAAATCCCGAAGCTTTATTGCAAATTATTAAATGTCTGCTCGAACTCGATGAAGATCATAGTCTGTTAATTCAATCAGGCAAAGCGGTGGGAATTGTCCGGACACATCCCGAAGCGCCGAGGGTGTTTATCGCGAATAGCAACCTTGTCCCGGTGTGGGCGACCTGGGATCATTTCGAAAAATTGAAAAGTGAAGGGCTGATTATGTATGGCCAGATGACAGCCGGAAGTTGGATTTATATTGGTTCACAGGGAATTCTGCAAGGTACTTACGAAACCTTTGTTGCCTGCGGTGAGAAATATTTCAAAGGCAACCTGAAACATAAATTGTTTGTTTCGGGTGGACTTGGAGGAATGGGTGGTGCCCAGCCATTGGCTGCGACAATGGCCGGAGCCACTTTTCTAGGTGTTGATATCGATCCTAAACGAATTAAGAAGAGGGTTCAATCGGGGTATTTGGATCATATTTCCTACGATTACGAAGAAGCGAAAGCAATCATACTGAATGCCAAAGAAAAAGGTGAAGCCATCTCGGTGGGACTAGTTGCAGATATCGGCGACACGCTCGGGCAATTGCTGAGCGACGGAATTATTCCCGATGTTGTCACCGATCAGACTTCAGCCCACGATCCTTTGCATGGCTATGTGCCAAATGATCTTACGTTGGATGAAGCCCGGATTCTTCGAAAAAATGATCCGGAAAAATATAAAGAATTGTCATTGAAGAGCATGGCACGGCATGTCGGTTTTATGCTTGAGATGCAGCGGCTGGGAAGTGTTGTGTTCGATTATGGCAATAACCTTCGCGAAATGGCCCGTCAGGGTGGCGAAAGTAATGCCTTTGATTTCGATGGATTTATTCCAAAATTTATACGTCCACTCTTTTGCGATGGGAAAGGACCTTTTCGTTGGGTGGCGCTATCGGGTGATCCTGAAGATATTCTGGTCACAGATCGCGCATTGATTGAGGCTTTTCCTGAAAATTTACACATGATCAACTGGCTGAAAAAAGCGGAAGAGCGGGTTGAATTCCAGGGACTCCCTGCCCGAATCTGCTGGCTTGGAATGGGCGAACGCGAAAAAGCAGGCATTTTATTCAATAATCTGGTGAAAGAAGGGAAAGTAAAAGGCCCAATCGTCATCGGACGTGACCATCTCGATTGCGGATCAGTCGCCTCACCGAACCGGGAAACTGAAAAAATGTTGGATGGAAGCGATGCCGTTTCCGACTGGCCACTCCTTAATTTAATGGCTAACACGGGAGGCGGCGCCACATGGGTCTCGTTCCATCATGGTGGCGGAGTTGGAATGGGCTATTCGCAACATGCTGGCATGGTTGTTCTGGCCGATGGGTCCGAAAGGGCAGAAACCTGCATTCGAAGGGTATTGTACAACGATCCGGCCATGGGAATTTTCAGGCACAATGACGCCGGATATCCGAAAGCCCGGGAGAATATGACAACGTTTAATCTTGATTTTAAATAATCAAAGCTTTAAACAAATATATTTGTAATTAAATCAAACCGTTTCATGATAAAAACCAGGATAATAGGCCCGTTCACTCAGCTTTTAACGATGGATAATATTTCGTTGAAAGGGAGTTTGAACGACAGTCAGCTCGAGATCATCCCCAATGGTGGTGTGGTTGTCCGGGATGGGAAAATCGTGAAAACAGGGAATTTCGACCAACTTTGCTTTGAGTTCAGTCATCTGGAGACAATCATTGATCGTATTGATAAGGAGATGGTTGCCATGCCTGGAATGGTTGATCCCCATACCCACATATGCTGGGCAGGAAGCCGTGCCAAAGATTATTCACTCCGGTTATCAGGGAAAAGTTATCTGGAAATCGCCCAAAGTGGCGGGGGAATTGGGGATACCGTTGCCAAAACAAGAGACGCTACGGCTATAGAACTGGAAGAACTGATCTCTGAACGCGCTGTGACTCATCTAAAAAATGGGGTAACCACCATCGAGGTAAAAAGTGGCTATTGTTTAAATACCCTGGGCGAGCTTAAACTCCTCGAAGTTATTGGGAAAATGAACAAAACACTTCCTGTTGACCTGATTTCTACCTGTCTGGCAGCTCACATCAAACCAAAAGACTTTGATGGCAGTCCGTTAGATTACCTGAAAAGTATTATCAAAGAGCTACTCCCTGAGATAATAAAACGATCGCTCTCAAACCGGATTGATATTTATATCGATCATGGTGCATTTAACGTTGATGAAGCGCGTGTTTATTTGAAAGAAGCAAAAATGATGGGTTTTGATCTGGTTATTCACGGTGATCAGTTTACCGCAGGCGGTAGCTTGCTGGCTTGCGAGTTGGAGGCACTTACTGTCGATCATCTTGAAGCCATTAATGGACAGGGTATTAAATTATTATCTGCATCAAATGTGATTCCGGTTGCACTTCCGGGTGCCTCATTGGGATTAGGTTGTAAGTTTGCTCCTGCCCGAAAGCTACTGGATGCTGGTTGTTCATTGGCCATTGGCTCCGACTGGAATCCGGGTTCGGCACCGATGGGAGATTTGTTGCTGCAAACAGCTATTTTGGGTATCTTTGAAAAAATGACGATGGCCGAATCGCTGGCGGGTATCACTTTTAGGGCTGCAATGGCACTTGGGTTGAATGACAGGGGTATTCTAAAAGAGAATTATCTGGCAGATATGATTGGGTTTCAGACTTCCGATTACCGCGAGATTCTTTACAATCAGGGAAGTTTAAAACCGTCCGCAATTTGGAAACGGGGAGAGATGGTGACGAAGAGACAATAAATGTGACAATGTGATAATTCGACAATTTGACATTGAGATATTCAAAAATGGCAAAACCAAGAGCAATTAATACCTGAAATTGTCGAATCGTCAAATTGTCGAATTACATGAATGTTTAATAATTAGAATTTTACACATGAAACAACTAATCGAATGCGTCCCAAACTTTTCAGAAGGGCGTGATCTTTCCATTATAAAACAAATTACCGATGTCATCGAAAGCGTCAAAGGGATCAGGCTGCTGAATGTCGATCCCGGATTTGCCACAAACAGGACTGTGGTAACTTTTGTGGGTGAGCCTGATCTGGTTGTGGAAGCTGCTTTCCGGGCGATTCAGCGCGCTTCGGAACTGATTGATATGCACTATCACAAAGGGGAACATCCCCGTTTTGGTGCGACAGATGTCTGTCCGCTCGTTCCGGTTTCAGCTATCACGATGGAAGAGACGGTTGAATATGCCCGTCTTCTTGCCAAACGGGTTGGTGACGAATTAAAAATTCCGGTCTATTGCTACGAATTTGCCGCATTTGAGGAGAAACGAAAAAGTTTGGCCAGTTGTCGTGCCGGTGAATATGAAGGGCTTGCTGAGAAACTAAAAACTTCCGGATGGCAACCCGATTTTGGTCCGGCAACTTTTAATGCAAAGTCAGGAGCCATAGCTATCGGCGCCCGAAATTTTCTGATCGCCTATAATATTAATTTGAATACCACTTCGGTGCGTTTGGCCAATTCAATTGCTTTTGATATTCGCGAGGCAGGTCGGATTAAAAGGGAGGGTGATCCTATCACAGGAAAAATCGTTACAGATGAACATGGAGAACCGGTACGTATTCCGGGAACCCTGAAAAAAGTAAGGGCGATCGGATGGTATATCAAAGAATATGGAATTGCCCAAATATCAATAAATCTGACAGATATTACTACAACTTCGGTTCATCAGGCTTTTGACGAAGTTTGTGAAAGAGCGCATGATCGGGGAATCAGGGTCACAGGTTCAGAATTAATCGGGATTATCCCCTTGCAGGCCATGCTGGATGCCGGCAAATACTTTCTTAAGAAGCAGCACCGTTCAATCGGAATTCCCGACCGTGAAATCATTAAAATTGCCGTTAAATCGTTGGGACTTGATGAGCTTGCCCCTTTTGATCCGGATAAAAGAATCATTGAATATCTTCTCAAAGACAATGATAACAAATTGATTGATCTGCCAATCGCTGATTTTGTGCATGAAACGGCCTCCGAATCTCCTGCTCCGGGTGGTGGTTCTGTTGCGGCTTGTGTGGGAGCCATGGGAGCATCACTTGCGACAATGGTCGCCAATTTGTCATCCCATAAACGGGGCTGGGACGATCGCTGGGAGGAGTTTTCAGCATGGGCCGAAAAAGGGAAAGTTATTTACGAAGAATTGCTGAAGCTGGTCGATAAAGATACCGAAGCTTTTAATCAGATTATGGAGGCTTTCAAATTACCGAAAGAGACGCCCGAAGAGAATGCCATTCGTAAAAACGCGGTCCAATTGGCTACAAAAAATGCCATTGATGTCCCGTTCAGGGTAATGCAATTATCGTATGATTCAATGGAAGTAATTGAAACGATGGCAGAAACTGGTAATCCAAATTCGGTGACTGATGCCGGGGTCGGGGCACTTTGTGCTGCAACAGGTGTTTCGGGTGCCTACCTAAATGTATTAGTCAATGCTTCAGGATTCAGTGATAAAGAAACGATCGGAAAAATCCTTACCGAAGCCGCCTCACTCAATCTTATGGCTAAAAGCAAGTGCGACAAAATTCAGTTAATTGTCGGCAAGAAGCTGGGGATTTGATAAAAGATTGAAGAAGGTTATAAATGGATATTAAAAAGGCAACCCAATGTATGAGTTGCCTTTTTAATATCCATTTCAATTAATTATTTTTTGAACCTTCTTTCATCCAATTAATAATCTTGTCCGTATCAGCTGTTGGAATATTGTTCGATCCCGGATGGCCACTGTTCAGCTTGGTATAAATTTTGGACGAAGTGTAATTTGTCGCATTAACATAACCGGCATTGACCAAATTTGTATAGAAAGTTGATGCAACAGTTGATTTTGTCCAGCCATGGGTATGACAATTACCACATTTAGTAAGTACCGGTATAACATCATTTGCAAATGATAAACCGGCGGCTGCCGTTGTGAAACTCCAGCTAAAATTACTGGCCATTGCATTTCCTGCCCCATCTTTTGCACCTGTTGTAATGGTTCCTGTGTAAACAGTACCAGCTGCAAGACTACTTGTTGGCGTGAAAGTTGCAGTTGTTCCGGAATAGGAAACCGACCCGGCAACTGTTGCTGTCCCCTGTTTCAGCGTAAAGGTTGTGGAAGTTATCGTTGCCGAATTCATCGCTTCACTGAAGGTTGCAGTAACATTCCCGTTAACAGCTACTGCAGTGGCACTATTGGCTGGAAGCACAGAAAGAACTGTTGGAGGGGTAACATCAGTAGCGGCAGCCGTTGTGAAACTCCAATTATAATTGTCATAAATTGCATTTCCAGCCGAATATTTAGCCCCCGAGGAGATTGTCACAAGATACATGGTGTTTGGCAGCAGAGGACTTGAAGGTGTAAATGTTAAGGTTGTATCCTTAAAAGTCAAAGTGCCGGCGACAGGAATCAGACCCTGTTTCAAAGATAGCGTAGTTGCTGAGATAAATTCGGAAGTTGTCCCATTTTTGAATGTAACGGTTAACACAGGATTAATAGCAACATTATTCAAAAAATTTGCAGGACTGGTTCCGACAATTGTTGCAGCAATGGGGGAGGTAATTTTTGCTGGGTCCTGATAGGCCTCTTTTACACAACTATTAATAAAAAACGCCATAAATATTAGGTATCCTGCAATACCAAATATTCCAGAAGAACCCATTATTTTCGGCGTTTTTGCATTGACTTTGACTGAAGGAATCCTGACTTTCATAATTTGTTCTCATTAATTTGTTAATACTCTATTTCAAATCGTGTAAGTTTTAAAAAGAGGCAAAAGCATTTTATTGAAAGCAAATATATCCGTTTTGTTTTCAGAAAAAAATATTTTTGTATTTGTTTCATTTTCATTAAAGAAATTAACAAATTAGGAATAACGCTTTTTCGGGGCTTTAACCGATTTGAGCACATTAATATTATTTGCCTGTTATTCATGTTTTTACTTAAATATCCAATTATTATTTAAACGTTGTAATATAAGCATATAGATCATTTCATCTTTTACCAGTGTATTCCCAATTTTAGCTCATGCTGTTTCCAAATCCATGCTGATCATTACAATATCCGACTCTAATATGAATTCATTACAAATAATTAAATATCATATTTTAACATTTTAACCAACTATTTCTTTCAAAGCAATCCACAAATCTCCTGTCACGATTGGTTTATCAGATTCATGAACGTCAAAACTGATTCACACCTGAATGACCGATTTTTATCAAAAGCATATTATCTTAGGGAAAAATTTACTTCTACTTTTTCTGACAATGCAGGTCAACAGAAAAAACTATCAAACAATCTGGATTCATCCTGATAATAAGCAAATTATTCAGGTTATTGATCAACGTAAATTACCTTTCGAATTTCAGATCATCGATCTCAAAACAGCTGTTGATGCGTTCGAAGCGATCAAAAACATGACGGTCAGGGGTGCGCCACTGATTGGTGTAACGGGTGCCTATGGAATTTATCTTGGCCTGATTTCAGGTGATGATGATCATTGGAAAGACAATTTATATAAAACAGCTGAATACCTAAAATCTTCCCGTCCCACTGCTGTTAATCTCGCTATTCTGATTGATGAGATGATGGATCATTTGGCCATTTGCACTACAAAAAAGATGGCTTGTGATCTGGCTCTCGAAGAAGCAAACCGAATGAAATCACGAGAAATAGCCTGGTCGGAAGCGATTGGTAATTTTGGTTGTGAACTGATTGAAGCGATCAGCCAGGAAAAAAACGGACAACCTGTCAATATTCTTACCCATTGTAATGCCGGTTGGTTAGCGTGTATCGATTGGGGAACTGCCACCGCACCCATTTACAAAGCGTTTCTCAAGGGAATTGAGGTCCATGTCTGGGTTGATGAAACGAGACCAAGGAATCAGGGTGCGCGGTTGACTGCCTGGGAATTATCACAGGAAGGTGTACCACATACGGTAATTCCCGATAATGCCGGTGGTCATTTGATGCAACATGGTTTGGTTGATCTTTGCATCGTAGGAAGCGACCGTACCACCTCAACAGGTGATGTAGCCAATAAAATTGGAACCTATCTGAAAGCACTCGCGGCATCCGATAACAAGATTCCGTTTTATGTGGCACTCCCCTCCTCTTCAATTGATTTTTCGATGAAAGAGGGTATTCGTGAAATTCCGATTGAACAACGAGATGGTGACGAAGTCAGCTTTATGGAAGGCAAACTCGAAAATGGGATGATCGGAAAGATCAGAATCATCAACGAATTATCTCCTGTCGCCAATTATGGGTTTGATGTCACCCCCGCGAAATACGTCACAGCCCTGATTACCGAAAGAGGGATTTGTAAAGCGAACAGGGAAGATATACAGAAGCTATTTCCGGAAGAAAAGGTTAAAGGATAAAGGTTAAAGGATAAAGTAATTAGAGGCATAACCTGCGAATTTTTATTAAAATCGAAAACAATAATAAATGGATCAGAAGCAGTTAAGTCACCATTTAACCTAGTTTCATACTTTAACCTTTATCCTTTTTACTTTAACCTTTATCCTTTTTACTTTAACCTTTAAACTATATCTTTGATCTAACTTAATTCTTTCGTATGAATACTGCTCAGCCCATTGATGGCACCATAAAATTTAACTGTCACCTGACAACCGAAAAGCTGGTAATTCCACCGGAACTTTTTATACCATTGAACCATTGGAGAGAAGAGTTATGGCTTAAATGTCTGATTGGCGCTTATCCCGATGGTATTGGTTATGGCAACATCTCTGTTCGGTTACCGAATAGCAATCAGTTTTATATTTCGGGAACAGCCACTGGCGGACTCCCCGAACTCGATCAGATCCATTATCCATTGGTTGAACAGTGTGATGCTGCACAAAATACAATCTGGTGCCGTGGATTAATCAAAGCCTCTGCAGAATCAATGAGTCATGGGGCCATCTATGTTTCAAATCCCGAAGTTGGTGGCGTTGTTCATATTCATGACCGGCAACTCTGGGAAAAATACCTTGATGTGCTTCCCACA
>Ga0302286_10002004_pt1 | contig 14444 bp, 7 predicted proteins | sample III_Fen_E2_3_FD_198765 | JGI IMG/M metagenome (GOLD analysis project Ga0302286, IMG submission 198765) | Peat permafrost microbial communities from Stordalen Mire near Abisko, Sweden - III_Fen_E2_3 | ecosystem: Environmental > Terrestrial > Soil > Wetlands > Permafrost | place: Sweden: Abisko...
AAGAAATCGAATATGTCAGCCTTGGCATCATGAATGATAGTATCGGCACGGTGACCGACCGGCACGGACGCTTCTCCATCGACATTCCACGGTGGAAGCATGCCGACATCACACTGACACATATCGTTTACAAGACCTGCGTCGTACCCTTTGACACCTATTCCAACCGTAGGGATTCACTTATCATTCACATGAAGGAAAATGAACACAGTCTGAACGAATTTCAAGTTACCGGCAGCAAGGGAAAGAAATGCAACATCAAGGGCTGCGGACTGAAATGGCCTCACGTCATCATGGGTTTCAACAAGCTCAACAACAAGGGAAAAGAGGTGGGTACCGTCATCAATACGCACAGGAAAACCTTTATCATCAAAGAAATAAGCATACCTATATTATCATGTCAGTACTCCAAATGTATACTCCGTCTGAACGTTTATGACATCACAGAGAAAGGGACATTCCATAATATCATGCAGAAACCTCTCTATATCGACATTCTGAAAACCAGCAAGAGGTTTACGCAGATCATCAAGCCGGAAGAATTTCTTGTCTTCGAACCGAAGAAGAAGTATTATGTCAGCCTTGAATATATCGACGCCGAGAGTGACGGCAGTCTTTATTTCCCCATCTATTCAAACAAAAGCTATCTGCGCTATCAGAGTCTCGGAAAGTTTAAATCAATACCTGCAAATATCGGAATGAAGATCGACGGAGTGGAGATTGACGAGAAATAAAATGTTTTTTTAGATCCAATCTCACCTTTTAGGGGTTAGTCATCTGTTTATCAACATGTTACTAGGTGAGATTAGGGTGAGATTGAGGTGAGATTGAAACAAGCGTCATTAGTCTGTGTCTTTTCCTGAAAACAGTACACTTTTTACGTTGTTTACTGACCTTGTAGACATCTCTTTTCCTGACTTGCTAGACACTTTTATGGTTTTGTTTTCATCGACTTATCCATCCATTCCTGATAGATAAGCCAATGAATAATGAAAGCTATTTTTTCATCTTATCTTTTAAGTTAAAAGTAGTCTACTTTTAAGTTGAAAGACTCTATCTTTTAACTTAAAAGATAGAACAAAAGAATAGCAAACAGGGTTGACGCATTACCTTTTAGTTATATATATTCATCACAAATATTAAGTTATGTGTTTGAAATAATGAATCTTATATATTTTCATATGTCGTTAATATTTACCTTATGCGTGGAAAATATAAAACAAACAAATGTAAAGATTGCGGAAATATTTCCAATTTTGAAGGATATTGAAGGTCCAAATTATACCAATACCTAACAGAATTGCTCGATAAAACTTGTATTAATATCTTTTATTTACAATTCTTAATGCGTCAGCCCTGAATAGCAAACACAAATGCATTGATATATTATTACATTATTACAGATAGTCATTTTACCTTCACAAACCATAAAATTGATCCAAAGAGTGTTTAAATACTGATTTTACAGCTTCAATCTCACCCTAATAACACCTTAATATCACCCATTTAATACGTTGTATATAAAGTATTTAAATCATAAAAGGTGAGATTGAGATTAGAAAAAAATATTTCTGTATGGAAATTATATAATAGAAATATTTATATTGAATTAAACAGACAAATAACTAAATTAAATTTTTGTTCTTTTTATTGATCATCTGCACTGTCGTTCCACATCCTGCCTTTAATTTGTTCTCTAGTTTTTCGATCTCCTATCTTATATATATGTATAAGCAAGAAGCTAACCTCCTTCATATAATATTGTTGAATAAGGCTCTCATAAAAACAGATAAACTATTAAACGAAAATTACACGTTACGTTGAAAACATCATCACTATATAATAAATCTGATTTTAATAAATACAATCAAATGACAAAGAGTTTTCTTTAGTTTCTTTTATGAGAAATAAATTATAGAAGAATGTACTTTCATTAAATTTCTCTTTTTTATTCAATTAATATCTTTTACGTCCTAGTAGTATGTAAAATAAATACACCCGTTAATAAATATCAAAACAAAAGTACATGGATTTACTATGCAAACAAGAAACACCTGAAATTCAGAAACTTATAATCTTTAATGAAATATCCTGCAAATAAAATAGCCTATCCATAATATGGTATATACGTCGCATATTTTTTTGAGACAATACTCTCGTCCGAAATTTTTATAAGACCAGACTCAAGAGTATCAGCTATAATTCGAGATGCCACTGCTGAGTTATTCTTGTTTATCCCAAATCTTTCCCTTACAGATTGATTATTAATAGATTGATTATCTTCAAACATTAAACACGCATGCTGATAACAGGCATCTATTTTTTCTCTTTTGGTCATTTCATTAAGTGATTTTTTAGGATATAAAAATACTCTAGTGAATTGTTGTCCTTTTGTTATCTTTGCCGCAGGAAGAAACATCTTTTCAATTGCTTCTACAGCCCTATCGATTCCGCTTCCTCTACGTTCACAAAAACCGAAAAGAAACATCTTATGAGCGAGTTCCTCGTTACGAGATTGTGGTGGTAAATCAAGAAGACGATTAATATCATTTAAAGGAGGACCTGGATTAGTTATTGCAATTCTATTACTAAAGATATCTATGGTTACGGACATTCCTGATATTGAGAAATCCTGATGCACCAGAGCATTTGCGACAAACTCACGAATTGCAGTCTTTGGATATGTAGGGACATTTATTCTTTTTACACTTATTTCTTCTGTTGAAGTATATTTCATAATATAGTCAACCAGACCTTCAAACCCTACAGCATAACCATACACACCAAATTGTTCAGATAAAGTTTCTCGATTATTGGTTCCTGCATATTTTCTAACTATTACAGAATGACTCGTTAACCCTTCGAAATCATTAATGTTATTAGCAAATAATATAGAACCAAGGTTTGTTATACTCCATAAAGAATTATTCTTAATGCAAAGTCCGTATTCTTCAAGATTATTTGCAATAATAGTTTTTTCCTGTGGAATTTTTCTATCAATCAGTTCGTAAAACTTTTTATAGTTAATCAGACTAAGAAGTTGATTCAATTCAACATGATCCTTAGCTATTCGACTCTCAAAAGGACGTCCTTGGGAATCTGCTATTAATGACTTGATTTGAGCTTGTGACATTTTCACGGTTTGTCCAGCAGAACGATAGTAAGAATTAAAAATATTGTTTCCTCGTAAATACACAGGCTTATCCGCTTGTTCCGGAATATGCACAAACAGTAAATCAAATCCTTTATAATCAATCACTGAATGCTCGATACAAATGGAAATTGAGAGATTGTTCTTCGCAATGTTTCCTAAAGTTTGAATAATCTTATCCATTTCTTCTTTTGTAAGAGAAACAAAAGTGGCATCATTGTTTACACCAAACACCAACAATCCTCCGCCTTTTAAATTTGAAAAGGCACAAAGATGCTGTGCTAACCGATCGGTCTTATCAGACAAACCACTTTTCCAATCTAATTCATTCAATTCAGTTGCTACCGGTACTAAGCTATCTTCCAAGATCTCTATTGCCTTACATTTCCAATCCATTTAATAGTTCATTATTGTCATTAAACATTTTTAGCTAGCTATACTATTTCTATTTTTAAACCTAAGTTTAGCTTCTTAGATATCTCATCTAGTTGTTTTAGTTTTTGTGCTGTCGCAGAATGAGTAACGACAAACCATCCATTGGGGAGCTCGTGCTGATTGTAGAAATCATCTCTCGTTTTAGATACAAGAGGAAGACCGACCCATGATATATTCAAATTAGAGACTTTCTCTATTCCAGTTTTCTCTATCACTTTCAAAAAAGTTGCATACGCAAAACGTTCCTCTATTACACTTCCATCTAGATAAATGACACGGAGTCTCGTCTTAGGAGATTTCGGAGATGAAGCAATTTTCTTATTGGTTTTAGGTTGTAGTAGTTCTTTGGGAACTAATGAATATTCCTTTGTATCCGCATCATCTGTAATTACACGTTTTCTTGTTAATCGAACACTCATATTCTCGTTCGGAACATAATCTACGACGAGAACAATAGGTCTTTCTATTTTTGTGATTATTGGTTCTATACTTTCCGATAATCTAGGAATAATCTCATTCCGAATAAGTTCTTCCTCCAAATTATCAACAGCATTTAGAGTTTCTGCATTTAGAGGTAGCCCTAATTCTTTTAGGGTACGTATCGATTTGTACAAATCTTCTAATTTACTCATTTCCTTATTGTGTTTTGTAATTACAAAGGTATAAAATATTTTTGATTATGATTATAACCCGCAAAAGTTTTTTGTACAAAATGTTAGTATTTATAATATGAGTATAAAAAAAAAGTTATCCTAGTAGAACATATAAATAACAAATTATGATTTATGGATATATTCGGGTGTCGACCGACAAACAGACAGTAGAAAATCAACGTTTTGAAATCAACAATTTTTGCAAACGAAAAAACATTAAAGTGCAGAAATGGATTGAAGAAACAATCAGTGGAACAAAAGAAGTAGAAAAACGAGCTTTGGGAAAGCTACTAAGAAAGCTGAATAAAGATGATATTCTTATCTGTTCCGAACTATCCCGTCTCGGCCGTAGTCTATTTATGATTATGGATATTCTTAGTATGTGTATGAAAAAGGAGATACAATTATGGACCATAAAGGATAATTATAGACTGGGAAGCGATATTTCAAGTAAAGTATTAGCCTTTGCTTTTGGACTTAGTGCAGAAATCGAAAGAAATCTTATTAGCCAAAGAACAAAGGAAGCTTTGGCTAGAGCCAAAGCTGAAGGAATAAAATTGGGTAGACCTATTGGATCTAAGAATAGAAAAATGAAATTGTCAGGAAAGGAAGATGAAATTAAGATATTAATAAAAAATAAAACATCAATATGTGAAATTGCCCGCATATACAAAGTACATCGTTTAACAGTAAATGCCTTTATTAATTCCATTAGATACAATAGTGACACATAAAAGGCAGGTTAAAAACAGACAAGTTTTGGTACAAGTATATTTACCCTAAGAATTTGCTTTTATTTGAAAAAGAGAAACTTGTAGCCCCTGAGATATCATTAGGCGGAAACTTTACGTATGATTCTAATGGTGAATATTATTCGACAACAAAAGTTTACGGTTATATTTTAAAACATGGTATTATTGAGAGTTATTATTTTTGGTTAGGGCTTATGAATTCAAATCTTTTTTGGTTTTTCTTAAAGAATACAGGATACGTATTACGAGGAGGATATTACACATTTAAAACTAATTATATACTTCCATTTCCTATTCCAGCCACAATCCCAACAGAAATATGGAAGAATATCGAACATTCTGTACTTAATATTATTGCATACAAAAGCAACAATGATTATCACAGAATCAAAACAGAAGAAATGAATATTAATAATTGCATTTATAAACTATATGACATAAAAGACAAAGAGATAAATATAATAACAAACAGTTAATCAATGGTTTATTGATTCTATTATTCTAATTTCTTTTTCATCCAGATTATAAAGATTATATATAATTGCATTTATTTCGCATTCGATTTGTTTAACATCATGCCCAGCTCTTCTTGCTTTTATTATACTATTGAAAAGACATGAAAGTTTCTTATCCTCATGAGAGTTAATAATGGGAAATGGAAACAAATTCAGGTATGCAGGTTTATATCTAAAATATCCATTAGCTAGGGTAGTTCCAGTGTTAACTATATACCACCAAAGTATTTGTGAATTTAAAATAGTAGACAAGCATTCGTAACTTATTTTTATATTTTCTCTTTTAATGTATCCATAGATTGTGGTTGTCGAATAATATTCACCATTAGAATCATACGTAAAGTTTCCGCCTAGTGATATTTCAGGGGCTAGTAATTTTGGAATTCTTTCATAATGGATTCCTTGTTTACGACCAAATTGAAACCATAAATTATCTATATTAAACCTGCCTTTTTCTCTTTCTCTTAAAATAGGCTCACATTCCTTTAAATAAGCATAACCTCGTGGAAAAAGTTGAGAAATCTCTTCTTCCGTATACAATACAGCAGAATTATTTATTATTTTATACGGAAATATCACATTTCTATCCGTATGTAAAACCTCATATCTATGAACATCTTCACCTTTTAACAAGGGTTTTAAAATCCCTTTTTCTATTTCAATATCTTTTTCTAATTGTTTTGAATATCCAACAATTGTTTTTTCCTTATTTCTGCATTTATAAAGGAAGTACACATCATCTTTACTGGTGGCAAGTCCTTGAAATATCTTCTCAAAAACATCATTTAATCTTTTAGGTTGTTTATTTATTTTTTCTAATATTTCCTGAATATTACTGGTAGTAAGTATCCATTTCCCTGACGATAATGTATTGGCATTAATATGGGTATAGTCTTTAAATTTCAAATTTCTTAACCAAGTTCCAAGTTCTTTATTAGTTTTAATACCCTCTTTTACTATGACATAACTAATAACATCACTTTCTTTTTTAAAGAATTGAATACCAGTATAAGTAGATGCTTCAAAAACTTGATATGAACTAAAGTCAATAATTCTATCCACTTTACCTAGGAGAAGAGATCTTAATCCTTTACCAAAATCCGCATTTGTCCACTTCGTTGGCATAATAAAACATTGTGTACCATTTTCCAACAATAAGTCCATTGATTTCTCAACAAAAACTGCATAAAGATCAAAAGAACCTACTGCAGATACATATTTCTTGGTTAGATAGTCTACAAACTTAGAATTGGTTGCCCTAAGATCTTGTACTCTCATGTATGGTGGATTACCTATTACAATATCGAAGCCATCGTGATCTTTATCAAAAACGTCAGAGAACCACGTGTGCCATAAAAAGAAATGATTATTGGCAGATACATCAAGATTTGTAAAATCTAGATTATATCCAGCTTCTTTCATCTGAGCATCAATATTACCAGCAATTTTTTGTTTTAATTCTTTTTTCTTTTGATGGTCTGCTTCATTATAATAATGTTTTAAATATGACTTAAGTTGCAATCTAAGAGTATCCCTTGTATCTTCAAGAAAACTCGTTTGCAGACTTTTCTTTTTTCTTGTCAATGTACTCAAATCTACACCATTATAACATTCAAGCAAGGAATTGCCTTGCATAAATTTATAATCAAAGTTTGGCAGAGGTTCTGGTTTATCACTATCAACGATAATAGATAACCAAAAACGAAGACGTGCAATATCTATTGCACCCTTTTCTATATCAACACCATAAATATTGTTTTCAATAATATTTTTCTTTAAAGCATAAATATTTTGTTTATCATTTATAGCATGTCGACAATAAAGAAGTTCGCGCAATAGTCCCATAGGGAATGCGCCAGATCCTATTGCCGGGTCACATATCTTAACGTGTTCAAGTTTCTTTTCAAGTTCTGATTTTAACCTATCACTCAAGTTCTGAGCATCGTGTTCGGAAACAAAGATACGTATTATTTCTTTATCAATTTCACTTTTATCTATTTGGAGATATGAGATAAGTGATTCTTTACACATATATTGTACGATCTCCTTTGGTGTATAAAAAGCTCCTTTATCCTTGTTGTCCTCCAATAGATTCTCAAAAATACGGCCAAGCATCTCTGGGTCAACACCAATTTCTGCATCATCAGGATCATTTTCATCAATCGTAAAATTATATTGGCTGAAGAATTCAAATATTTCTTTCAGATACTTAATTGGAAGATTAAATTTGGCATCGTCCTCTTTGTCTCTTTCAAATAAGCCACCATTCAGATAAGGAACTCTAATGCCTACACCGAGGATTTTACATTTTGTTGTATCTTCATCATTGTGTTCATTGTTTATAAAATAGAATAATGGTTCTAACACATCGTCAATAAACGTAGCTTGTAAGTCGGTATTATCAAACAGATGCTGTAAATATTCTCTATCACCTGTACCCCAATCATTGCCTACCCTTACACCAAGCCAACCTTTCTTTTGAATAAACTGCAAAAAGACCAAACGACCAAGCAACTTCTTAATATAATCACGAACGGTCTTTTCTGGATTATCAAATATGGCGAATTGGATCATCATTTCTTGATTAGGCCCATCTTCGGTCAGTTTCTCTATCCACTTGTTTTTTTCTTTGACCATTCGTTTACCAGTAACAAAAGCGACAATATCTTCATATAGTTTCTTGTATCCATCAAAAAAGGCTTTGCTCAAAGTATCCACATTGAAAGCTGCTGTAACATCTTGCAAGGTCAAACTGCTTTCTCGCAAAATCTCAAATTGTTGGATGGCTGTCCTGCAACGATGACCTTCACCCAAATAGTATGTAAAGCGTCTAGTATCCGTACTATTTGTTTCTATTTGAGAATCTTCACCAAGAGACCAAGATTCGCTAACATAAGAGAAACGTAACACTGATTCGTTAGTCTTATAACAGAACATGAAAGCCCCATCCATTCCTTTATTATGCCAATCTGTAACGAGTAAATTCCTAATAGATACTTTATTACGCTCTATCTGAATATTATCATTCAGCTGAATCTCATAGATGCCTAGTTTGTGGCCATCCGTCAATGTTATTTTTCCCAAAATAAAGGTCTGCTTTGCTATATCATTATTTATTATGGTTAGTATCGGAGAAGACCAGATTTCGACATTTGATTTAAAAATATCGAACAAAAGATTCATCCAGTTTTCTCTATTATACTTGGATTCAATTATAGGTTGATAGTTCATCGTAGTATTAAATTAATTAAATGATTCTGACAATATTATTATTGATGATTCTTCAGAAACTTGTTTACTTTCTGCATCGGAAACAAAATAGGCGTTATACTTTTTAGCCATATTCATTAATTCATCTATTGCGTCATCGTAAGTAATTAGATTCTTACTAAATCTACGAGACATACGTTCGAGTCGTTTGGGTATATATGTAATTACGCCTCGTTCTATAATCTTCTTTAGTTGTTCAAACAAAAGACGCGTGTCAACATCCTGAATGTTGGGAATAAACATATTAACGAATTTTATAGCTGTTGCAGTTTGCCTACCCAATGTTATACCCACACTCTTGGAGTCGGCAAGATGCGCCTCCTCATGAATATCATGATCGAACTTACATTTTGCCTTTTCAACATGATTGTGATGAGCCTCAATTCTTGGGACTTTCTGCTCACCTACATCTGCTTTAAAATATTCAAAAGCATCAAGAATAGAAAGTTCGTCACAAGATTCATTACTGGCTCGGTAAAAGACCTTCCGAAGATTCGTTTTAAGGAATACTAAAGTGTCTTCATTAAGCATTACTCCATTTATTGTACGGCTTTCACGACCAGTGCGACTCCTTAATGATAATCTATTTATTCTATTATATTCTTTACGGTTGTTTTTATATAGATTATGTAATTCCTCAAAAAAAATAACCTCTTTATTGACCTCTTCTTTTGGCAAACCTTCAATAAATAATTTTTCCATATTTGGATCAATTATTTCTTCTGTGGAATATATCTGATTATCCTCTCCAAATGTTGAATGAAACGTTTGTATTTTTGCCAGAGACGTTTTCTTAAGTTTAATTTCATCATCACCTTCATCCGAAGGATAGAATACATAATTATATATATGCTTTGAAATAGAACCAATACGATTAACACGACCAATACGTTGCATCAAACGGGTACTATTCCATGGGGTGTCATAATTAATTATGACATTACTTCGGTGCAAATTAATACCTTCAGCCAGCACATCGGTTGTTATTAAAATATTATAGTCATCTTTATGTATTATATAATTTGCATCAAAATTTTCAAGTATAGTTTTAAATTCTTTATTACGATTTCCAGCCGATACGACAAGAACGTCATTTCTTCTAATACGTCTTTCTAGATAATTAACGGTATCCTTAGATTCCGAAAATATAACAAGTTTCTGCCCAATATTCTTCGATTTATCAAAAAATTCATGTTTGAGTAAATCGTTGAATTTATCAAATTTAGGATCATCTCCGCTTTGCTTAACTGACTCCCAATCATTACACATTCTTTCCAAAACTTGTTGGTCAGTATTTAATTGCTGAAGAAACTCTGGTTTAAATTTATCTGGAGTAAAAATGGCATTCTTCGGATTATCGTCGGCCTTCGCATTTAATAACTCTTCTATTTTTTCCTCACTAAATCCGTCTTCTATAAACTTATTTATGTCTAAATCAGGGGCAATAAATACTTTTCCTTTATTGAACATGTCTATCATATTCTGATTAGCTTGTCTGAATTTATTTAAAGAAATAATAAACGCCTCAAAACTACTTTCCAATCTTTTAACAAGACTAGTCTTTCGTATATAGGCTAAAGACCGAGAAACTACCTCTGCATTATCATAAAGGCCTTCTGAATATTTTGTTTTTAATCCTGCAATTGCCTGATATCTGGCATAAGTCAGATCTTTTGTTAGAGATATCATTGCATTATTGAACAAGTAACTCTGATGTTCATTAAGTTGATATAATTTAACTATGGGTTTTTCCACTTTTGGAAAATCATTTATGTCTTTATTATATCTCGGTACACTTTCAATATCTGTACGCGTTCTTCTTACCGTTAATGGTTTTATCACTCGTTCACGCACTTTTTCTGCTAGACATTTATAATCTTTTAGAGAATAATCTGGATTTTGCTTGAGCTTTTTAAATCCAACGATGAGTGGAGCAAAAAAATTTGTAAGATTAGTTGCCCCCTCTATAGTGCAACGACGTGGGTCCTGAAAAAGAATTATCTCATGATAAATATCTTCAGGGCTATTATTCATTGGAGTTGCTGAGATTAGCATAATTTTTTTCTTATAGCCTGTAATATTTCCTTGATTAATCCTTGGCATCTTGCATATTTCCTGCAACTGGTTAAACATACCAGAAGTATGATTACGGAATTTGTGAGCCTCATCTACTAATACTAAATCATATTCATCAGCATTTCCATAATTGTAGTTTTCTTCATCCAATATTTTATTAAGACTGCCATTTGTAATAAAAGAAGTGTAGCGTTCAAGTCCAAAATCTTTGAATGTTTTTTTCCAGTTAAGTTCAACCGCAGGAGGATATACAACCAATATTTTCGTATTTTCTCTTCCATTTTCTATCAAAAATTTTTTCGCTATCATTGAAGCAATAACCGTTTTGCCTAAACCGACGACATCAGCTAGGAAGAAGCCATTGTATTTCATCATCTTTCGGAATCCTTCCTCAACTGCATCTGTCTGATATTCTAATCTTTGGTATCCATCCGGAAATTCGTAAGGGTCGTTCACCTCATCATTTATTTGACTATCAAAATATTCTATCACCATTTTGATATAAATTTCATACGGTGTAGCATCCTTACCTATATATGTTGTATCTATGACAGATTGAATATCAGTTGTTATTATCTTACAATCTTTGGCCTCCTCCCATAGAAATTCGAATTCCGTTTTGGCAAAAGCAACGTCGTCGTGATCATGAAGTAAAACATTGAATTCATATTGGCGTTCATTTGTTAATCCCAAACCATTTCCAGATAAGTTACTTGATCCAGTAATTGCAGCAGCATTCAATGTATAATCATTAAAATCTTCAGGATATAAAATGTAAATTTTAGCATGGATTTTTTTGCTTGGATGAGCTCTTAATTCAACCTTTCCATCTATAATATCACGCGCCATTTGGACAATGCCATCTTCCACTTGTTTGGAATATTTACTCGTTTCAATATCCATTTTTAATCTCCTCAAATATTCTTCTTTTGTGCCTTCAGGATCTCCAAAAAACAAAACGCCCCTATTATGAGCATCAACAATGAATTTATCAACATCTATTCCTATTAAGATACGAATCTTTGACATCTTGTTTAAAAATGGACGCAGCATAAAATACCCAGACGCTCTCAAATACCCTACGACAGCATCAAAACTGTTTATCATAGGATTGTTGCCAAGGAGACCTTCAAAAGTATTAATAAGAGTATTTTCTTCTTTGTTTGTGAAAAATTTAGTGCTCATTATGCAGATTATTTATGCTTAGATTTTCAACTGTAAAGTCTATTTATTGCATTTTCATTTACAAAAGTAATAAAATTATTGCAAACACAAATAAAATATGATTATTTTATTAAAAATCGTTTATTATCAAGTGATTTTAGCATTTACAACATAACCTTTTATCAGATTGTATTTCAAAATGTAGTTTGTCCAAATATGGAACTGTGTACCATACTGACTTTTAATTTAAAAAGATTAACTTATCCATTCCAAATAATTATCTGGAGTAATAACTACCGCATCCTTAATACTATAAGCTTCTTTGAATGTTTTTGGTATCATTATATTTGATTTACGGGGGGTTCTTCTCAAAATGTGGTGCCGGGTAAGAAGAAATGTACATAATTGTCATTGTGTTGTATTAACATAAAATGCTCATTTATAGGTATTTATTGATATAACAAATTAGTGATTGTCAAATAAATTAAGTAACTTTATAGCGTCTAACAAACAAAGTTTACAAAATGATGACAATCACTAACAGGTGCAAAAATACGAATAAAGTTTCCAAGGGGAAAGCGAAGAGCCAAATAAATTCAGAAGAAGTGCAACTTTTGCTCAAATTGATGAAGTATATGCTGTCAGATTATGAAAACATGACCTTGACATACTGCGAGTCAGACGCTCAGACCCTCCATCTCACGTTGAAGAGTGTTTCACAGGAAAGCCTGTGTCCCGACTGCGGCGAACAGTCCGTCAACACGCGCGGGTATGAGAAAAGAACGGTGCAGATTCTGCGGATAGGTTCCATGACTACGGTACTGAGCGTTCTTCTGAGAAAATACGAGTGCAGGAACAGCGGCTGCAAGCGGAAGATATTTGTGGAGCAGGTTCCGTGGCTGGACAGGTATGCCCGCTATGACAAACGCTGCATACAGCAGATGAACTGCATATCTTTGCTTATGTCATCCACATGCGCGTCTGATCTGCTGTCGACCTTTGGAATAAAATGCACCCCCAACACCTGCATAAACCATCTTCTTTCGTTAGATTGGATTCCCGACCGTTCTGCCGGAAACGTCGGTCTGGACGACTTCGCCTTGAAAAGGGGTCACGTCTACGGGACAGTTATCGTCAATCAGGACACGCATGAAATCATCGAACCGGTGGCGTCGAGGGACGCGGAAGTCATAGCGGAAGTCCTGAGCCATTATCACAACATCGAGACGATAACCAGGGACAGGGGCAAATGCTATATCTCCGCCATCAACAAGGCAGTGCCCCGGGCCGATGCCATCGCCGACAAGTTCCACCTGATTGAAAACATCTCTGAGGAAGTCTTCAAGCCCATCCGCCCGAAGTTCAGCTCGTTCCGTAGCTCGTTGGAAAAGAAGGGGCTTCTGGCGGAACCGGAACCCGCGCTGGAAAACGGGTGGCTGATTGACAGGATGTATGCTGTGGTGCAAGGTATGGGCACGGAAAAGGGCAGGATGCGGATGGTCCTGTGGAAGGAGGTCAACTGCCTGCACAACATCCTGCACAAGACGATTCCTGAGATAGGGGACATACTGAATCTGAAGTCCAGGCACATAGGCAGATTCCTCAGGACAGGAATGGAGGATTACATGAGCGACATGCAGATTGGGCTGAACCGCCAGCTCAAGAACATAGCCGCAGTTATATTGAAACACGGTACACCGGAATACAAGGTGATTGCCAAACACATCGGGAGGAAACTCCCCTCCGGATGGATTGCACGGCTGCTTGCCCCGATAAGGGATGTGTGGGAGGGAAAGTGCAAAGAATACGAAAGGGATAAGAAACAGACCATGGCCAAAACAGCCCGTAAGGACGACCTCAAGGATTTGTGGAGGTCCTTCTTCATCTTCGGTCACCTGCCAAAATCGAAGGCCGCCAAACTGTTCATGGAGGAACCGGGGATGAAAGACAGGGCTTATTATTGCTCCACTTTTCAGGGAATCATGAGCGGAAAGGTAAAAATGAGCATCGCCAAATGGGCTACAGCAGCCATGGCTTCTGGTTTCAATATTATCGAATCCTTCGCAAAAGGCATCATGAAAGACTACAAGGCTGTGTTCAATGCCACCAAGTATAAACAGAACAACGGGCTCTTGGAAGGTACTGTGTGCAAGATAAAAAGTATTAAGAGGGTCTGCTATGGAAGGGCATCTTTCAGATTACTAACGGTAAAAGTTTTATACAATATGGGTATATGCCGCACCACATTTTGAGAAGAGTCCTCTCTTTCTTAGAACGGATGCTAAATAAGTTGTCACTTGATCACTTGATACCAACGGATTGTTTGTATTCCAGAATCTTAGTTTCCAGCATTGCGTAGGCATCTACGTATTTGTCGCGTGCCTGCTGGTACTGGCTCTGTGCATCCATCAGGTCGCTCATCTTGGTC
>Ga0302286_10002005_pt1 | contig 14439 bp, 14 predicted proteins | sample III_Fen_E2_3_FD_198765 | JGI IMG/M metagenome (GOLD analysis project Ga0302286, IMG submission 198765) | Peat permafrost microbial communities from Stordalen Mire near Abisko, Sweden - III_Fen_E2_3 | ecosystem: Environmental > Terrestrial > Soil > Wetlands > Permafrost | place: Sweden: Abisko...
GAAAAAGCCGGTACTCCATGCTGAATACCGGCTTTTTCACGACTGATTGTCATTTCAGATTAGCCCAAAATTGTTTTGAATCCGCAATCAAAGATACCACACAACGATACTATTTCAAAATACTTTTGTTCCTAAAGCTGGAGATATCAATAATCCCCTGAGTATCGCTGTCAAAAGTGATTTCAATACTATCTCCAACAGCAGAAACAGGTAATTCATTGGATATCTGAGATGAACCAATAAAGATATTTTGGTGATCTTTCACGGTGAAATAATAAAAGCTGTTTCCATTCTTAACATCGCTGCTGATGCGGCAAATTACCGATTTCAATATAGTTTTCTGAGCAAAATTTTTCGCAGTAAGCTTGTTGCCCGACATGTTAAATGCGTTCTTATAGGCCATTAATGTTTCTCGTAAGGTATTGCCAACCCCAACAATGGTATAATCTTCAATAGCAACCATCGCAAACATTTTAACCAACCCGCCATCATCCTTTAAGGTCATTACATAGGTAGGAATACCATTGATATTGTATGGAATTGGTGTAGAAGCCGAGTATCGTTTTTCCTGAATTTTTCCAATAGCCGAATTTTTAGCTGCAACTTCAGTTGCCCCACTCTGTTTATACCAAACAGCCTTTTTGGTTCGGGTATCAACCAACACAAAACCAACAGTTGCTTCATCTGCACCAACGGATGTTAAACCGGTATACCAATATGATCGGTTATCTTCTCCATATACCAACGATACATTCTGGGTAATCTGAAGTTTATTTTCATTCGAAAAATTCCAATATCCTTTGACATATTGCCCCCAATCGTTCAATTGAGTTTCAACGAACTGTTCCGGTTGAATCCGATCAATCCATAACGGTGCATTCTCAATTGAATATTCTTTTATCTGACCAGTCCGGGCATCAACCACCACAACCCCAACTGCATCCTCTCCTGAAAAACCAATTTTCTTTTTAAACATGGTAACCACCCAGAATGGGTTTCCTTCATCATCAATTTCGAAGGTATAATCAGTTAATCCGCAACTAACAAATCCCTTGAAGTAAATATAACGTTCCAGATTACTGAAGAAATAAGCTTCTGGCTGATATTTAATCAACACTTTTTGGCCTTTGACTTCCTGAACAAGCTTAACATCCCGTTCGTTTGTTGCATTTACCATCACATACCCGTTTGTTCCCTGACTATTCTTTTGCCATTTAAAAAACCCGGAATGTAAAAGTGGAGCTACCCAATACAGTTCATCTCGCACTTTCTGAATCGTGAAAGTCCCCAACCTGACCTGACTGCCCAGCGCTGGTTGCGCACCAAGAACCTTATCGCCCAACAAATTAGCCAGCGACTGGTCTACCACACGGATTTTTTCGATGGAAATAGGAGCCATGTGTTTTGATAGATTTTCACCCACCTCAACTTTCCCAATCAAATCCCGATAGTCATCGCTTCGAAACAAAGCCAACGAGGTAAATAGCGGTAGCACCACCATATACAAGGCTAACACCGCTATGATTGTTAACGGAGCTTTAATTTTATTCGACTTAAGCTGAAATGCAATCTGCTGTGGAGTGGAATTGGAAAGCTCCGGCCGATTGAGTACTACCCAAAGTCCGGTTAACACAATTAGAAACAACGGCAAATCAGAGAATCCATAGTTAACAACCGGAAACGAGAAATAAGCAATCAGAAATGCTGCAAAAACAATGATCAGAACTTGAGCGACCTTTTTCATAAATTTAGTTTCAGAGAATCTGTAAATATAAGTTATTTTGAAAATGATTTCACGAAGGGGTTATTTTTACTATTTTCGACAAAACAAACTATTTACTATAACAAATGCAGCACAAACTAACGATATCAAAGGAAAGGGTTATCAATCAAACCCATCATTCGCTTAACCGTCTTTTTACGGTAATTCTAATTACTGCTTTATTTCCTATTTATGGAGTTAGTCAGCAAAAAGTTGATCAAAGCATAAAACTAACAATCCATCTACGTGGTGTGTACGATGCCAATATCTCGTTAAGCCGATACACCGGATCCCGTTACAGTGAACCGTTTGCAACAAACCCGGAGATAACTAAACTCGCGGAATTTACAGTATCGTCAAAAGACCTCCCCGGTCAATTTTTGTTACGAATGGACTACCGAAAGAAAAAGGAAGACAAACCATACCCATCAGAAGTAATTTTTTTCCTGAATAAAAACGACATTGAACTTGGCATAAATCCGCTATCAACAACCGGCGATAGCATATTTTATAAGAACGATGCCGAGAATCCGGCCTATCAACTATTTATAAAAGAAAACGCCGGCCGACGCAATCAATTGGCTTTACTGGGACAACTATTGGAAGGATATGAGAAGAAAGACAGCCGGTTTTATAAAGACGCAATCAATGAATTTAATGTTGTTCAGAATGATTACAATGAATGGATCGATAAGAAATGCATGGAGAACAAGAATCTGTTTGTAAGTAGCATATTCCAATTTCAAAAAGTAACTCCCAGGAACTGGAACAACCCAATCAAACAACAAATTGAACAACAAGAACTTCACTATTTTGACCATATTAATTTCAAGGATAGTTTAATCATCCGCACACAGCCTTTTAATGATTTTGTAAATTCATACATGAATATGTACGGGATGCAGGTTACCAGCAACGAAATGCGCGACTCCATATTCACAAAAGCCGGATTACAGGCTTGTCAGAAAGCCTCAACAGGTCACCCCAAAGTATATGGATGGATGGTTGATTATTTTTATCGAGGTTATGAAAGTTACAACATTACTCCCGGAATGACCATGTTGCAACAATTCATCAACGATCCAAACTGTTTGACATCTAAACGGCAAGAAATCTTAAAACGGCTTGCCGGCATGGAGAAAATGAAAAAAGGATCTATTGCACCTGAGTTTGAAGCAGAAATGTTTAATGGAATGAAACTTCGATTTGACGGTGTATCAAAACAGAAAAAGTATGAATTGTTGGTCTTTTACGAATCAAGTTGCAGTCACTGCAATGATTTACTAAAAGAACTCAAGGCATGGTATAGTGTTCCCGAAAACAAAATTTGGTTCGACATTATTACAGTTGCATTAGATGATACGAGGGCATCCTGGGAGTCAAAATATGAAATTAACAAATTTGAATGGAATGATGTATGGGCTTCCGGAGGGATTAACAGCAAAGCAGCCAACGACTATTATATATTAAGTACACCTGTTCTATATATTATCGACAAGGAAATGAAGATATTAGCCATGCCTCAGAATGTAAAAGAAGTTGAAAAATTTCTGAATCAGTAAACTCAAATACAGCATAACATTGAGTATTCTTTTTTTTATCAACCGTTTACAAACATCTTGCGTCCAAGCCTAAAAAAAATATAACTTTGTTGGAATTAGAATTTTCAAGGATATGGGAGTAATACTAAATCTATTCTTTTTGCTACTCTTTCAACCCGGCATTAACCCATTTGCAGTTGGCGTTAATTATGTTGAAACCAGATGTTATGCAAAAAACATTAATGAGAATTCATTCAATATATCCACAATAAACGATCCTGAAGGAAAATACGATGTTGCCGATGTCTGGAATCTTCCGGAGAGCTTATTTAATAAAAATCAAGAGCTTACTTCAGAAGTTGGCCATACCTATTGGCTAAAAATCACCAATAAAAACGAAGAACAAAGAGAAAAATACATTCTGATGCTGCATGATCTGGTCGATCGCATAGATGTTTTTTCGGAACCAACAACCAGTGCTCTTTCGTATTCTGGTGGAATAAACAGCAAATCAACGGAGCGTAAAGTCTTAGGGTTAGGTTACACTTCCGTATGCTTTGAATCAGCAAAAGGCGATGTCACAATGGTAAAGATTAAAGCATTACCAAACAGCACAATCAATTTTAACGATGTTCGAATAACCAGTTATCCGGTTTATCTCAGAATCTGGATGTCCGAAAATATAATCCAGCTCTTCTTTTCAGGTATCCTTTTTGTGTTTTTTCTAATTCTGCTCACGCTTAGTTTCATGTTTAAAAAGCGATACCAGTTATATCTATCGCTTAGTTTTCTCAGTGTTAGCCTACGATGGACGTTCACCTACAACCTTGCTGAATTAATCATCGGTGACCTACCCAAATTTGAGCTTTTCATGAATTGGATGATCTTCCCGGTACAATTCTTTTTCTTGCTTTTTGCCCGTGACTATTTCGAGCTGAAAAACAAACACGTGAACCTGTACAAAACCATGAACCTATACCTGGCATTTCAAATAGTGCTCGCGGCACTAGCAATTCCAGTTTTCTTTACGAGCGTAATGATATTCTCCCGTATTGTTTCCTTTTTCGCAGCCACAGGCTTGGTTTTTGGGATCTTCGCCATACTTATATTCTGGAAAAATTTTACAACTCCCCAAAAGGTCATTTTTTTGGGATTATTAATATTATCCGTTTTCAATTTGATATTCCGATATACAGATCTTTCACTTGAGGTTTATTTTGGATTTCACTTACTTCAAGTCTGTAGAGTTTTCGTATCCACAGCTTTGGTTATTTTGCTGGGACTTGATGCCTTTGACCTGTTGAACTTTTTTAAAGTTCAGCAAAGCAACTTGATAGAAATCACTCAAAAATCGGAATCTTTAGAAGCTAAATATCACAAAATGCTGGCTGACATTGCAGAGCAGGAAAAGCTGGTCAGTGCCAAAAACGTTCAGCTGGCTCATGTCAATGAAATGTTGCATTCGCTGGAAAACGAAAATCCGGAAATAAAACGGAACCATGAATTCAGCAAATGGAAGAAAAACACAGCCGATTCAACTCAAAACTGGCATGAATTTGATGACTGGTTTAACAATTCAAACGAAATGTTTTTCCGTAAACTCCAATTAAGACATCCGGACTTGTCGATCAACGACCGAAGGCTATGTGGATTCCTGAAACTTGACATGAGTACCAAAGATATCAGCGAGCTATCCCGAAAATCAATCAATACCATTGATGTTGCCCGGCACCGTCTTCGCCAAAAACTGGGATTAGGCGCAAGTGTTAATATTAATGGGTATCTATTAAGTATCGAAAACGACACTGCTAATCAAATTCATGTTCCTCAAAACATGAAAAACCAATACGTATCAAACTAGATTTACCTATAACCATTTTAAATAAGTGCGATATACTCCCGACAGCATTACTTCTCAATAATTTTTCTGAAATTTGCTGCAAATCCCTTTACAAACTTAGATGAAGCTAAAAGAGATTGCTGCGGTTTTAAATGCCACTGTTGCATGTGGTTCAGAAAGACTGGAAGAAGAGATCGAAATGGGATACTGCTCCGATTTAATGAGCGATGTGTTAACCCTTGACACCGACAATCTGATATTAATTACCGGATTGGTAAACTTACAAGCCATACGAACTGCTGAGATGGCCGATATTCGTGCAATTGTATTTGTCCGGAATAAAAAAGCCAACAGTCATATGATTGAACTGGCCAAAGAAAATGGGATGTGTATTCTTGAATCGCCCTATTCTCTTTTCAATTCAAGCGGATTATTGTATCAGGCCGGATTGAAACCGGTTTATTAATTTAAAACATAGAACTTGAAACTATCTTTCCCCATACAAGGAGGTGACTTTACACATGCAGGGCATCCATCCAGCGAAGTAAAAAAAGTATTAAAACAGCTGGACATTGATGTAAAAACCATAAAAAGCATTGTAATTGCTTTGTATGAAGCTGAAGTAAATGTTGTTGCTCATGCCTACCGGGGAACTGTTGATGTTGAGATTGATGAGAATAAAATCTGCATTCTGGTAAGTGACGAAGGTCCCGGAATCCCGGATATTGAACTGGCAATGCAACCCGGATATTCCACCGCTAGCAAGGAAGTTCGTGACATGGGCTTTGGCGCCGGATTGGGATTACCAAATATCAAAAAAAATACCGACGAATTGTCGATCGAATCGGAAGTAGGAAAAGGAACAACGGTGAAAATGCTTAACTATTTTTCATGAGCGGATTACCAAACTATCACGCACTAAACGTAGATGCAGCAAAGTGTATCGGTTGTACACACTGTATGAAATCGTGCCCTACAGAAGCAATCAGGGTGGTAAATGGATTGGCCGTTATTAACCGGGAAAGTTGTGTCGACTGTGGTCAATGCCACCGGGCCTGTCCTACTCATGCTTTTTATGTAGAGCAGGACGATCTGGCAAAAATCAAAAGCTTTAAATATCGAGTGATTTTATTCCCTTCAGTCATGATCGGACAATTCCCCAATAAATACAACGAAGACCAGATTTATGATGGATTAAAGAAAGTCGGCTTCACTCATGTATTTGAAGTGGAACAGCCCATGCAGCTTTTGATTAATTCGGTAAAGGAATATCTGGCAAATCCGGGTGTACCTAAGCCAGCCATCTCGCCCTATTGTCCGGCCGTGGTTCGCCTGATACAGAGCAAGTATCCATCCTTAGTCGAAAATCTGATTCTCCGCAAAGCGCCGCACGATCTGGCAGCACATTATGCCATTAACCGATTGATGCAGGAAGGAGCTAACCGCGAAGAAATCGGACTTTTTTATGCCACTCCATGTATTGCCAAAATATCTTCGGTGAAAAGTCCGATTGGAGAGCGTGAATCAATTGTCGATGGAATCATTAATATGAACCATTTGTACAATGAAGTGATGAAGGTCATTACAGATGGCCCGGTTGAAGATAACTCCGCGCAACGCGAAAATCTTTCGAACGAAGGAGTCTTATGGTGTCTCACCCGTGGAGAATCCTGCAACTTTGGCTCCCGGAGCATTGCGATCGATGGCATTCACAATGTCGTACGATTTTTAGAACGACTTGAAAACGAACAAATACACGGAGTCGATTTTCTGGAATTACGAGCCTGTGATCAAAGTTGTGCCGGAGGAATTCTGCTTACCGGAAACCGGTTCATGAACGTTGAGAGCCTTGAACGAAGAGCCAAACGGTATCCGTATGCAAAAGATATTGACAAAGCAACCATCAAGGTTGACACAGAGGAACTAAAGAAAAAACTAATTATAGACTCTATATCTCCTAAACCGATTTATGTCTTTGGAAAAGACCGAATAAAGGCCATTGAAAAAATGAATAAAGCCCAGCATATCGTGTGTTTTCTTCCGGGTATCGACTGCGGTGCCTGCGGAGCACCCAACTGCCAGGCTTTAGCTGATGACATGGTAAATAATAAAGCAAAAATGTCGGACTGCATATTCTTACAGCAAAAGTGGGAAAATGAAGGCCGGATAAGTGCAAACAAAGCATTCCTCAACATACAAAAAAAATGGGGAACAGATAGATTTAAAGCAGATTGTAAAAAGAGAGGGCAACGAAATGAAGGTTTCTGAAATTGTAGAAAAATTAGGGTTGAAAGTATTTTCAGGTCAAGAAGGACTTGATTGCGAAGTTTCCGGTGGATATGTTTCTGATCTGCTAAGCGATGTAATGGGAAATGCCCGACAAGGTAATATTTGGATTACTTTGCAGGTTCACCAAAATGTAATGGCAATTGCGTCACTGAAAGAAATGGCTGCAATCATTCTGGTAAACGGACTGGAACCACAGGAGAATACCGTTCGGCATTCAAACGACGAAAACATTCCTGTTTTAGGTACCGACCTTCCAACATTCGAAATTGTTGGAAAACTGCACCAACTTCTTCAGGCATAAACATGAATTTATACCGAACAGACTTACATGTTCACAGCGTTCTATCGCCCTGTGGTGATCTGGATATGAGTCCTGCACAAATCGTGTCCCTGGCCAAAAGCCGAGGACTCGATATTGTTGGAATAACCGATCACAACACAACGCTCCAGTGCAAATTAATTTGGAGATTAGGACGCGATCATGGTCTTACCGTTATTCCCGGTTGTGAAATAACATCGCGGGAAGAAATACATTGTTTGAGCTTATTCGAAGATTTTGATCAACTTGATACTTTCCAGAAATTTATTGAAGAGCATCTGGCTATTGTCGCCAACGACACACGCTTGTTTGGACACCAGCTGGTCGTTGATGAAAATGATTTTATCCTGACTGAAATTAATAATTACCTGGGAACTTCGATGAATTTAAGCGTCGAGGAAATCGCCCAAAAAGTACATGAATTATCCGGAATTTTCATTCCGGCTCATATCGACCGACCTCGGAATAGTTTATTTAGTCAATTGGCATTCTTCCCTCCTGAACTAAAAGTTGAAGCACTTCAGATCTCGAAAGGAGCCTCCGAAAAAGAGGTTCGGGAAAAATTCAGGATTGCACCAGAAATTACACTGGTCAAATTTTCGGACGCACACTACTCGAATGATCTGGGCAGAACTCATACCATTTTCGAAATGGAATCGCCAACATTCGGCGAAATCCGAAAAGCATTGCTTGGAATTGATGGCAGAAATTGCCAAATTCCGGTCAATTAAAAAACGAATCATTTCCGCATGAAAGATTTGTCCATGCATATCCTCGACATTGCCCAGAATTCCATTCGGGCAATGGCAAATCTCATTCGGATTGATGTGACAGAACGTACCAGCAACGATCAGTTAATCATCACCATTACCGACGATGGCACCGGCATGTCTCCGGAACAACTTAAACAGGCAATCGATCCTTTTTACACCTCACGAACCACACGTAAAGTTGGATTGGGACTTTCGCTTCTGAAACAAAATACAGAAATGACCGGAGGCTTCTTCAAGCTTGAATCGACTCCGGGAAAAGGAACTCGGGTTACCGCCACTTTTGGACAAAGTCACATCGATCGACCCATAATGGGCGATCTGGTCGGGACTTTACTCATTTTATTCTGTACTCCTGATAATCCCGACTACCTATTTTCCTGCCAAACACCCTCCGGAACATATAGCCTCGACACCCGCGAGGCAAAAAAAATGCTTGGAAATATTCCGCTTAGTCATCCTGATGTGCGTACATTCCTGAAAGAAATGATCGAAGAAAATCTAAAACAAATCCAAATTAGCGAATAAATGACAAAAACATTAGATTTTCTGATCTAAAGTCCTGATATTTAGAAATCAATAGCAAGTGAATTTTAACTTCAAACAGCCTACGACTTATGAATAAAATTAAATCACTGGCCGACCTGAAAAAACTTCAATCCGAAGTTCAATCTAAAATCAAATTGCGCGAAAACGGGAATAACTCAGAACAACTGGTTCAGATCAAAGTATCAATGTCAACCTGTGGCATTGCATCCGGAGCCAAAGAAACCTTAAACTATTTCATTGAAGAACTCGAACGGCAGGGCATTAATGCCATCGTTACTCAAACCGGTTGTATGGGCTATTGTTATGCTGAACCAACCATCGAATTAACCATTCCGGGGAAGCCCCCAATTGTTTACGGATACGTGACCAAAACCAAAGCAAAGGAAATCATCGAGAAACACATCAAGCTAAACGAAATGCTTGACGGAATTATTCCAATAGCCTATTCTTCAATCGACAATTAACCAAAAACGGACAATTATGGCCGATTTCAACATGCATATTTTGGTTTGCGGGGGAACAGGATGCAAAGCCTCACAAAGCGAACTTATCAAAACGAATTTCGAGAACCAGATCAAAGCGCACGGGCTAAACGAGAAAGTACAGGTCGTACTTACCTGGTGCTTTGGCTTTTGCGAAAAAGGACCTATCGTCAAAATCCTTCCCGACAATACATTCTACACTCAAGTTTCGCCCGATGATGTCGCTGAAATTGTAAAAGAACACCTTATAAAAGGCCGAAAAGTGAATCGTTTGTTGTATAAAGATCCGGAAACCAATAAACCTATTGGCGATTCGAAAGGAATGGATTTTTACAAGAAACAATTGCGCATTGCCCTTCGAAACTGTGGTTTTATCAATCCTGAAAATATTGAAGAATACATTGCCCGTGACGGGTATACCGCTTTGGGAACCTGTCTGACCGAAAAAACACCCAATGAAGTAATCCAGATCATCAAAGACTCAGGCTTACGCGGACGTGGCGGCGGTGGCTTCCCAACCGGCTTAAAATGGGAATTAACACGCCAATCAGTCAGCGATCAGAAATATGTGGTTTGTAATGCTGACGAGGGCGATCCTGGAGCATTTATGGATCGGTCAATTCTCGAAGGTGACCCACATTCGGTAGTAGAAGCAATGGTCATCTGCGGATACTGTGTTGGAGCTGACAAAGGGCTGGTATATATCCGGGCTGAATATCCATTAGCTGTCGAACGCTTGAAAATAGCCATCAATCAGGCTCAAGAGTATGGTTTGCTCGGGAACAACATTTTGGGAACCGGATTTCATTTCGACATAGAGATCAGATATGGAGCCGGAGCTTTTGTCTGCGGCGAAGAAACCGCATTAATTCATTCGATGGAAGGGAAACGTGGAGAACCCACTGTTAAACCACCATTCCCTGCCGTAAAAGGATACAACGGGAAACCGACCAATGTCAATAATGTTGAAACGTTTGCCAATATACCCGTCATTATTAATAAAGGCTCCAAATGGTTTTCATCAATTGGAACCGCAAATTCAAAAGGAACCAAAGTTTTTGCTCTGGCCGGGAAAATCAACAATGTCGGCTTGATTGAAGTTCCGATGGGAATTACCCTGCGCGAAATCATTTACGACATTGGCGGAGGAATCAAAGATGGACGAAAATTCAGAGCCGTTCAAACCGGAGGCCCTTCCGGAGGATGCCTTACCGAATCGTTTCTGGATACCCCGATTGATTACGACAACCTGTTAGCCGCCGGATCCATGATGGGATCTGGAGGAATGATTGTTCTTGATGATACCAATTGCATGGTATCCATTGCCAAATTTTACCTCGAATTTATGCTGGATGAATCCTGCGGGAAATGTACTCCCTGCCGGATTGGCAATAAACGACTGCATGAAATTCTCGCAAAAATAACTGACGGGAAAGGTACACTTGAAGATTTAGATAAACTACGGATGCTAAGTACCGTGATTAAAGACACAGCACTTTGCGGCTTAGGCCAAACCTCCCCCAACCCCGTACTTTCTACCCTCGACCATTTCTACGATGAATACCTGGCACATGTCACCACCGGAACCTGCCCGGCAGGACAGTGCAAAACATTGATGCGCTATTCGATTGACGCCGAAAAATGCACCGGCTGTACCTTATGCTTTCGCACTTGTCCGGTTGGAGCCATCTCCGGAGAGAAACGCAAGGTTCACCAGATTAACCAAACCTTATGTATTAAATGCGGAATGTGCCAGACCAAATGTAAGTTTGATGCTGTATTAATCGGATAAACTACTCATTTATGAAAATGATAAACCTTACCATCGATCATAAACCCGTAGTTGTCCCGCAAGGAACTACGGTTCTCAAAGCTGCTTCGAGTATAGGAATCGACATTCCAACGCTCTGCTACATGAAACTGGACGATATGAATATCGAAAATAAACCCGGTGGGTGTCGGGTTTGTGTAGTCGAAATTAAAGGACGCAAAAACCTGGCTCCGGCCTGTTGTACCGAAGCCACTGAAGGAATGGAAATAAGCACCCGCTCCATTCGGGTAATCAATGCCCGTCGCACCATCGTCGAGCTAATCCTATCGGATCATCCGGCCGACTGCCTGATCTGTGCAAAATCGGGCAAGTGCGATTTACAAAACATGGCTCATCATCTGGGTATTCGTCAGATTCACTATCAGGGAGAGCAGTCGATGTACCGCGAAGATACCTCTCCGGCCATTATCCGCGAAATCAATAAGTGCATCATGTGTCGTCGTTGCGAAACCATGTGTAACGACATTCAAACAGTAGGTGTTCTATCAGCGGTCAACCGTGGGTTTCATGCCGTCGTTTCTCCAGCTTTTGAAATGAATCTCGAACAATCGGTATGTACCTATTGCGGACAGTGCGTAGCTGTTTGCCCAACCGGAGCACTTACCGAGGTTGATCTGACCGGAGCCGTTATCAGGGCACTCTCCGACCCGACAAAGACCGTAATCGTACAGACAGCTCCGGCCGTTCGGGCTGCATTGGGCGAAGAATTTGGCATGCCAGCCGGAACATTAGTTACCGGAAAAATGGTTGCTGCATTACGACAAATGGGGTTCAATTATGTTTTCGATACTGATTTTGCTGCCGACCTGACCATTATGGAAGAAGGCACAGAATTACTAAACCGTCTTTCTGCATACATCGCAGGCGATAAAAATGTGAAATTACCAATCTTAACCTCCTGTTGCCCGGCATGGGTTAAGTTCTTCGAACATCATTTCCCTGATCTGAAAGACATTCCGTCAACAGCACGTTCCCCTCAGCAAATGTTTGGTTCTATCGCAAAAACTTATTTCGCCGACAAAATTGGAGTCAAACGAGAGAATCTGGTGGTTGTTTCCATCATGCCCTGTGTAGCAAAAAAATACGAATGTAGCCGACCGGAATTTTCAGTTAATGGGAATCCCGATGTGGACTATGCACTAACAACCCGCGAATTGGCCGAACTTATTAATCTGGGAAATATTGAATTTGAATCATTGCCCGATGAGGATTTCGATCAGCCATTAGGGAAGTCAACCGGAGCAGCTGTAATCTTTGGCACCACCGGAGGTGTAATCGAAGCCGCCGTTCGCACCGCATATGAAATATTCACCGGCAAACCTTTACCCCGACTTGATTTCGAAGAACTTCGCGGCATGGAAGGTTTGCGAAAAGCAACGATCGATTTCAACGGAACACCCATACACATTGGAATTGCACATGGGCTTGGAAATGCACGTAAACTGCTCGAAGAAATAGAGGCTGGAACCAGCGAATTTCATGCGATCGAAATCATGTCATGTCCGGGAGGTTGTATTGGAGGCGGCGGACAACCCTACCACCACGGAGATGCGAATATTTTAAAGAAACGCCAGCGGGCAATCTATTCCGAGGATCGAAATAAAGACATCCGAAAATCGCATGAAAACCCATACATCATCAAGCTCTACGAAGAATTTTTAGGTACCCCGATGAGTGAGAAAGCACACCATCTGCTGCACACGAAATATTTCGACAGGAGTTAGGAAGGGAGTAGTGATAGTCATTGATGGTCGTTGATAGTCATTGATAGTCATTTAATTGTTATTTCTGACAAACCAATTAATAATAAAATATGAAACTCGAAGATTTACAGGTCTATCAGATATCTATGAAACTCGCAAATGAGATTCATGAGTTGATCATGAGTTGGGATAATTTCCATAAATTTTCGACCGGCACACAATTAATCAATGCTGCAGATTCTATTTCTGCCAATATTAGCGAAGGATACGGACGATTTCACTTTAAAGATCACATAAACTTTCTGTACTTTTCCAGAGGATCACTCTATGAGACAAAAACATGGTTAGTAAAATCCGTTAATCGGAAACTGATTCCGGAAGATCAATATACAGACCTAATCAAACAGTACGACACGCTTGGAGTAAAGCTAAACAATTACATCAAAACTATCGGAAATACGGGAACCGCAAACTCCAACAAATGACTACTGAATGACCACAAATAACTATCAATGACTACTGAATAACCGTAAATAACTAAAACAGCACCCCATGACAGCCACAAAACTCTCAGAAACAGCGATTACACTCATCAAAGAGATTTGTTCTGATTTCGGAAATCAGTCCGGCGAATTGATTAATGTTCTGCATAAAGTTCAGAGCAAATTAGGTTATTTACCGGCAGAAGTACAGGAAATCATTGCCCGCGAGCTAAATATTTCAGTAGCAAAAGTCTATGGAGTAGTTACCTTTTACTCATTCTTTACCATGATTCCGCTGGGAGAACATCCCATTTCTATTTGTCTGGGAACAGCCTGCTATGTGCGTGGTTCAGAACAATTACTAAATGAATTTAAACGTCAGTTGAATATTGAGGTTGGACAAAGTACCATTGATGGAAAATTCTCGCTCAACTGTCTTCGTTGCGTTGGTGCCTGTGGATTGGCTCCTGTGGTAATCGTTGGTAACAAAGTTTACGGACGTGTTTCGCCTCAACAGGTCAAAGAAATTTTGGCCGAATATCAGGATGGCTGCCCGTCAAAAACGAAAACTGCATGATTTTTTCGTTAGTTTTGCCCAAACACGAAACAAAAACCATGAACCGACTGCTAATTCTATTCATTTTCATTGCCGCATTTGGACTGCAAATTCAGGCGCAGACGAAGAATGCTGGCATCAACTACAAAACCGAAAAAGATATACCGTACCGTTCGGGAGAAAACCTGGATGAATACATGAAAGAACGGTGTAAACTGGATATTTATGTACCCGAAAATCTGGATAGTTTCACCACCGTGGTCTGGTTTCACGGAGGCGGATTAACTGGCGGGGAAAAAGCCATTCCAGAACGAT
>Ga0302286_10002006_pt1 | contig 14439 bp, 14 predicted proteins | sample III_Fen_E2_3_FD_198765 | JGI IMG/M metagenome (GOLD analysis project Ga0302286, IMG submission 198765) | Peat permafrost microbial communities from Stordalen Mire near Abisko, Sweden - III_Fen_E2_3 | ecosystem: Environmental > Terrestrial > Soil > Wetlands > Permafrost | place: Sweden: Abisko...
TTTTTCCTCTTTTCTTTTTCCTGTTGATTTTTTTACTTAAAAAGTAGTGGCGCAAATTCTGATAAATATACCCTCCAGTTAGTCCAGGTATGTCCTCCTTCACTTTCACGATAAGTATATTTCATTCCCATACCTTCTAATTTGGCCCTGTAATCCGATATGTTTTTATAAAGGAAATCTGCTTTTCCCACGCCGATCCAATAGAGTTTGTAGCCATTTGCCAATTGGGTTTTGAGTGTACCGTCAATGTTTTCATAAACTTTGGAAGTTGCTTTTTGATCAGGCATAATTGCTGCAGAGAATAATCCCACATAGTCGAATGTGTTGGGGTAATATCTTGAGATATGCAGCGAATGATAGCCACCCATCGACAAGCCTGCAATAGCCCTGCCAGCTTTATCTGCTTTCACACGGTAGTTGCTTTCAATAAATTTGAGCACATCAGGGAAAGTTTCTTCAAATTTGCCGTCCATGGTATGTTCCATCTGCATGCTCGGTTTAGAATAACCCAGGCTCGATTCGCCAGGTGCGGCTTCCTGAGCCACGTTCCCGTTAGTCATCACCACAATCATAGGTTTTGCCTTGCCCTGAGCAATCAGGTTGTCCAGAATTTGCGAAGTACGACCAAGGGCTATCCAGGCTTCTTCGTCACCACCCATTCCATGCAACAAGTACAGAACAGGATATTTCTCCTTGCTGGTTTCATAGCCCGCAGGAGTATAGATGGTCATCCGGCGTGCCTTTCCATTGCCTGGAGAATCGTACCAGCGACGGGTAACCGATCCGTGAGGAACTTTACTTACCTGATATAAATCGCCTTTGCCGCCACCAACGATGAATACGTTGAATACAGAAGCAACATCACGAATGATGTATACATTATTTGGATCTGTCGTTTTGAATCCATCAATAATCACTGTATAGGAATACAAATCTGATCCAAGCGGGGGAGTGGTAAAAGTCCATATTCCTTTATCGTCTTTGGTAAGATTAGCTTTTCCGGGAACATCCATTACACCCCACTTGGTTTTCATTTTTGCCGTAGGAAGGAAGTCTCCGGTGATTTGTACTGTATCGGCAGCAGAAGCCTGAATCCGAAAAGTTACCGTATGATCATCCTTTATTTCAGGTGATACTATACTCTGGGCTCCCCATAAAGCTTGCTGGGAGAAGGAATTAATGCTTGTCAAAACAAAGAAAGCGATGACAATGAGAAGTTGTTTTTTCATGCGTGATTGTATAAGATTTTGGTTTTTAGACTTATTGTGTTTAACAGACACAATGATACTTTTTTTTCTTTCCGAAATCAAAGATAAGGGAATATAATATTATACTTTTGTTGCAAAACATACAAGAGGGTGAATCGGAATTCAAGTTATTATAGCGGACAGTATCTAAGTCACATTTCATTGGACTGCGTTGTTTTTGGTTTCCATGATAATCAGTTGAAAGTACTCTTACTTCGGATGAAATTCACCAAAGAGTGGGCCTTACCCGGAGGATTTGTTCATGGAGAGGAGTCGCTCGAATTGGCGGCGACCCGCGTTCTCAAGGAACGTACAGGGTTAGATGATATATTCCTGAAACAATTTAATGTTTTTAGCGATCCTCAAAGATCGAATGTAAATCCTGCAGTAAAAGACTTAATTGAATCAGGAAGAGACTTTGACAATGAATGGTTTGATCAGCGGTTTATCTCAGTAGGTTTTTATGCTCTGGTTGATTTTTCGAAAGCCGAACTCAAACCTGACTTCTTTTCAGATTTGTGTACCTGGCAATCCTTGTCTGAAATCAATACCTTAATTCTCGATCACAACGAAATCCTAAATAAAGCCCTCGAAACACTCAGGTTTCAATTGAATTACCAACCGATCGGGTATAATTTGCTCCCAGATAAATTCACTATGCCAGAACTTCAGAAACTTTACGAAACCATCCTTGGTAAAGAACTGGACCGGCGGAACTTTCAACGCAAAATGTTATCCTATAACATTCTCAATAAGCTTGAAGAAAGAAAAACAGGGGGTGCCCATAAGGCTCCATATCTATATGAGTTTAATCTGGAGAACTATCAAACGGCTTTGCAGAATGGATTATATGGAGGGTGGTAACCAAAAAAAGAGGTTGGAACTTTCGGACCAACCTCTCTGTAAAAAGAAAAATATCTTTCTTATACGCGTTTTTCTTTGATACGGGCTTTCTTACCTGTAAGTTCGCGTAAATAATACAGTTTTGCTCTGCGTACAATACCTTTTTTGTTCACTTCAATCAGGTCAATAAATGGTGAATAAAGAGGGAAAATTCTTTCTACTCCAATACTTCCTGACATTTTGCGAACCGTAAAAGTCTTTGTTATGCCTTGTCCTTTAACCTGGATAACAACACCACGGTAGTTCTGGATACGCTCTTTGTTACCTTCACGGATTTTGTAATGAACGGTAATGGTATCGCCTGCTTTAAATTGCGGATGTTCTTTTGATTCAACAACACACGCTTCTTGTGCTACTTTAATTAAATCCATTTTCTTTAGTTTTAGTGGCAATATTACATCAACTGAATGAGTAAGAGATTGCGGAAATGTGGCGCAAAAGTAATAAAATTATTCAATTCCCCACACCAGACCTGAATAAAATAATCAAGTTTGGTTCGAAAAATCAATGACTTGGCTTCCCGATCATTTTCAAATGATCTCCTGTGCCTTTCACAACTTCTTTTTTCCATGATTCAGGATATCCTGGCTGATTCGGTGATGGAGACATTCCTGTATCTGTTCGCTCAAACACCCCGTTTTTCTCCTTCTTGATGTTTCCATCCATGAATTTGACGATCAGAAACTGTGATAGCTTTTTCCATTCACTGGTCATTCCATTGGCCTGATTATCGGAGAAGTCTGTTAAGAACTGCAGCGCCTCACTCTTTTTTCCTGCATTCCAAAGATTAAGAGCGGCAGCGTCAACTCCCGGGGTCAGAGCAGCAAACTTATCTTCCAGTTTTTTCTGAACCTTGATCACATCAGGAATCATGGCATCATACCTTAGGTAAGTGAAGTTGGATACAAGGTTGAAAGTCCAGAATGCTGAGGTTTCAGAAAAGGTAAGCATATCGCCATTACCTACTTTGAAACATTCGGGAATTTGTGTAATCCCGCAATACATTGGTACATAGCAGGTACTGTAGGTATCGTCAACACCAAACCAAATGATTCCGCCAATTGGATTAGGTATCCAGGAGCGCGATTGGGCTACAAACGAAAAGCCTGTTTGCTGAGTCGAGATAGCTCTTTCATTCACATAGTCTGCTGAATCTACTTTAAAGGTCAAAGGTCTCCAGCGATAAGGCAGTCTAAACGGTCCTGCGCCAATGTCTTTGGTCATATCCAATGCGGTACCTTCAAAATGATCGCGCATCATGCCCATGACATCTTGTACACTTAATTTCTTGTCAGGTTTCACCCACAACGGCATACGGTTCGACGGGAATTTATTTTCCCCATCGTGTTTTACATTACCCAAAACGTAATCTTCGTATTGTTTCATTCCCGAATACACTTTATTGAATCCTGCAAATACACGTGCATCACTGAAACGCGCTCCACTGAAATCAACCGGTGCATAGATATCAGAGAAACTGAAATCTTTATTCTTTCCGTCGAACCATCCCTTTTCACGTGCAAATGAAATTACATCCTTTGCAAAAAGGCAATTGGCAGGATCATTCAATGGGAAGGTAGTTATACGTGCCTGGTTGGCATGCCCGCAGATGTAACCATCTGGAACACGTTGTGCAACCCATACAGCACCTTTCTCGCCTTCGCCTTTTCCGATCATTTCCAGGATCCATACTTCATTGGGATCTGAGATCGAAAATGACTCGCCCTCGCTGGCATATCCGTATTTTTCAACCAGGCTGGTCATCACCTCGATGGCTTCCCGGGCTGTTTTTGCACGTTGAAGCGCTATATAAATCAGACTGCCGTAATCCATGATGGCGCCTGGTTGTTTTTGAAGTACTTCGCGCCCGCCATAGGTCGTTTCACCAATGGCTATCTGGAACTCATTTATATTTCCAACAACGCTGTTGGTATGTAGTAGCTGAGGAATGCGTCCTAAAAACTTACCTGTATCCCATTCGATAATATCACGTAAAGTACCTTCAGGATAATCCATTGCAGGTTGGTAATACAATTCTCCATACAGCACATGAGAATCGGCCGCATAAGTGATCATCGTGGAGCCATCGATCGTAGCTCCTTTTGAAATTAAAAAATTGGTGCACCCAAATGAAAACTGCATCCCCAGAACTACTGCCATAAGCGACAGCATAACAATACGTTGAAGTTTTTTTATCATGACATCTATAGAGTTTTATTTTTTTCTCGTCCGACAAATATAATTAATCTCAGGATTTAAACATTTAAGTCCTGATTTTGGCCAATAAAGAAGCCTGATTTTAAGCAAACGAAACATGAGAAAGGTCAGGTCTAAACAAATGAAAATAGGAAAGAGTCATTGGTCATTAGTCATTAGGAAAAAGGAATGAGGAAAGAGGAAAAAATCATTTGGAAAGGTGTTTACATTTACAATTTACCATTTACTTTTTACCAACGATGTTTCCTTTTTCCTAATGACTAATGACTTTTTCCTATTTATTCAACGGTCTCTGATTGCAAGGACCAGACATATCCAGCCTGCAACAAAAGATACTCCGCCAATGGGCGTGATTGCCCCGATCCAACGAATACTCCCCACCGATAGGATATACAGGCTTCCTGAGAAGAGAATGATCCCAATACTTATCAGGATCCCTGACCATTTAATGTATTTCGATTGAATATGGAATCCGATCAACCCGATAATCAACAGTCCCAGAGAATTATTAAACTGGTATTCAACTCCTGTCTGGTAGACCTTCATCATCTCTGTTGAAAGGCTATCCTTCAGTGTATGAGCTCCAAATGCACCCAGTACAATGGCCAAAGCCATGAATATTGCCCCGGCTGTAAGAATCATCCGATTATCCATTTTCCTGTATATTAATATCAATCAATAACAATATTAAAGCAGGGTGGTTCTCCAAAACCAGAAATCCTGCCGAAACTATCAACAGGATTTCTATGTTCATCTGTAAAATGAAAGGATTTTCCTTTTGTAATTTACAATTTACTGTTTCCCTCTTTCCCTTTTCTGGTATTTCCTAATCCAGTTTATGAATTACGAGTCCTGATCTTAATTTTGGTTCAAACCATGTAGTTTTAGGTGGCATGATGTTTCCCGAATCGGCGATGTTGATCAATTGCTGCATCGAAACCGGGTAAAGGGCAAAGGCCACTTTCATATCACCGCTGTCGACCCGTTTTTTGAGCTCGCCCAAACCACGGATGCCACCGATAAAGTCAATGCGCGTAGAAGTGCGGAGATCGGCAATCCCCAGAATCTGGTCAAGGATCAGGTTTGATAAAATAGTCACATCCAGCACGCCAATCGGGTCGTTATCATTAAATGTACCTGGTTTGGCATTCAGTTTGTACCAGTTTCCATCGAGATACATGCTGAATTCGTGTAATGCGGTGGGCTTATATATTTCTACACCGGCAAGATTTACTTCAAAGTTTTCTTTCAGTTTCTCCAATAATTCTGCTTCGGTTAAACCATTAAGATCTTTGACTGTACGGTTGTAGTCAATGATCTGCAATTGATTATCAGGGAAATGCACAGCCATAAAGAAATTGTATTCTTCCTGGCCTGTATGATTCGGATTCTGATTTTTCTTCTCCAGACCAATGCGCGCTGCAGCAGCTGTACGGTGATGTCCGTCCGCTACATAGGTCGAAGGTACTTTGGTGGCAAAGATTGTTTCAATTCTGTGGTTTATGGCCGCATCGTTGATGGCCCAGAAATGATGACCAAAACCATCTTCAGCAACGAAATCGTAATCTGCTTCCTGTCCTTTTACGATAAATTCAACAATTGCGTCAATTTCAGGAATTGCACGATAGGAGAAGAATACCGGTTCGATATTGGCATTCAGGTACCGCGTCAGGATCATGCGATCTTCTTCCTTGTCAGGGCGGGTTAACTCGTGTTTCTTGATGATCCCCTGATTGTAATCCTCGCACGAGGCTGCGCCGACAATCCCATATTGTGTGCGTCCATTCATGGTTTGTGCGTAAATGTAGTATTTTGCTTCTTCGTCCTGTTTCAGCCAGGCTTCCTGCTGGAAGTGCTCAAAATTTGCAACCGATTTCAGGTAAACGGTTTCCGAATGCACATCAGTTCCTGGAGGGCAGTCGATCTCTGCGCGGGTGATATGGAGCAGTGAACAGGCTTTGCCTTTAGCCATCTGGGCGGCTTCGGTGCTGTTCATGACGTCATACGGTAAACAGGCCAGATCACTGGCAATAGCTTTGGGTGGACGAAGTCCCTTGAATGGTTTTACAATAGCCATAGATGTTTATTTTGTATATTTGATTTAGATTTGAACTGCATGTTTAAGCGTACAATCTGAAGATAGCAATAGCGGGTCGCTTAAATCTGAACAACAAAACTTCTTAATCTTAAAGTCGGAAATGGAGATTCGAAATAATCAGCAGATCCGTTTTTCTTACAGGCTAAATCCGTCTGCTTAACCTTCTTTTTTAACGTATTTTTTGTACGCTACATATCCAATACTTCGGATTTCAACTTTCCGGCCCGATTCTGCATGGGTTGGTCGTGCCCAGGGCATAAGAACTGCTGCAGATAAAGCCGCAAGAATTGCTTTTGTCGGATTCATGTGTATTGATAAGATCCAGACAAATAAATATATGATATCGAAAATGATCAGGAATATCATGAAATTGTAAAATATAACTTTTAATTTCAAGCTCATTTTTCTATTTTAAAATAAATATTAACCTCATTAGCTGGCGACTACTCAATCTCTATGTTGTATTTTGTAAGCAGGCCCGCGATTCCCGAACGCGAGAATTTTGCTTTCCGCATCCTGTTGATTTCAGGATCGATCGAGTAGTTGACCGCCGTGCGGAAATCAGCTTTTTCAAGATTGGTCCGATTAAAAACAGCATGTTGCAGATTGCAATTATGAAAGTCAACCATCGATAAATCGGCGTCCGAAAAGTCAACTTCAATCAGAGAACATTCAGTTACTCTTGTTTTCTTCATCTTTTTGGTCACAAATGAAGCGTAGTCAAGGAAACATTTTTCGAAATTCACGGCAAACAGAAAGTTTGAACACGAATCAAAACCGATTCCTATTAGTTTACAGCCTGTAAACTGAACTTCTTTCAAACCGGAGCCTGAAAGCTTTGCATTCGAAAAGTTGCAGTTTTCGAACGAGCATTTCACCAGATCTGATTCCGACAGGTCTGCGTTTGAAAAATCGCAATTCAGAAAGGTACAGCTATTGAACTCTGTCTGTGTCAGTTTCTCTCCTGAATAGTTGATCCCCTGGTAATGCTGATCGTCGAACCATTTAGTAATCATTGGTAAGCTGCTTCAGCATTTATTAAGCGGTTACCTTAAAGGTCTGATCCCCTTTTTCGATGTAGGCCACAATTTGTTCCGCAGCAGCGATACCCGCATTGACATTGGCCTCGGCGGTTTCGGCTCCCATCTTCTTTGGAGTGGCATAATACCTGAACCCGTACTTTCCTTCGATTTCGGCATGGCAGTCCGGGGCTATATCGGTGACATATTTAAAATCAGGACGTTCCTCCAGAATCTTTTTCAATCCTTCTTCGTCAATGACTTCCTTGCGTGCGGTATTCACTATCGTGGCCCCTTTTGGCATTTTACTCATCAGGTCAAAGTTGATTGACTTTTTGGTTGAGGGATTCGAAGGCACATGCAATGAGATATAGTCACTTTTGGCAAAGATCTCATCGACTGATTCGGCAACTATGATATCGTAGGTATCCATCCCGATTTTGGTAATGCAGGGGTCGAGGGCGATGACCTTCATGCCAAAGCACTGTGCAATTTTTGCAACCCGCCGGCCAATATATCCGCAACCATAGATCCCAAGCGTTTTACCCTTCAGTTCGGTGCCGGCACCGCCTTTATAATTACTGCGGGCCATAAAAACCATAAAGCCGATGGCTAATTCGGCAACGGCATTCGAGTTCTGTCCCGGAGTGTTCATGGCTACAACGCCATGTTCCTTGCAGGCCACCAAATCGATATTATCGAAACCAGAACCGGCCCTGACAACAACTTTCAGTGCATTTGCCGCATTCAACACTTCACGGTCGACCAGATCGCTACGGACGATAATCGCCTGAACGTCTTTTACCGCTTCGAGGAGTTCCGCCCTGGACGAATATTTTTCGAGTAAACGAACCTCATATCCGGCATCGGATAGTATGCCAGCAATCTGTTTGGTTGCAGCAGGGGCAAATGGTTTTTCGGTAGCAATTAATACACGTTTCATAGTTCGATGTTTCAATTTAAAAGGAAAGCAGGACCTTCATCCTGCCTTCCTTCCTGATTTATTTAAGTTTTGTCTGTTCAAATGCTTTCATAGCGTCAACCAAGGCAATGACGCTTTCTTTTGGAAGCGCATTGTAAGTTGAGGCACGGTATCCGCCTACAGAGCGGTGACCTTCCAGTCCGAGCATGCCAAGCGATTTGGTATAGGCAAGAAATTCAGGTTCCCATTCCTTGTATTCGTCGTTCATCACAAAGCAGATATTCATGAGTGAACGATCATTCACATCAGGAATGTTTGCCTTGAATAATTTGTTGCGTTCGATTTCGTCGTAAAGCAGACCTGCTTTTTCGATGTTCATTTTTTCCATCACCTTTACTCCGCCTAATGCTTTCAGCCATTTCAGGGTTTGAAGGGCAGCGAAAACAGGCACTACCGGCGGGGTGTTGAACATGGATTCATTCTCGATATGCGTACGGTAATTCAGGATGGTCGGAATTTTACGGGTTACCTTGCCCAATACGTCTTCTTTAACGATGACGAAAGTGACTCCTGCAGGTGCAAGATTTTTCTGTGCTCCGCCATAGATGATGGCATATTTCGAAACATCCAGCGGACGGCTAAAGATGTCGGATGACATATCGGCAACCAATGGCACCGGGCAATCCATATCGGTATGGATTTCTGTTCCGTAAATGGTATTGTTGGTGGTGATGTGGAAATAATCTGCGTCTTCAGGAACGGTGAATCCCTTCGGAATATAGTTGTAGGTACTTGCCTTTGAAGAAGCCACTTCAACGACCTCGCCAAAACCCTTGGCTTCTTTCAGTGCTTTATCTGCCCAGGTGCCCGTATTTAAATAAGCTGCTTTTTTCTCCATCATATTGTAGGGAACCATCATGAATTGTGTGCTGGCACCACCACCCAGGAACAATACATGATATCCGGCCGGAATGTCGAGTAATTCCTTGAAAAGTTGCTGTGCTTCGTTGTTAACGGCCACGAATTCCTTGCTCCGGTGCGAAATTTCCATCAGGGAAAGTCCTGTTCCTGCAAAATCAATCAGTGCTTCGGCGGTGTTCTGAATGGTGTATTGCGGCAGAATTGAGGGCCCCGCGTAAAAGTTATGCTTCTTCATTTTGAGTTTATTTATGGGTTAATAACTATCTACAATTCATTTTATTGCCGGAATCGATTCAAAATTACTGATTATCTCCTTCAGGTTTTCTGAGTTTAATCAGGCTTAAATTTGCTCCAACAAGTTATAAAACATTCAATAAATTTGCATCAAAAATGGCATAAATAATCGTGCCTAACTTAAAAATTTAAAATCCTTTTTACCAAAGATATCAACCAGCCGATCATTGATAAATGCAGGTACCACATTCGTCTGATCGGCAGTCAGGCAAAACCCGATGCAATCATCGAGACCCTTTGAAGCCAGTCGCCCTTTCTGAGCTGATTTCTGGATATAGCCAAACAAATCCGGCTTGGCCAGGTTCCACAAATCGACCGAAGCCGTAACCGCATCACATTGCGATTCAAACTGCCCCGATTGAAGCAGCCGTTCGGCCAAAGCTCCAGCAAAGACGGTATCTTCCAGACTAAACCGATCCTTCCATGAGGCACAGAATATAAGTACGGGAGCATTCTGGTTTAGGAGCCAGGTAGTCAATGCCGAAATATTCAGGAATGAACCAATGACAACGGCCCTGGAATGTGCGGCCATGTGGATGCATCGGGTTCCGTTGGTGGTGGAATAAACAATTTCCTTTCCTTCCACGATCTCAGGAGTAAAATTGAAGGGAGAATTGCCAAAATCGGCGAAGTCGAGTACATATCCATCGCGCTCAGAGGCGACCATATACCCTTGCTTTTTCAATTCGCGGGCTTCATCAACCGTCGCTACCGGCCAGATACATTTTACTCCATTCTGAATTGCCGCGCATATCGTTGATGTTGCGCGTAATATATCGACGATTACCACAAGGTTTTCATCATCGGCGTGTTTGTCGTAAATTGCGGGGGACAAACAAACCTCCAGCCGATTTTTGATTTTTTCCATTTTCAGGTTAAAGACACAAAGATAAAGAAAGTACCCAATCGAAGCCTTTTTGCACGTATAGAAAACCGTATTTAAACTAAAGGTAAACTAAGCGATCCGTAAGCGCATTCAGGATTCACTGAAAATGTTATTTCTCATGTAAATATTCCTTATCGCCAAACCTTCCCGATAGGAATGTTTTATATCCCTGTCATACCTCTGTCGTACCCTTGTTTGTTCTAATTCGTATATAATTCGTATTTAATTCGAATATAATACGTAAAAATTCGAATTATATTCGAATTATATTTGTATTTGTTACGAATTATATTCGAATATAATACGACAGAGGTACGACAGAGGTACGATAGATGTAACATGGTGCTAACGGCAATTCATCAGGGAAGTATGACAGGAAACTAAATGATCACTGGCAGAAACTTAAAATAGCAATTAATTTAATTGAATCATATGCCAGACTGATGCTAATTTGAATAGGAAGGGTTAAAATTAAACGGTTTTTTAGATGTGAATATTTAAAAAAGCAAACTATATTTAGCAATTAAAAATAATAAAGTAAATGAATACAGCCTTAATTCTCATCGACATTCAAAATGATTATTTTGAAGGCGGAGCCAATCCACTGGTAGGTTCAGCAAGTGCAGCATTAAATGCCAAACTGATCCTGGATAAATTCAGGGCAGATCATCGGGAGATCATTTATATTCAGCATATAGCAACAGGTGCGGATTCTACATTCTTTCTGCCTGATACCGTAGGTTGCCTGATCCATGAGTATGTAAAGCCTGTTGAGGGGGAGAAAATCATCGTAAAGCATTATCCCAACAGTTTCAGGGAAACAGAGTTGCTGGATGTTCTGAAAAAGAAAGACATCTCCGACCTGGTAATCTGCGGTATGATGACTCATATGTGTGTGGATGCAACCACACGGGCTGCAAAGGATTTTGGGTTTAATTGTACCTTAATCGGTGATGCCTGTGCCACCAAGGACCTTACAATAAACGGACGGTTAATTAAATCGGAGGAAGTGCATTATGCATTTTTGGCTGCCTTGAATAATACCTATGCCACGGTGAAAACGACAATGCTATATTTGAAGGAAATATAAAGCATTAAAAAACCTGCCGGAATACTTCAGGCAGGTTTCAGTTTGATTTACTGAAAGGTATTTATTGATAATATTTCTAATTTTTAAGACAAATCTAATTAGTTTCAGATAATTTATTTTAACTTTACTTATTGCATTATCAACAATTTAAAGATAATGTATTATGAATAAAGTTCTGCTTCTTACACTAATCTGCTTTAGCTTCTTTTTTGGAAATTCTTCAGCTCAAACTTGCACGGAATGCAAGGAAAGGGTGATCATTATCTATGATAATGAAGTAAAGATTCCAGCGCCTGATTATGCTTCAATGCCTGCGAACGAACAGATTAAAGCATGGGTGGCATGGACGAATCTTTTTTATATTGCGGGAGGTATCAGAAACTACATTAAAAATGATGCAACAGCCGATTGTTTCCATCGACTGGATGCTGCATTTTTTACCGAACCCGACAGTATTAATATAACAATAAAATCAGGAATTGGTCATCCTAACATTCCACCGGCTACAGGTTCAGTTGCCAGTGGTAACTACATCATCTATGGCGTGGTTACAGGAGGTGGTTCAAATTATAACCTTCAGCTAAAACTCGAAACAGCAAAGACGAGAGAACTGGTGAAGGAATTCAACATCCCATTTGCAGCAGGTTTTGATCCAATTACAACCGGTTATAATGCAGCTTCCAATTTTGCACCGCTTTACACCACTTGTCTCGATTTTGAAAAAAAGAAACGGGATGGGGGAGAACCGTATGCAATAAAACCAACGATGAAGGTTATTCCGGAGAAATCGAAACTTGACCCCGGTGAATCAACAAATGTCGAATTCACCCTGACTGATTGCGATGATGTTCCCTTAAAAAACAGGGCAATTGAAACTATCGCTGATGCCGGCACTTTTGATACTTCTACGCTTACTACCGATGAATCGGGGAAATGTACTGCCAAATATACGGCAGGAAATGATGCCGGCACAGTACAGATTGATGGTCGTTTTACCTACCGGCATCCTACTCAAAATCCTGAAACCACTTACGAGGGTGGTTCCCTCGCCCACATTGAGGTCGGGAATACACCCAATTGGCAAGTTGAGGGTGAATACCGTTTCGAAGAAAAGATTTCATTTGAGCAAACACTGGGAGAAACAATGCCTTTGAAAATTAATTCAGAAACAGTGAAAAGAAACAGGGGTTCTATTAGTGCCGTTCTTGATATGAAATCATGGGGCAGTGGAAGATATACCACCAATAAAACTGTTTCTGAAGATCTAATCGGAGAAACAATGGAAGGATATACAGAGAGAAGATTTGGCCAGGGAAGCGACGAAGTTTCACACATTTATGAATATTTGAATGAAGTAACCACCAGTTATTGTGAATCTCCTACAAACTTTTATTCGGGTCAGGAAGTGCATGTTACCATTGGTTCAAACGACAGGCATATCGCCTTTACAACTCATGCGTTTGCTCCTGTTGGAGGAGGGCAAAGTAACTTACTTTATATTTATTGTCAGGACGGCAATTGCCAGACGATTTCAACATCAGATGTTATTGATTGCCCAACGGTCTCTTACTTTGATGGAATGAATTCCTATAACATTGAGGGAGTTGGTTTTCAGGATACTACTTATACAACTGTTACTTCCCTGTCTCCAGGTTGGACTAAAACTACGGAAGTACATCAACTATTTCGGGAAGATGGCATTAAGTTTTATTTTCAATATTTAGCAATTACAACCGATGAAATGATACAGGAAAATTCAAAGCAAATAACGAGAACAACCGAATTTGCAGATATTAATATCAATTCCTGGCGCGGAAATACAAACTATAGCAATTATTTTACTAATCCGTATAGTTTCCTTAACCAGAATACACCAAATCCGTTTTATAAGGAAACCTCCATCAGTTATTCATTACAGAAGCCTGACATTGTCCGGTTATCGGTGATTGATCTTTATGGCAGGGAGATAAGTCTGCTTGAAAATTCGTATAAAAAAGAGGGGAATCATTCGGTGAATTTCAATGCCTCCGGGTTGAAACCTGGTATTTACTTCTGTAAATTTACCTGTGATGGTTTCTCTTCTGTCAAAAAGATGTTGTTGATCGAATAAGCTATTGTGCCGGATGAAATTCCGTTACTTATGTGGCTGAAGAACAATAAAAAAACCTGCCGGGATACTCCAGACAGGTTTCAGTTTGTTTTACTAAAAGGTAATTATACCGGATTGATAAACGGCAGCTTAACAATTCTGGCTTTGAGCATTTTGTTGCGCACATTGATGTACACTTCGGTGCCAATGGCCGAATAGGCCTTATTCACATAACCCATTCCAATGCCTTTATTCAAAACAGGCGACATGGTTCCTGAAGTTACGCGGCCTATTACATTTCCATCCTGGTCGGTCAGTTCATAATCGTGACGTGGTATACCACGGTCGATCATCTCAAATCCGCGTAGTTTACGATCGACGCCTTCCTGCTTTTGCATCAGGAGGAAATCCTTATCAATAAACTGGTGGCCGTTAAATTTGGTGATCCATCCCAGACCGGCCTCAATAGGTGAGGTGGTGTCGTCAATGTCGTTTCCGTAAAGGCAATAGCCCATTTCGAGGCGAAGGGTATCGCGGGCTGCCAGGCCAATAGGCTTAATGCCGAATTCAGCACCTGCTTCGAAGATCACTTTCCATAGGTGTTCGGCATATTCATTCCTGAAATAGAGTTCGAAACCTCCTGAACCGGTATAACCAGTGGCAGAGATGATCACATCGTCAACGCCTCCGATAGCTCCTGTGACGAAAGTGTAATATTTGATTTCGCTTAAATCGATATTGGTCAGTTTCTGA
>Ga0302286_10002008_pt1 | contig 14432 bp, 12 predicted proteins | sample III_Fen_E2_3_FD_198765 | JGI IMG/M metagenome (GOLD analysis project Ga0302286, IMG submission 198765) | Peat permafrost microbial communities from Stordalen Mire near Abisko, Sweden - III_Fen_E2_3 | ecosystem: Environmental > Terrestrial > Soil > Wetlands > Permafrost | place: Sweden: Abisko...
CAGGCACGGTTGGCACAAGCCATGCTAAGTATCAATGCCACCCATGGTTTTGATTATGGCCGTGGATTTGAAGGGGTAAGCCTGAAAGGTTCGGAAATGAATGATGCCTTTGTAAAAGTGGATGATAAAGTCACCACCCGGACCAACAACTCGGGGGGTGTGCAGGGCGGTATCAGCAACGGACAGGACATATACTTCCGGGTACTCTTCAAACCGGTAGCCACCATTGCCAAGAAACAGGACACCCTGGATATCCATTTAAGTGAAGTGGAACTGGAAGCCCGCGGCCGTCATGATCCTTGTGTTCTACCACGCGCAGTACCTATTGTGGAAGCTATGGCTGCCATGACGCTGCTGGATCTGTATTTGATAAAGTAAGAGAAGAACCCCTAACCCCTAAAGGGGGATAAGACAAGAGCCCCTAGCCACTCCCGAAAAATCGGGATAAATTGCAGGGAATTTAGTTGCTTCATTTTTAATTTTAATAGTAGGAAATAATATAGCTAATACTAATTTAGTTCCCCTTTAGGGGTTAGGGGTTCTTATCATGGAAAACATCACACCGCAACATTGGGCTATCATTATAAATCCGAAATCAGGGAAAAAGAAACTTTACCATCAACGGAAGTATCTTTTCATGACATTGAAAAATGCTGGGATAAAGTACGATTACCGAGTGACAAAGTTTGCAGGACATGCCGGAAAGATTGCAAGGTTATTTGCTGAAATGAAGTACCAGAACTTTATGGTTGTGGGTGGGGATGGTACCATGAGCGAAGTGATCAACGGCATATTCAGTGCAGACATTGAAAATACCTCCATTTTAAAAACAGCCTTAATCCCCAGGGGAACCGGCAATGACTGGGGAAGATTCTGGGGTTTGACACGTGATTATAACCACTCCCTGGAAGTATTCCTGAGAGGCAAAAGCCAAGCCATTGATATCGGCAAGGTGGATTATGAGCTGGAAGGTGAAAAACAAACACATTATTTTATCAACTCGGTGGGACTGGGATTGGATGCTACTGTGGTCAACTTCACCCATTGGCTGAAACGATATGTGGGCAGTCATTCATTCTTGTACACCATAGCCTTGCTTCTGGCTGTATTTACCTACCGTGCTACTAAAATCAGGATCCGATCGGCAGATAGAAACCTTGATGAAAGCATGTTTACCATGAATGTAGCCAATGGATGCTACAGTGGCGGGGGAATGAAACAGACTCCCAATGCCTTGCCTTACGATGGCTTGCTGGACGTGATGATGGCAAAGAAACCTACTTTCTTTGATATAATAGGGGCATTACGCCGGTTATTCAATGGGAAACTGCTCGAACACCCTGTTATTGAATCATTCCAGACTCAAAGCCTGAAAATCCAATGCCATAAACATGCCTTGATGGAAGCGGATGGCATTATCGTTAACGGTACTTCCCCGTATAGCATCAGCATTATCCCGAAGGCAATTCAAATGATTGTGCCGTGAGAAAGAAAACCACCCCTAACCCCTAAAGGGGGATAAGATAAGAACCCCTAGCCCCTAAAGGGAAATAAGTTACTTTTGTTTCCTATTAAAAACCCTTGACCTCGATAAAGATCAGGGGTTTTTCTTATTCCCCTTTAGGGGTTAGGGGTAACAAATCTCTCCGCCTCATCCAGCACGTCCAGTTTACCTACATCCATCATACGAAAATCAGCTGGTATAAAACCTTTAATCATTTGACTCCTTGCATTGGATAAGTAGAAATCCATGATGGGAAATCTCGGATTGAGGTTATCCATCAAGGTAAAGATTTCAGGAGAAAGCATTTGTATTCCTGAAAAAGCCAGTTTGTTGAAACAAGTTATATCCTGAAAAACAACCGGTTTAGTTTCACCTGTCTTTTCGTTTATCCACCCACACAGCCGTTTATCGTCATCAAACAGCAGGTACCTGAACGTATCTCGTTTGCTGACCACCAATGTAGCCAGAGAACGGGATGCACAATGTTCGTCGTACAATGCTTTTAAATCGAGGTTGGAAAGGATATCCACATTGTGCACCAGAAAAGGTTTTCCATCATCAAAGAACCAGGCGGCTTTACGTACTGCACCTCCCGTATCCAACAACAAACTGCGTTCATCGGACACCTCAATACGGATATCAAAGTTGTTTCTCGAGTGCAGGAAATCAATCACCTGATCAGGAAAGTGATGCACGTTGACAATGATCTCGTTGAAACCTGCAGCCTTTAATTTCAGGATAACATGCTCCAACAGGGGTTTACCTGCAATTGGTATTAATGCTTTCGGAATAGTATCAGTAAGCGGTTTGAGGCGAGTGCCCAAACCGGCTGCAAAGATCATTGCCTTCATAGATAAATGGATATTACTTTGTGATATGATTTCATGATATGATTACATGATATGACTTCGTGATATGACCAATGGTGATATGATTACATGATATGACTTCGTGATATGACAAATGTTGATATTATTTTAAGATATGATTTTATGATATTATTTCTCAGATTCTTTTGGTGAATGAACAGAGTTCATTAGAATTGTTTGAGCTTTAATGAAATTGTTTATTTTGTAACCCAACACATTATGTTCAGTGAATAAAGTTCGATAATCATCTTCGGAAATTAGTTTTCTTCTCTTTGCTTTATCCAGCCATGTTTTACTTTCATATAATGATCCCCGGGCTATGTAATAAAAACTTCGGGAATCCCTATAAGTATTTCTTCCAAATCCTTCACTGATATTTGCGCTTACCGAATCGGATGCCCTTACCCACTGTTTGCCAAGAGTGTCTTTTGCAAAGTATTCCCATGTAATTACTAAATCCCAGACCTTGTCTGATAATGTCATCGACAGGTTGTAAACTTCTAAATCTTCAAGTTTCATAAGCCAGTTAATTATAAGGTTAATTTACAATGACAAATAAATTCTCAAAACAATTCATATAGAAAAGTAATATCATGAAATAATATCACGAAGTCATATCATGTAATCATATCATGCAATCATATCATGCAATAATATCACGCAATAATATCACGCAGTCTATTTGCTGGGGAACAGTTCTTCCTTATTTTGTTCCCTATGAATAAGTTGAACTTCAATATTGAATGTGGAGTTAAGATGTTCAGCCATTTTTTGGGCTGAATAGACAGAGCGGTGTTGACCGCCTGTACATCCGAAGCTGACCATCAGGTTTGCAAATCCACGGTCTTTATAACGTCTTACCGAGGCATCCACCAGTTCGAAGGAATGTTCCAGGAAAGGCAGGATTTCTCCATCGTCCTCGAGGAACTGGATCACCGATTCGTCCAACCCTGTGAAATGAGCATAACGTTCGTATTTCCCGGGATTATTCACAGCCCTGCAATCGAACACATACCCTCCCCCATTACCGGAATCATCCTGGGGGATACCTTTTTTATAGGAAAAACTATATACTTTCACTACCAAGGGCTTGCGCACTGACACTTCCTGAAATTGTTTCAGTTGGGTCATTTGTTTGAGTATCCGAAGCAGGTAAGGGTATTCGGAAAATTCATTTTTCAGAATAGCCCGTAGATTTTCGAGTGCAAAAGGAATGCTTTGCAAGAAGTGTGGTTTCTTTTCAAAATAACCCCTGAAACCATAGGCTCCCAGAACCTGTAAAGTACGGAAGAGAACGAAATGTTTCAGCTGTTCTTTGAAATCGGCTTCATTGACAGGCATAAATTCCTTCAATGCATCGAGGTATGCCTGTAATAATTCTTCACGCAATTCTTTTTTGTACTGTGCCTTTGCCTGCCATAGAAAAGAGGCTACATCGTAGTACAAAGGGCCTTTCCTGCCCCCCTGGAAATCGATAAAATAAGGCTCATCATCCTTAATCATCACATTCCGGCTCTGGAAGTCGCGATACATAAAAGTATTGGACTGAGAACGTAACAGCAATTCGGACAGGCGTGCAAAATCATCTTCCAGAAGGTTTTCCTGAAAATCAAGACCGGTAGATTTAAGAAAGCAGTATTTAAAGTAATTCAAATCCCAGAGTATAGAACGCTCGTTGAATTTGGGTTGGGGATAACATATTGAAAAATCGAAATCCTGCGCACCCAACACCTGGATAGCCGGAAGTTTTCGCATAGTCTTACGAAGCAGTTCTTTTTCCTGTTCACAGAACACTCCGGTTTTGCGACCTTCGGCAATGGCATCAAAAAGCAGGGTATCACCCAGATCCTCCTGGATATAAAAGCGTCCATCTTCGGTCTGTGCCAGAAACTTTGGAACGGACAAACCCTGATTATGAAAATGTTTTGCCATTTCAATAAAGGCTTTGTTTTCTTCAATCGAAGTACCTTCCACTCCAATCAGTGAAGTCTTTTTACTTTCCAGCCTGAAATACCTGCGATTTGAACCGGATGCAGAAAGTTCCTCTTTCGATAATAGTTTCTCGTGTGTAAGTTCTTGAAACAGTTTTTCTAATTCTTGCATGTGAATGTTGTTTTTGGTTTAGAGTCAGGGAATCCGGAGAGGCTAAATAATTATATTATTGCAAAGATACAAACATCATTGTAAAATATAGTATCCTGTCCGTAAAAACAGTATTTTGATTTCAATGTTTCGGATTCATTGTTCTGTGTTTTCCAGAACTGTATGTTTCATGCTTCCTGTTTTATTTTGAGTGATTCAACGAACCTTGTCATTGAAGACTCAAGTATTCCTCTTCATCTGAAACAGGGAACAGGTAGTCTAACATCGACACTCGTTGGATAATGACAAAAAACATTCTGTTACGAAGATGGAACTCCGATAAAACAAGAAAAAGATTCAGTAGAAACAACCTGTTAGCTATTTGAAGAATTATGTGAACTTTCAAAGGGGCTAATTAGTTTATGTAATTGGGGTTTCAATGTAAGGCGATTGAACTATAAAAAGATGGCAATAATTTACACTATAGTTGATAATACGGTCTTTATTAAACGTATTATACCATCCTCAACAATCACAGGTTTATAACCCAATCACGAAACTGCTTCCCAGGTTCGCTTCTTCTTTTTAAGAATAAATTTCACTGTTTTTATTCGCGACTTGAATGTACGCGCTTAAAAATAGTGAACCCCATAAACAATTCTAAACCATCCATAATGAATTATGCATTAGTTTTTGTACTTTTGCGGTAATTTGTATTTAAATAAGATTATGAGCATAGAACTGAGTGAACAAGAACAGTTCAGACGACAAAGTCTGGATGAATTACGCAATTTGGGCATCGATCCCTATCCAGCAGCCCTGTATCCAACCGACACATTTTCAATTACAATAAAATCCGAATTTAAAGACGAAGAAAGCGGTAAAAACGTATGTGTCGCCGGCCGTATCATGAGCCGCCGGATCATGGGGAAAGCTTCTTTCATTGAATTACAGGATTCCAAAGGCCGCATACAGGTGTATGTAAGCCGCGATGATATCAACTCGGAAGCACAACCCGAAATGTATAACACAGTATTCAAAAAGCTGTTGGACATTGGTGATTTTGTGGGTATTAAAGGATTTACTTTCCGTACACAGACCGGCGAAATCAGTATTCACACTAAGGAACTAACCGTACTGAGCAAATCCCTGCGTCCGCTCCCGATTGTAAAATACAAAGATGGCGTGGCATTTGATGCATTCGAAGACCCTGAACAACGCTACCGTCAACGCTATGTGGACCTGGTGGTGAACGAAGGCATTAAGGATATATTTATTAAACGCACCAAGGTGTATCAATCCATGCGCGATTATTTCAACTCGCAGGATTATATCGAAGTGGAAACCCCGATCCTTCAATCCATACCAGGGGGGGCAGCTGCAAGGCCGTTTACTACCCATCACAATGCATTGGATATGCCTCTGTATTTGCGTGTAGCCGATGAATTGTATTTAAAAAGACTTATTGTTGGTGGTTTTGAAGGTGTGTACGAATTTTCCAAGAACTTTCGCAACGAAGGCATGGACCGTACGCACAATCCTGAATTTACCGCCATGGAAATATATGTAGCCTACAAGGACTACAACTGGATGATGACTTTCACCGAAAACATGATCGAAAAGATCTGCCTGGATGTGAACGGCACCAATGAAATTAAAGTCGGTGACAAAACCATCAGCTTTAAGACACCTTTCAAACGGATTACCATGATTGATGCCATCAAGGAATATACCGGCATTGATATCAATGGCATGGATGAAGCACAACTGCGTGGCGTATGCAAACAGTTGCATGTGGAGGTCGATGAAACGATGGGAAAAGGTAAAATGATTGATGAGTTATTTGGTGAAAAGTGTGAAGGGAATTATATCCAGCCTACTTTCGTTACCGATTATCCATTAGAGATGAGTCCATTGTGTAAACGCCACCGGGACAATCCTGAGCTGACCGAACGTTTTGAATTAATGGTGAACGGAAAAGAACTTGCCAATGCTTATTCTGAATTGAATGATCCGATTGACCAACTGGGCCGTTTCCAGGAACAAATGAACCTAAGCGAAAAAGGTGATGACGAAGCCATGTTTATTGATATGGACTTTGTTCGTTCACTAGAGTATGGCATGCCACCTACATCAGGAATGGGAATCGGCATGGACCGCCTGGTTATGCTGATGACTGGTCAGGTAGCCATTCAGGAAGTATTGTTCTTCCCTCAAATGAAACCTGAAAAAGCCGACAAAAAAGACACCAAGGAAAAATTTGCTGCCCTGGGAATTCCTGAAGAATGGATAGAGGTGGTACAAAAGGCCGGTATGGTGATGACTGCTGATTTAAAAGGATTGAATCCGAATAAATTCCATCAGGATATATGTGGATTGAATAAAAAGAATAAACTGGAGTTGACCAATCCATCGAAGGAAGAAGTGATGGTTTGGATTGCTAATGCGGAGAAGTAGTTGTTTGGTTAATTGGTTGAATAAGTTAATTGGTAATTAGATTGAGGATTTCATTCAATTATTAATTTTAATCATTGGAATAAAACACTTTAGACTTTGGACTTTACACCTTTACATTGGGCTTTTGACAATATACAAAAAGATATGAACGAAAAAAGTAAAATTGCGGTTATAGGGGGCGGAAGTTGGGCTACGGCAATTGCGAAAATAACGCTGACCAATGCAGATAGCATCAATTGGTATATGCGCCGTCAGGAACAGATTGATGAGTTCATACGGCTTAGCAAGAATCCATCATACTTAACGGGAGTAAAATTTGATACTGACAGGATTAATTTCACCAGTGATATCAATAAACTTGTTCGGACGTCAGATATATTGATATTTGCCACCCCATCTCCGTTTTTAAAGCAACACCTTAGAAAGCTTAAAAGATCGTTGGATAATAAATTTATTGTAACGGCTATCAAAGGGATTGTACCGGATGAAAACCTGATCGTATCCGATTATTTTGAGCAAATGTACAAGGTTCAAAAAGATAATATTGCCGTATTAGCAGGTCCCTGCCATGCAGAAGAAGTGGCACTCGAAAGACTGTCCTATCTGACCATTGGCTGTACGAACCGGGAGAAAGCACGGACACTGGCCCTACGTTTCAATACGAGCTTTATACGCACCTCTATCAGCGATGATATCATGGGGATCGAATACTCTTCGGTCATGAAGAATATCTATTCCATAGCAGCCGGCATTTGCCACGGATTAAAATACGGGGACAATTTCCAGGCCGTACTGGTTTCAAATGCCATACAGGAAATGAACAGGTTTTGTAATGCCGTCAATCCCATGCACCGTGACATCAATGAATCGGCTTACCTGGGCGATTTACTGGTTACAGCCTATTCCAAGTTCAGCCGGAACAGATTGTTCGGGAGCATGATTGGGAAAGGGTATTCAGTAAAGACCGCACAAATTGAAATGGAAATGATAGCCGAGGGCTATTATGCCACCAAATGTATTCACGAAATAAATGAAAACTATCAGGTAAGCATGCCGATTGTAGATTCCATCTTTGAAATACTATACAACAGGTGTTCGCCAACTATGGAGATACGGAAGTTGTCGGAAAGACTGAAATAGTGGGTAGTGGGTAGTAAAAGAGTAAATAGTAGGTAGTTTGGATTCGAGAGATTTACAAATTACCAGATGGAGAAAGAGAAGTCAATATATACTAACAGATAATAAAACGACAAAAAACATCAAATTATTATAATATGCAAAACATTAAACTATCTATCGACAAAGCGTTTGGATTTGTATCCGAACAACATGTAGCCGGATACAAAGCGCAGGTAGCAGCAGCTAATGCAGCCTTGCACCATGGCACCGGAAAAGGGAGCGATTTTTTGGGTTGGTTGAATTTACCTTCCTCTATCGATGAAGCTCATTTAACTGACATTGAAAACACAGCTAAGATCCTTCGGGATAATTGCGAAGTGGTCGTAGTCATTGGTATCGGTGGAAGTTACCTGGGTGCAAAAGCGGTAATTGATGCCCTGTCGAACAGCTTCGATTGGTTGGAAACAGAACGCAAATCACCCATAATGGTCTATGCAGGCCAGAACATCGGCGAAGACTACCTGTATGAATTACAGGAAATGTTGAAGAACAAGAAATTCGGTATTATATCCATCTCTAAATCGGGAACTACCACAGAACCTGCTTTGGCATTCCGTCTACTAAAGACACAATTGGAAGACCAACAAGGAAAATCAGCGGCCCAAAAACTGATCGTTGCCATTACTGACAAATCACGCGGTGCTTTGCGTACTCTGGCAACCCAGGAAGGGTATAAGACATTCGTTATTGAAGATAATATCGGAGGCCGTTATTCGGTCCTTTCACCGGTAGGCTTACTGCCTATTGCAGTTGCCGGTTTTGACGTTCGTCAACTGATTGCCGGAGCCGTAACTATGGAAACAGTGTGCGGATTGGAAGCCAAATTCGAAGAAAACCCTGCTGCACAATATGCTGCTGTACGGAACGAATTATACAAAAATGGTAAAGGCATTGAGATATTGGTAAACTTTCACCCGAAGATGCATTACATCGGGGAATGGTGGAAACAGTTATACGGTGAAAGTGAAGGGAAAGAAAACAAAGGTATATTCCCTGCATCCGTAGATTTCACCTCTGACCTTCACTCTATGGGACAGTGGATACAGCAAGGCGAACGTACTATTTTTGAGACCGTAATCTCTATTAAAGAACCGAACTTTACAAAGATTTTCCCCAATTCTCCAGAGAACCTGGATGGGTTAAACTTCCTAGCCGGCAAACGTGTAGATGAAGTGAATAAAATGGCTGAATTGGGTACTCAAATTGCACATATTGATGGAGGTGTACCAAACCTGAGAATTGAATTGCCGAAACTGAATGAATATTATATTGGTGAATTAATGTATTTCTTCGAAAAAGCATGCGGAATCAGTGGGTATCTGCTGGGTGTAAATCCATTCGACCAACCCGGAGTGGAGGCTTATAAGAAAAACATGTTTGCATTGCTCGAGAAACCTGGTTTTGAAGCTGAAACAAAAGCAATCAAGGCTCGTATTTAAGATTTTGATAATTGTAGGTATAAAAAAACATCTGTGTAATTACACAGATGTTTTTTTATACCCATAAAGAGCCAGATTATAGCTTACCAATAATACTTAGTTTTGGCAGTCGGACAGGAGTTTTTAACACAAAAGAAACAGAGTTATTCCCATAACTGCTTGAATTACTAAAGTTAGCATCCGAGCTCAGATAAAAAGTAATTTTAGCATCGTTACTGGCTTTCTTTGCAACATATCTAAAGGGGAAATAGAGACTCTGGATATGATTTTTAAATACGAAACTGCCTTTGGAATAATTGGAAGTCGAAGCTATAAACATGGAATCCAAGGAGGATGGCGACGGCAGTAAGATCTTAGTGGAGCTAGTGTCGGAAGAAACTATATTACAGGTAGCCAGATTATTGGAATACCCCCAGAATAACATGCGAAAAGTAACCGTATCACCAACCTGGATGGTATCCAAACGGATAACTCCAGCTTCATCGGTGAGGTACCTGTTTAGGGTATCTGATTTATTAACAAAAGGACTAGTAACAAATAATATTTCAGGAGTACTGTTTGAAGATCCGCTCATATCGCAGGATGAAAATGCAATGGCGATCAAACCCAGGAGTATAAATAATCGTGTTTTCATAATTGTAATTAATTTGCTACAAAATTACAAAAACAATACCAAAACTCCCTTACAAACGCTAACATATTACAATAATAATTCTAAAAAACTAAAATTAGCGCTTTATCTTTACTTTATATAACATTTATAGGGTATCCAGATTCCAGTCAAGGCCGCTATATACTGTAACAGTGCATTGCCAACAACCACAGGCTCCACATTTACGAATTGAAGAATAGCAATATTTCATATTTAACGGGATTATTATTATCTGGAAGTTAAATTAACGAATTAAAAAAAGAGTATATTTTTTTGAACATTATTTTAAAAAGCCTGTTAAGGTTGAATAGCTGCAAATTCGTATGGCAAAAAAAACAAATATACCTGACAAAATAAGTATCTTTGCAGAAAATTTTAACTACATGTTTACAACTCAAATAGAAAAATTTATTCAATCACATAAATATCCTACCTTCCACCCCAAAGCAATATTCTTTGATATGGATGGAGTATTGTTCGATTCGATGGGAAGCCATGCTACAGCATGGGTAGGAGCCTTGAAACAAATGGGACTTCCATTTACTGAAAATGAAGCATATTTGAACGAGGGCAGGACGGGTGCTTCCACTATCGATGGTGTGTTTGTGAAACAACATGGTCGGAAAGCCACCGAGGAAGAAAAACAGACTATTTACCAGTTGAAGTCTAAATTGTTTGAAACCTTCAAACATTCAGAAAAAATACCTTTTGTAACGAACTTATTAAAGAGTATCCAATTACAAAAATTGGAAATCTTTGTGGTGACAGGTTCCGGTCAACCTAGTTTGATTGATAGCCTGGAAGGAAATTTTCCCGGGATATTTCAAAAGAAAAAAATGGTGACAGCTTTCGACGTTCAATTTGGAAAACCTCATCCTGAACCTTACCTAATGGCATTAAAGAAGTCAGGATTAAATCCCTGGGAGGTTCTGGTGATCGAGAACGCACCCTTGGGTGTTGAATCATCGTCAAAAGCCGGTTTGTTTACCATTGCAGTAAATACCGGTCCCCTTGACCCGGCAGTATTATCCGACAGTGGAGCAGATCTTGTTTTTAATAGTATGAAAGAGCTTTTTGACCAATGGGAAGCGTTCAGTACAAGCTGGATATCCGGGAATAATGAGAAGGTATCTGAGTAAATCACATGAAATAGCCATCCCGAATTATGGGAACCATATTGTGTATTCAACTTTAATTTTCAAAACCTAAGAAAATATAAACCTATGCAAGTAATCAAATATCCTTTACGTGAAGAATGGACTTCCCTGCTAACACGACCAACATACGACAGCACTTTATTATTTGGGTCCGTTCAAGAAGTACTTGACAATGTTCGTACCCGTGGTGATAAAGCAATTAAGGAATATACAAAACAATTTGATGATGTCGTCCTTGAAAATATCGAAGTGACGAAAGAGGAAATAGCAGAGGCCGAGAAATTAGTATCTCCCAATTTAAAACAAGCTATTGAAATGGCCAGGCGAAACATCTGGAAATTTCATTCGGAACAACAACAGGAATTACCGGAGATTCAAACTTCACCCGGTGTTTATTGCTGGCAGAAAGCAATTGCCATTGAAAAAGTAGGGTTATATGTACCCGGAGGCACTGCCCCCTTATTTTCCACTGTATTGATGCTGGGAATACCGGCACAGATAGCGGAATGTAATCAGGTTATTTTATGCACCCCACCCAATAAAGAAGGGAAAATACATCCAGCAGTACTTTACGCTGCAAAAGTCGCCGGAATCCATCGTATTTTCAAAATTGGAGGTTCACAGGCAATTGCTTCCATGGCTTATGGAACAGAAACCGTACCTAAGGTTTATAAGATTTTTGGTCCCGGAAACCAGTATGTAACTGCTGCAAAACAACTGGTATCTTTGCGCGATGTAGCTATTGATATGCCTGCAGGCCCTTCGGAAGTAGAAGTAATAGCCGATGAAACCTCAAACCCGGCTTATATAGCCGCAGACTTACTGTCGCAAGCCGAACATGGAGTAGATAGCCAGGTCATTTTACTAACAGTCAGTGACAAAATAATAGACCCGGTACTGGAACAACTGGAATTACAACTAGAGAGTCTTCCACGAAAAGAGTTGGCTAGAAAAGCGTTGGAGAACAGTAAAATCATTTTACTCAAAACCCTGGAAGAAGCCGTAGAACTGACCAATGAATATGCACCGGAGCACCTGATTATATCCACCCGTTTTTACATGGGTGTGGCAGCCAACATCATTAATGCAGGCTCTGTTTTCTTAGGGAATTACACCCCAGAAAGTGCCGGGGATTATGCATCAGGAACGAATCACACCTTGCCAACCAATGGATACGCAAAAGCCTATAATGGAGTAAACCTGGATAGCTTCATCCGGAAAGTAACATTTCAACAAATCACCCAGGAAGGTCTGACTAACTTAAGTAATGCCATCATCCTTATGGCAGAGAGTGAAGAGCTGCAGGCTCACAGCAATGCTGTTAAGATAAGATTAACAGAAGAAAAAGAAGTTGAAGAAAGATTCAGCAGCCACAGAAGATAAGAAGAAGTTGGTATTCGGTAGTAAAAAAGAGAGGAATCAATAAATAGCATTAGTACCAAACCAATCTACAATGTACATCGGAAAGAAACCCCAAAAACCAGGTTTCCAAATAACACGAAGCTAAGAAATGGACATAGAAAAATTATTACGCGAGAATATACGTCAATTACACCCCTACTCTTGCGCCCGTGATGAATTCAAAGGGGAAGCCTCGGTATACCTGGATGCGAATGAGAATCCATATAATGCCCCCTATAATAGGTATCCCGATCCCTTGCAATGGGAAGTCAAGAAACAAATCTCTAAAGTGAAGAACGTTCCGGTTGAAAACATATTCCTTGGCAACGGTAGTGATGAACCCATTGATTTATTGTTCAGGGCTTTTTGTGAGCCCCGGCTGGATAATGTTGTTGCCATAGAACCTACCTACGGCATGTATAAAGTTAGTGCTGCCATCAATGATGTGGAATACCGCAAGGTGTTGCTGGACGAAGACTTCCAGTTCTCTGCAGATAAGATATTGTCAGCCACAAACCTCTATACCAAGATAATCTGGCTTTGTTCACCCAACAATCCTACCGGAAACAGTTTAAACAGGAATGAGATTATAAAGTTATTAAGTTCGTTTGAAGGAATAGTAGTTTTGGATGAAGCCTATATCGACTTTGCAAGTGAAAAGAGCTTTATGGAGCAACTATCTACCTACCCTAATTTAGTAATCTTGCAAACATTCTCTAAAGCATGGGGGAATGCAGCCATCCGCCTGGGAATGGCATTTGCTTCTACTGAAATAATTGCGATATTGAATAAAATAAAATATCCATATAATATAAACATATTGACACAGAAGCATATACTCACCTCTTTAAAAAATTCCGAACAGGTAAAAGTATGGGTAAAAACCATATTGGCGGAAAGAACCGTGTTAATAAACTCCTTAAAAAAGGTTCAGTTTATACAACACGTTTATGCAACAGACGCAAATTTTGTACTTGTAAAAGTAGAGAATGCCAATGCCACCTATCAATACCTGGTCGATAGAAGCATTATCGTACGAAACCGGAATACCGTCACTTTGTGCAATGATTGTCTACGCATCACTGTCGGAACCCATAAAGAGAACCTAATTTTACTAGAAACGTTGAAGGGATTCCTAGAAGAATAAGTGTACAAAAATTCAGTCTGATTGTAAATATATAACTCATAAAATTATTCTGAAAATGTTTTTAATACTTCTTACTTACACCCATGGTCTCGGAAAAATCGAAGAACATTTGAGTGACCATCGTCTTTTTTTGAATAAGTACTATGCACTTCATAAATTTATATGCTCAGGTGCCCAAAATCCGCGCACAGGAGGAGTAATTCTGTGCAAAGCTGACAACTTCAAAGAAGTTGAATCCATTGTTGCGGAAGATCCTTTTAAAAAACATGGAGCAGCAACATTCGAAATCATTGAATTTTGTGCAAGCAAGTTTGCTCCTGAATTTAAATCATTTGTATAAAAGGACTAAGAGTTAATCGCTTGTAAAATAAATATTAATCAACAGTTTAGGAAACAAAAACAGACTTCAAACAATCTTCTTATGAAAAGTACTATTGACACATTTCTGAATGAAGCCCCCGAAGTATCCAAAGCATTCGATGGACTTATAGAAGCATTAAAGTCTACATCCGGACTGGATGCAAAAACCAAACAACTCGTTTATA
>Ga0302286_10002013_pt1 | contig 14421 bp, 10 predicted proteins | sample III_Fen_E2_3_FD_198765 | JGI IMG/M metagenome (GOLD analysis project Ga0302286, IMG submission 198765) | Peat permafrost microbial communities from Stordalen Mire near Abisko, Sweden - III_Fen_E2_3 | ecosystem: Environmental > Terrestrial > Soil > Wetlands > Permafrost | place: Sweden: Abisko...
TGAGCTGCGCACGGTTTCCAATTATCTTTACCGACAAAAGCCAGTTCTGTTTCAGCTTCATTGATCAATTCGTGTTGCTCGTTATAAAGCTTATAGTCAAACCAGATCCTGACGCCCGTTATTGCAGTCAGCGTAGTTTTAACGGTGAGTTGTTCATCATAACGGGTTGGTTTAATAAACCTGAAATTCATACGGATTACCGGACATATAACCCCGGCTTCTTCCACTGAATTATACGAAACACCAATGCTACGAAACAATTCCCAACGGGCAGTTTCGTAATGCTTTGCGTAATTGGCATGGTGCATGGAGCCCATTTGGTCGGTATCAGGATAACCTACCCTGAATTTGTGTTCGTATACGATCATTTTACGCCTTTCTTTAATTATGATTACAAACGTGTCCTGCTTCGTGGGTATGGGCTGCACAATTGCTGCCGCTATCTTTTACTTCACCGGCCAGGTATTGTCCGATCAGTTCCGATACATTTCCCTGGCAATTGCGGACTACGCTGACACCATGCTGGTTCAGCTTGTTGATGGCACCATCACCAATACCACCTGCAAGCATGATTTTTATTCCTTCCTGTTCGAAAGTTTCAGCTATATCGGACTTACAACCGCAACCCTGAGGAGAATCCATGCGTTTTTCTGATAGTACTTTGTTTTGATCCGAGATGGTGTAAATCGTGTAAAATTCACAATGACCAAAATGAGCATCCACCTGGTTGTTTTCTTTTGTTGGGACAGCAATTTTCATACTTGATTTGTTTGTTTTGTTTTATTTCTGAATTCGAAGTTGTTGTTTGTTGGAGGGGAATATAAATTTTTCAGATGGTATTTATTCGCGTCAATTCATCGGAACTGAAGTTCTTACAATTTTCGCACCGGACATGATTTTCCAATCCCCCAATCAGTTTAAAACACCGTTTGCAACGAAACCATTGTTTTTCGAACCTGACATTCCCACCTTCTATCAGGATCGCTTTACCTTCCACGAAAGCAGTAGCCAATGTTTTACGGGCTTTTTCATAAATACGGGTCAGGGTAGGACGGGATACGTTCATTTCCACGGCTGCCTGTTCCTGATTCATTCCTTCGTAATCGAGAAGCCGTATTGCTTCGTACTCATCAAATAAAAGGGATAAGGAACTTAATGTATTGCGAGGAATGCCATACGGTTTAAAACCCTGCATAATAGGAGGGTGACATATTTTTCGATCTTGCTTTGGACGGGCCATGAGTGAACGTTAGAGGTTTTGAGAATGCAAAGATAAGAATGGTTATGAACATATGTTCGTCATGAATGAATAAATTATGCTTTATTTTAATTCGGCAAGTCAATAACTATACCATAAACGAGGTATGCAAAATGCCCTACAAGGGGTATTTTAGATACTCTTTTCATTAACTACTTTTGCAATGTCGAAAGGAACTTTTATATCTCTGAAGTTTAAATGTCCGAACTGATACACATTTCTTAATTAAACAGGTAAAATATGAAACAGGCTAATAATAACATTGCACACAGGGTCCTGCTCCGTAAAGAGGATAGTCAACAGGTTTTCTCAATAAACCATGACCGGCAGGTATCTATCTCAACAAATCCTTTCTCTTTCGAATTCCTTTCTAATCTTTCCCCTGTCATGCGAATGTGCTGTTGTTGCATGTCGTGCTGATTCATTGTCCACTCTTCCATATCTTTTCCGTTAGCTCTCAGCTATTTCTAAAACAGGACAATTCTGATATTTTTTCTAAACAAGTGCATTCAACCAATTTTTTTTGTCGGTTCTTCAGGAACCGGTAATGTGATTATTATATTCATCTTTAAAACAACTGAAAATATGAAACCAAGTCGATTCTATCAACTCCTGTTCGTATTTAGCATAGCGATAACAGGCATTTCAGCTCAAAATGCTGTGAATGAAACAGTAATAATAAGCGGTACCCGCTTTACATATCCATTGATTGAAAAATGGATTGCAGAATATGCAAAAATAAATCCCGGTCTTACCATTAAACTGGCCAAGACAACAGAAACCTCTGATGCCTCCGATCTAAGTATTATTGCCCATCAACCGGCAACCGATGAACTGAAAGAAGGTCAGGCAGTCGTATATACCGGACGTTACGGTCTGCTTCCTGTGACCAACAGCAAGAATCCTGTTCTGGCAACCAACAAAAAAGGGTTGTCAAAAAAAGATATTGACAAACTCTTCTTTGAAGTTGCAAACTATGATGAAGAGCCTGTTGTTGAAAAACCTAAGTTTAGGGCAACCATCTATGCACGCGATAATAAGGCAAGTGCTTCTACAACGCTTGCACAGTACTTTGGGCATGTCTCTTCCGAGATCAGGGGGAAAAAAGTGCTGGGAGATGACATTTACCTGCTTTCAGCCATCAGCAAGGATTCTGTTGGGATCACATTCAACAACCTGGGTTATCTGTTTGATCTGCAATCGCGCAAGCTGAAAGAAGGAATTGCCCTTTTACCGCTAGATCTAAAGAAGGATGCAAAGAACATAGCGCTTGGAAACCTTGATGAAGTCATTTCAATTCTTGAAAAGACCCGTGTTGAATCAATCCCGGTGGAAAAGATTGGATTTATCTACTCGCAACGGGATACACGGAAAGAAGTGGCTGATTTCCTGAAATGGGTATTGGCTGATGGACAGCAATTCAATCATGGAAAAGGATTTCTCAATCTGGACAAGCAGGAGCTTGCCGAACAAACCAATCATTTGACAGAAAAATACCTGTCGCTAAAATAATAAAAAACTATTCATTTATAAACTAAAGCGAACGTTCCCCTCTTCTGTCGGCAAACTGATTCAGGGAACGCCGCTACAATTCAAAATTGTATGGCAAAATTACCCATTATTTTTGGAAACGTCAACACGTTTCCCGGTTATATCTTACGCAAAACAGGACTCTTAATCCTGTTGGCATTACTAACCACACTCCCTTCGATTGCCCAGCAACTTGAAGTGAAAGGAACTATTCTTGATGAAGGAACAAGGCTTCCTGTTATCGGGGCAACCATCAAACTTAAAGAACAGTCGTCCGGTACAACAACCGGTATAAATGGCGATTTTAGTTTGAAAGTAAATAAACTGCCCGTTACCTTGCAGGTTTCCTCAATCGGCTATAAATACCAGGAGATCGATGTATACGAATCGGTACCTGCTACGTTCTACCTGAGCGAAGAACAAAACAGGCTCACAGAAGTCGTTGTTACTGCCCTGGGTATTTCGAAAGAGAAGAAATCATTGGGGTATACCATTCAGGCTTTAAAAAGCAAGGATCTGGAGAACCCGAATGAATCGAATCTGCTCAACAGCCTCACCGGTAAACTGGCCGGGGTACATATTACCAATTCACAGGGGGATATGGGATCTTCCCGCATTGTTATCCGTGGTGAAACTTCTATTGCCGGAAATAACCAACCCTTGTTTGTGGTTGATGGTGTGCCCGTTGATAACTCCCAGTTGAATTCAGGTGGTGCTACCCGTGACTTTAAGAATGCAGTTGCCGACCTGAATCCGGATGACATAGAATCGTTAAGTGTGTTGAAAGGACCGAATGCTGCTGCCCTTTACGGATCGCGTGCTGCACATGGGGTTATCCTGATCACGACAAAGTCGGGTAAAGGACAAAAAGGTATCGGTGTAACGCTGACATCAGGAGTGAGCTTTGCTCAGGTTGCTACCTTGCCCGATTATCAGAATGTTTTCGGCCAGGGATCAAATGGTAAGTTTAGCTATGTAGACGGTAAAGGGGGTGGCATCAATGATGGTGTTGATGAAAGCTGGGGTCCTAAAATGGATGGCCGCCTGATCCCGCAATTCTTTTCAAACGGTGTTGCCGTTCCTTTTGTAGCGCATCCGGATAATGTGAAGGATTTCTTTGAGACAGGCCTTACATTCAGCAATGGTATTTCTGTTGCCGGATCCGATGCCAAATACGATTTCCGCCTGGGAGTAAATGACCAGAAACAAAAGGGAACCGTGCCTAACTCAGAAATCAATAAAACCAATTTCACGATTAATTCAAATTACCAGCTAACCAAAGCCATAAAAGTAGGGGTGACGGCAGACTATATCGTTACTGATGCCCCTGCACTTCCCGGAGGTCCAGCAGGTAACCGTGCTGCAGGTGTTATGTTGCAATTCCTCTGGAGTGGACGTCAGGTTGACATGAGCCAGTTGAAGAATAACCGGAATATAAACTGGAATAACAGCTACTACAGCAATCCGTACTGGAATGCTTATTATAATACGACCAGCCAGCAACGTAACCGGTTAATCGGGGATATCCATCTGGAAGCAAAGATCCTGGATGGCCTGAATTTTAAGTTCCGCACCGGTACCGATTATTACAACGATCGCCGTAAATATATCATCAAGTATGGCACCAACGGTACTCCATTCGGTTCGTATGCCGAAGATGCCTATACGGTGGATGAAAAGAATACAGAGTCTATTCTGCAATACACTAAAAACCTGAGCAAAGATTTTACGATTGATGCGTTGGCCGGATTCAACGTGCGTAACCGTAGTTTTGCCAACAACTATCAGAAAGCTCCAAGACTGGCAGTACCTGATTTATATACGTTGACAAATTCAAGGGATGCGCTTACTTCTTCCAACTCATATTCAAGCCTGAGGGTATACAGCGGGTATGCATCCACGCAGTTTGGTTATAAAAATTATGCATTCCTGAACCTTACTGCCCGTAACGACTGGTCATCTACTTTGCCAAGCAGCAATCGTTCGTATTTCTATCCATCGGTCAGTGGTAGCCTTGTGCTATCGGAAGCATTGAATATAAAGAGCAATGCCCTTGACTTCCTGAAGCTGCGTGGTGGATGGTCCGAAGTAGGGAATGATGCTGATCCTTACCAGTTGTCAACGGTGTATAATTTTCAAACTGCATTTGATGGAAATCCGATACAGACTTCTTCCCAAAAGAAACTTAATCCTTCATTAAAACCTGAAACTACCCGCTCTACTGAGTTTGGACTTGAATCAAGTTTCCTGAAGAACAGGGTTCACCTGGATGTAGCCTATTACAATACCAATAGTCTCGACCAGATCCTTGAAATCAAAACAACTGCTGCCAGCGGGTATACCTCGCAGTTGATCAATGCAGGAAAAATAAACAACCACGGTCTTGAAGTACAGTTGGATGTAACGCCGGTACAGGTGCGTAACTTTAAATGGAACGTCGGTGTAAATTATTCCACCAATGCCAGCAAGGTAGAGATCCTGGATTATGCCGGACAAATCAAAAACTATACCATCGGTTCATCGAATGGGGTGGATGTTCTGGCCTCTGTGGGTCAGGCATACGGCACATTGTTTGGAACTGTATACCTGCGTGATAATGCCGGAAATATAATAGTAGGTGCTAACGGGTTGCCTAAGGCCGATCCTCAAAACAAGGTATTAGGTCATTACACACCCGACTGGTTAGGAGGAATTACCAATACCATCACATACAAGCATGTTGAACTTTCTTTTCTGATTGATGCGAATGTAGGCGGTAAGATTTACTCAGGAAGCAACAGAACCGGTAATTACACCGGGGTATTGGCTCAAACACTTCCGGGGCGTGATCAGGCACATGGTGGGTTGAATTATTATTATCCGGGCAATAACACAGCCGGTACAAAGACATTGCTCAGCAGCGGCACCACTCCCAATGGAGAAACGGTCTACGATGATGGTATGATTTTTCAGGGCGTACAGGCTAACGGGACGGCTAACGGACAAGTGATCAGTGCGCAGGAATATTATAAAGCTTCATATAATATCAGCGAAGCCTATCTCTATAGTTCCACTTTTGTCAAATTGCGTGAGGTCAAACTGACCTATAATTTCAACAAGAGGCTGATTAAAAAGATTGGACTCGAAGGTGCCACCATTGCAGCAGCAGGCCGCAATCTCTTGTTCCTCTACAAGGCAGTTCCCAATATCGATCCTGAAACGGCTTTATCCACAGGGAATGCCCAGGGATTGGAAAGTCTTGCATTGCCAACTACCCGTAGTTTTAGCTTTAATCTCAATCTAAAATTTTAATATACAGAACTTATGCTAAAAAATATAGCCTTTTTCATTATACTTGCATCGCTGTTGAGCTCTTGCAACAACCAGTTGGATGAAATAAACAAAAATCCGAATGCAACTGAAACGCCATTGGCAGCGTATTTGCTGACCGGTAACTTAAAACAGGGAGCCGACTTATACTGGGGTTCAGAAAGTAATTTTAATTCTTCCCTGTTGTTTGTACAACAATGGGCGAAAATACAATATGCCGAACCCGATCGATATGATGTCTCAAATACAAGTTTCACTGCGTTATGGAACACCGGGTATTCGACGTTGATCACCGATCTGAATACTATCCTGGGATTCACCGATCAACAGGCAAATTCGAATTATAAAGGGATTGCCCTCGCACTTCGCTCCTGGACATTCCTGTTGTTGACGGATGCGTATGGTGATATCCCGTACAAAGAAGCCGGAACAAAAGTAGCCCCGGCCTACAACACTCAAAAAGAAGTGTATCTTGGCTTGCTTGATGACCTGAAACAGGCCCAGTCATTGCTGAATGCCACCAATGGCGCAGTAGCCGGTGATCTGGTATACAAGGGTGATGTTTCGAAGTGGAAGAAATTTGTAAACTCCCTTCGACTTCGTATTGCTTTGCGCATTTCCGACAGGGAGCCCGCACTGGCAAAACAAGCAGTCATTGATGCAACCAGTGATGCCGGAGGCTTGATAAGCAGCAACAACGATATATTTCAGTTTAAATATATCAGTTCGCCACAACAAAACCCTGCATCTGCCTGGTTCGAGACACGTGATGATTATCGCATTTCCAAGACGCTGGTTGATAAGTTATACCTGTTGTCCGATCCGCGGTTACCTGTCTATGCCCAATTGCCATCGGATGCTAGTGTAGGTAAATATGTGGGTGGTGCCAATGGGTTATCGAACAGCGATGCCAACAGCCAGGGATTTGCCAAAACATCAAAACCCGGCACTTATTTCCTAACCTCACAATCACCCGCTGTTATTTTTAGTTATTCCGAAGTGTTATTTGCTCTTTCGGAAGCAGTTGCCCGCGGGTATATCACCGGGGATGCCGAACAGCTTTATAAGAATGCCATTACTGCCTCGATCAATCAATTTGGCATCACCGATGCAACGGTTATCACCAATTACCTGAATCAACCGACTGTCAAATACGATCCGACGAATTATGCCAAATCGATCGGTGAACAGAAATGGATTGCTTTTTACGGCCAGGGACTGGATGCTTTTGCCGAATGGCGCAGGTTGGATTATCCGGTGTTAACGGCAGGTCCTGCTACAGTGCTCGATGGTCACATCCCAACCCGCTTCTTTTATCCGGGTACGGAGCAGTCTTTGAACGGTATCAGCTATCAGGCAGCTATTGTTAGCCAGGGAAAAGACCTGCTGACAACTAAGTTATGGTTCGATGTAAAATAAGGTAAATAGAAAAGAACTGTCTTTCAATATTCCAATCGGTCAGATCCATGTATCTGCCGGTTGGAATTGAAAAAGAACATGAATTGTTCATTGTGCCTATGCTTCCCTTTCTTATTTAAATCCGATAAAAAACAAACCAATAAACTCGCATGAATATGAAGACATACATTAAAATTATTCCGGTGGTACTCGTCTTGATCGTAGGGGCGTACTTCTTTTTTAGCTATAAATCATCGTATACCATTCACGGAAAAATAAATGTCGATTCGGCAACCGTCTACCTGAAGGGTTTCAGAAATAAAATGTTTTATACCATTGACTCGTCAAAAGTGACAAACGGGACATTTAGTTTTAAAGGTTCCGTGAAACGCCCCGAACTTTTTGGACTCACCACCGACAGGAATGAATCATTCAGCCCGTACTATATTTTCGTTGAAAACAATACCATTCAGGTTGATATCGATACGGCCAATACCCATAAGGCTACCATTAAGGGGTCGGTATCGAATGCTCTTTTTGAAGCGTATAAATCCAAAAGGGAAGGATTCAGGATTGATTCGTTGATTAAAGCAAATCCTTCATCGCCGGTTGCTGCTTATATCCTGTATCGGAATTTTACATCCAGTTTGTCCGTCAAAGAGATTGAAGCTGACCTGGCCTTGTTCGACCCATCCCTGAGTGACCTGAGTTACCTGAAAGAACTGAAGGAAATTGTTGCCGTGAAGAAGAAACTGGAGAATGGATCTCCGGCCATTGATTTTTCCGGGACTACTCCGGATGGGAAAACGGTTAAGCTGTCAGGTTATTTCGGAAACTACCTGTTGCTCGATTTCTGGGCATCATGGTGTCCTCCGTGCAGGAAGGAGAATCCGAACCTGGTAAAGGTATACAATAAATATAAGGCAAAAGGGTTCAATATTTTCTCTGTTTCGCTCGATAAGGAACGGGATAACTGGATTGCAGCCATTGACAATGATCATCTGGCATGGGTACATGTTTCGGATCTTAAATTCTGGGACAGTGCGGCTGCAAAATTATACGCCATCCGCAATATCCCTTCGAATTTTCTGATTGACCCGAAGGGAAATATCATTGCCAGAAACCTGAAAGGGGAAGAGTTGGACCGGAAGTTGGGAGAATTATTAAAATAAATATCCCGAACAACTTCCTCCAAGTTGAATAAAATAGATTTCATGTATTAATTAGTTGTGTTGTTAGTTGAAGAAGCTCTTTGCAAGTCTGTTGATTTGCAGGAGCTTTTTCGTTTTTGTTGATATATGCATGGATCCGTAAAATAGGTGGACTCCCTTTTTGATTTTTACGTTCGTTTTAGGTAAAGAGGGAAATCAGAGAGACTTGAGAGGGGGTTTCGAGGGGGTTTCGAGGGCTGTACCTAAGGCAACCCTAAGGCAACCCTATGGCAACCCTATGGCAACCCTAAGGCAACCCCTTATGAACATTGAACAAATGAGGGTGAAAAAAAATCGATGACCCGGTCCCGGAACGAAGCCGAAAAATGAACAAAATGGCCTGGCAGCAGCAAAAAAAGGAGGATTCAGACTCTCTATACATGCTTTGTTTGATAAAAAAGCATGTTTTAATGCCTTAAGGGTGGATTCTGAGACTAATTGGTCCTTTTTTGTCTGGAAAATCATCATTCGCGAGCCATTCATCTTGCTACCTTCATCCGGCATTTCAACGTGAAGGTTGAGCTGACAATAAAAAAGCGGATTGCCTTGATTTCTAATAATAGAGCTCTATTTTCCCCAAAACCTATTCGCAAGTACCGGAATTAATGACATGAGTTTTTTCACATTAACGTTATAAACGAAGTCCAATAACCGATTTCCTGCCCCATTTTTCGACCAAATTCAATAAAAAACAAAAATAATGCCCTGAAAATTTGGCTCGTACCAACTTGTTTTTGTTATTTTGCACCCGATTTGAACCAACGAATACCTAACTGATCGATTTATGTCTAAAAATCTTGTTATTGTAGAATCCCCGGCGAAAGCTAAAACCATAGAAAAATTTCTCGGAAGTGATTATCATGTCATGTCAAGTTTTGGGCACATACGCGATTTAGCTGAAAAGGGATTAGGCATAGACTTTGAAAATAATTATGAACCCCAATACGTTGTTTCTTCGGATAAGAAAAAATTAGTCTCGGAATTAAAGAAAGCAAGCAAGGAAGCCGAAACGGTATGGCTTGCTTCCGATGAGGACCGGGAGGGAGAAGCCATTGCCTGGCACTTGTACGAAGAGTTAAAACTAAAGAAAGATAATACACGCCGTATCGTATTCCATGAAATTACCAAGGATGCCATACTCCATGCTATAGAAACACCCCGTGATATTGATATCAACCTGGTGGATGCCCAACAGGCACGCCGTGTATTGGATCGTATTGTGGGTTTTGAATTATCCCCCATCTTGTGGCGGAAAGTGCGTCCATCGTTGTCGGCAGGACGTGTTCAATCCGTTGCGGTACGTCTGATTGTTGAACGGGAACGTGAAATCAACCAGTTTGTGGCTGAAGCAGCTTACCGTGTCAATGCCGTATTTACTTCGGTGGATAGCAATGGGAAGGCTGTTGAGCTGAAGTCGGAACTTCAGCAACGGTTTAATACTAAAGCAGAAGCAATGGCTTTCCTGGAACATTGCAAGAATGCCCGGTTCAGCATTGATAATATCGTTACCAAGCCAGCAAAGAAATCACCGGCACCACCTTTTACCACTTCCACCTTACAACAGGAAGCAGCCCGTAAACTGGGTTATTCGGTGGCACAAACCATGCAGGTAGCCCAACGCTTGTACGAAGCAGGGAAAATAACCTATATGCGTACTGACTCGGTCAACCTCTCGGATTTAGCATTAAACACCTCGAAGGCTGAGATTATCAGCATGGCAGGTCAGAAATACGTGCATACCCGCAAGTTCAATACGAAAAGCAAAGGGGCACAGGAAGCGCATGAAGCGATCCGTCCGAGTTACATGAACGCTCATACCGTTGATGGAACATCGCAGGAGAAAAGACTCTATGAATTGATCTGGAAACGCACCATTGCTTCCCAGATGTCGGATGCCGAACTTGAAAAGACTTCCATTTATATCCAGGTATCCGGAAGCAAACATCAGTTTGTAGCTTCCGGGGAAGTCATCATATTTGATGGTTTCCTGAAAGTATATATGGAATCCACCGATGATGATACCGACACAGTTGATGAATCGTTGTTGCCATCCATGAAGACCGGTGAAATGCTTTCTCCGGTTGAAATCATTGCCCAGGAACGTTTTTCACAGAAACCACCCCGTTACGCGGAGGCAAGCCTTGTTCGTAAAATGGAGGAACTGGGTATTGGACGTCCATCTACCTATGCCCCGACCATCTCAACCATTCAAAACCGGTTGTATGTGGAAAAAGGGGACCGGGAACCTGAAAAACGCGATATTAATGTACTGAAATTAAAAGGCGGAAAGATATCCGATACCATAAAAGCGGAAAATACCGGAGCTGAGAAGTCAAAACTATTCCCAACGGATATAGGTACGGTTGTGACTGATTTCCTTATTGAAAACTTTCCTGAAATACTCAACTACAATTTTACAGCCGATGTTGAAAAAGAGTTTGACATCATTGCCGATGGGGATATGAAATGGACGGTTGCCATTGATAAATTTTATAAGAAATTCCATCCGATTGTTGAGGATACCATGAAGAACTCCGAACGTCAGGTTGGAGAACGCATCCTGGGTGTTGATCCTAAAAGCGGACGCCAGTTGTCGGTGAAAATCGGCAAATACGGTCCGCTGGCACAAATCGGAACGGTGGAAGAAGAAGAAAAGCCTGTTTTTGCCTCTTTACGGCGCGATCAGTCCATTGAAAGCATTTCCCTGGAAGATGCACTCGAATTGTTTAAACTGCCCCGTACAGTAGGCGAATTTGAAGAAAAAGTTATGACAGTTGCTATCGGTCGTTTCGGACCGTATATCCGTCATGACAGTACTTTCTACTCATTACCCAAAACGGATGACCCGATGGATGTCACAACCGAACGTGCTATCGAAATTATTGAGGAAAAAAGGGAGGTAGAAAAAAACCGCATCATTCAGACGTTGGGTGAAAACGGCGAAATACAGGTGTTGAACGGACGGTTTGGCGCTTATTTTACCTGTGATAAAGTGAATTATAAAATTCCAAAGGGAACTGACCCGGCAACATTGACGTTAGAGAAATGCCGTGAGCTGATTATAGCACAACCTGAAGCCGCCAATAAAAAGAAACCGTTCGGACGGAAAGCTGCCGCTGCAAAACCTGAAAAGAAAGCACCGGCGAAGGCCAAGCCGAAAGCAAAAGCAAAAGTACCTGCCAAGGCAAAGAAATAATATGTCTTGACAGTGATATGACCTTCGGGACTATCCGGAGGCACCATCATGCAATACGATCATTTAATCTTTGAAAAATATGAAAAAGCTTATCCTGCTATCCACCCTGTTTGTGCTAACCATGACGGTTTGGGCACAAATGCCTGTGTCGTTGAACGAAGGGGAATCGGCCCTGGTGTATGCATTGCCTAAAACGGAACTATGCATAGTTGTGGAAACCGAAAAAACAACTCAAAGCCCGGGTATGTTCTACCGTTATTCGGAACGTTACCTGGCTACCAAAAAGGTTATTACAGAGGGAAAAGTAACCTGCCAGCTGAAAAGCATTCAAGTGATTCCACGTGCCATACCCGATCCTGCCAGAACTTTTTCGATTGCACCGACAAGTAATCTGCAATCCAGTCATCTGTCTGTCAATTCAAATGGAATACTTTGCGGGATAAATGTCCCTGCAGAAATGGAAACCATACCATCGAAAGCAACTCCAGTTCCATTGAAAGATAATTCAAAACCGGATGCACTATTGCCATTGGGTGAAGAGTATATGATGGCAGGTTCGGAAGCTAAACTGGCTGAAGGTGTTGCAAAACAAATCTACCGGATTCGTGAAAGCAGGCTAAGCCTGCTCACCGCCGATCAGGATAAACTGCCTGCCGATGGTGACTCGTTCAGATCCATGCTGGAAGGTATGAACAAGCTGGAGAGTGAGCTGACCGAACTGTTTGTTGGCAAAACCACGAAAGAAACACAAACACAAACCTTATACCTGACCCCAACAGGTGCAGTGGCCAATGATGTCCTGTTCAGGTTGTCCGCCTTAAAAGGACTTGTCAACGCAGATGATTTAAGCGGTACTCCATACTATATCGGTATTAAACCCATCGATGGCAGAAAGACCGGTGCCGATACAAAGGCAAAAGGCGAAAAGGCCGGGATTTATTATATCCTTCCTGCTTCCACCCAGGTAACTGTCGGGGACGGGGTTAATACGGTTTACTCCGAACAGTTTTTCATGCCTCAGTTTGGAACACTGGTTCCTCTTGCTGAAAGTTTGTTTAAACAACCTCATATCAAGGTGCAGGTAGATACACAAACCGGCCGGTTGTTGAAAATCGAATAGTAGAAACAACCCATGAAATAAAAAAAGTATTGTTCTCCCTGAGAATGATACTTTTTTTTGTGGGTTGTACAGCGGTCTTACTTCCAAAAACAATAACCTGTTGGTAGTTGGGTAAGTTATCCATCCTGTCCTGTACCATCATACTGGAAAAAAGATTTTCCATATCTGTTAATGGGAATAAGAATTTCTGTTCTATTTGTTAACTCTATAAATATTAAAATAAATTTGTATATTTGTGCTGAAATATGTAAAATTAATTTGTATTTGAAACTGAACCATTATTCAGCTTAGAATTGAATACCTGTTTTAGCTAATAACGCTCCATATAATTTAAATACCTGTTTTTAATTCAAAGGTTTATGAGAACAACTTTGTTTATCTTGTTTCTTTTTGTTACTACTACTTACGCTTTCGGACAAATAATTTTTGAGAAAGGCTATATTCTAACTAATGAAAACGTTAAAACTGAATGCCTGATTAAAAATAGCGATTGGAAAAATAATCCCAACGAGATTGAATACAAGCTTAATAATGAAAACCCTATACGCAAAAGCACAGTTGAAAATATCAGGGAGTTTTGCATAACAGGAGTTTCCAGGTATGTAAGTGCAAAAGTCAACATAGATCGTTCGGCAAATGAATTAGACCGTTTATCTGTTGATCGGAATCCTGTCTGGGAAGAAGAACAATTATTTCTAAAAGTGTTGGTTGATGGGAAAGCAACCCTTTATTATTATGAAGATGGAACGTTAAACCGTTTCTTTTACTCCCTGAATGATTCAACACCAAAACAATTGATTTATAAAAGATACATTTATAAAGAGTCTAAAATTGGGGAGAATAATGGTTATCAACAACAACTCTGGACTGATTTGCGTTGCAACAATATCACCCTGGATAATATACAATCTTTAAATTACAAGAAAGATAACCTTGTAGCGTTCTTTCGAAAATACAATGCTTGTATGGGGAGCAAAGAAGATCTTTCAGATAAGAAAATTACTAAATTCGGGTACAACCTAACAATTACCCCCGGGGTTAACTTCTCGATATTATCAGCTGAAAATCCAAATTCGCATACAAATATACGGTTTGATAATAATATCAATTTTAGCCTTGGGGTTGAAGGTGAAATAATTTTGCCCTATAATAAGAATAAATGGGGAATTGAATTTAATCCAAGCTATCAGTCTATTCACGCTTCGATGAATTATATTGAATATAATATGCTGACCGGCCAGTCTTTCCCTAAAACAGCCATGATCAATTACAGTTCAATAGAATTTCCAATTGGAGTCAGGTATTATATGTTCCTCAACAAGGATGTTAAACTATTCCTAAACTCGTTTTATATCCCATCGTTGACATTGAAACTAAATAAAGACTTATCCTTTGATGG
>Ga0302286_10002014_pt1 | contig 14421 bp, 9 predicted proteins | sample III_Fen_E2_3_FD_198765 | JGI IMG/M metagenome (GOLD analysis project Ga0302286, IMG submission 198765) | Peat permafrost microbial communities from Stordalen Mire near Abisko, Sweden - III_Fen_E2_3 | ecosystem: Environmental > Terrestrial > Soil > Wetlands > Permafrost | place: Sweden: Abisko...
CAACAGTAACCAACAATCGTCCGGAATGGAATTTTGTTGATATGGGCTTGGCTATGACCGGGGTTATTCATGTTCCTATTTATCCAACAATCAGTGAAGATGAGTATACTTATATTTTGGGACATGCTGAAATAAAAGCTATCTTTTTGGGTGACCATCGATTGTATGATCGGATAAAACCAATTGTATCACGCTTGCCTGAAGTTCCTGCGATTTTTTCTTTTGACGAAATTGAAGGCGTTCAGAATTATGATGAACTTATTCAGTTGGGGAAGGAGAAAGACAAAGAACTGTCGGCTCAGTTAGAGATCATTAAATCGGAAATAGATCCGGATAGTATCGCCACTATAATTTATACTTCAGGAACAACGGGCGTACCCAAGGGGGTTATGCTTTCGCACAAAAATTTGGTGTCTAATTTTGTTGCTCATTCCAAAATGCACAAATTAGGCCGTGGACACCGGACTGTTAGTTTCCTTCCGCTTTGTCATGTTTACGAACGTAGTATGAACTATCATTTTCAGTATAAGGGAATGGGAGTTTATTATATCGGGAATCTTGGCCAGATTGTATCAGCCATGAAGGAGATTCGTCCGCACATGTTCAATACTGTACCCCGGGTACTAGAGCGTGTTTATGATGGTTTTCTTTCCAAAGGCAAGGAATTGACAGGCCTGAAACGATTGATTTATTTCTGGGCTATCAACTTGACGCGATATTTTGAGCACAATAAGAAGTATAGTTTCCTGATGAAAATCAAGATCAAGTTTGCCGATAAGATGATTTATTCGAAATGGAGAGATGCTCTTGGAAACAACGTTACCTATATTGTTTCCGGAGGTGCTGCACTTCAGCCTGAGATTACCCGCTTATTCGGAATGGCCGGAATGATTAATCTGGAAGGATATGGACTTACCGAAACCTCACCGGTTATTGCAGTAAACAATCCGTTTGAAAAGGCATTGAAAGTAGGTACTGTTGGCGAAGTTCTGCCAGGTGTTGAACTTAAGTTTGGCGAAGATGGAGAGATTCTGGTGAAAGGTTATGGTGTGATGAAAGGTTACTATAAAGCTCCTGAATTAACAGCCGAAGTAATTGATGAAGAAGGTTGGTTTCATACCGGTGATATCGGCATGCTGGAAGATGGTCGCTATCTAAAGATAACAGATCGTAAAAAAGAGATATTTAAGCTTTCCGGAGGTAAGTATATTGCACCTCAGATGATTGAGAATAAGCTTAAAACCTCATTCTTTATTGAACAGGTTATGGTGATTGGCGCTGGTGAAAAATTTGCCAGTGCATTGATTTCTCCCAATTTTGTGTATTTACACGACTGGTGTAGTCAACGTAAGATTCTTTTTCATGACAATTACGATTTGATTCATCGAAAGGAAGTTCAAAATCAGATTCATAAAGAGGTGGCTGCTATCAATAAAACCCTTGGAGAGCATGAAGAAATTAAACGTTTCCGATTGATTAGTGACGAGTGGACTCCTCATACCGGAGAGCTATCTCCAACGCTTAAGCTGAAACGAACTTATCTGGCTGAAAAGTATAGTGCAATCATTGAAGATATCTATTCGGTGCAGAAGAGTCACCACGAAGGAATAGAAGGTATATTTAAGTTGCCGAAAATAAACTTGAACCTAAACCTGAACTTTGATATCAATGAATTTAAGAAGAGGTTGAAGCTGTAACGAATTTGTTCTAAAAAGAAAATCCCCACGATCAAGCCAGACTCGATCGTGGGGATTTTTATTTTGAATCCAATGGATTAGTTTCTTTTTCTACTGGGACGGTCTCCCCGGTCATTAAATCCACCTTCGCGACGGCCGTCTCTACGTCCGCTGTATCCGCCACTGTTACCTTCTCTACGGAAAGATCCACCTTCCCGGCTTTGTTCTCCTGCGGTTGATTCGACCCGGCCAATATTAATTACATGACCTTCAATTACAACGTTGTTTAGAGCTTTAATCAGATCTTTTTCGAAACTACTGTCAACTTCGAAAAATGAAAATTTGCGTTGAATGTCAATCTTGCCAATTTCGATGTTTCTTCTGTTGGAGTATTCGTTAATCAATCCAATAAGTCCGGAAGCATTCAGATTCTGCTTTTTCCCGGCATTGAGGAAAAGCTTGGTGAATCGAAGACGCTCTCCGCCCCGGTCATTTCTTGAATAAGGATCGCGTGATGTTTCAACCTTAATATTCAGATCTCGTGCATTTTTATAATAATCGAGGAGTTGGTTGAATTCAAGTGATACAAAGTGTTTTACGATATCGCTACTCGACATTCCTTCAAATTTTTCAAGAATCTGAGGAAGATATTTTTCAATCTGAGTCTCGTTGATTTCAACGTTAACCGCGCGATCAATCAAATGGAATAGCTGTTTTTCACAAATTTCATCGCCACCGGGAACCATTTTGCGTTCGAATTTCTTGCGCGAAAGTTTCTCGATTTGTTTCATTCGTCCGGTTTCTTTCATGTTGATGATGGTAACCGAAATCCCGCTTTTGCCAGCTCTTCCGGTACGACCACTACGATGAATGTAAACTTCAGGATCGTCAGGTAATGAATAATTGATAACGTGACTTAGTTCGTTTACGTCTAATCCGCGTGCAGCTACGTCGGTAGCTACCAGCATTTGTAGCTGTTTGCTGCGGAATCTGGCCATTACCTGATCGCGCTGAGCTTGCGATAGATCGCCATGTAAAGCATCTGCATTGTATCCGTCGGCCATAAATTGTTCGGCAACTTCGCGGGTCTCCATACGGGTGCGACAGAATACAATAGCGTAGCAATCCGGATAATTATCTGCAATCCGTTTTAGTGTAGCGTATTTGTCTTTAGCATGAACAACATAGTAGTGGTGTTCTACATTTTCAGCTCCTGCATTTCTTTTTCCAACAGAAAACTCTAATGCATTATTCAGGTATTTTGTTTTGATTTCAGAAATACCAAGAGGCATTGTAGCCGAAAATAATAAAGTCTGTTTTTCTGCAGGAGTTGTAGATAGAATGGCATCCAGTTCTTCTTTGAATCCCATGGTTAGCATTTCGTCAGCCTCATCAAGAATCATCCAGCGAATGGCTGATACGTTGAGCACTTTTCGGCGAATCAAGTCATGAACACGACCAGGTGTTCCAACAACAATTTGTCCACCTGCTTTTAATTCTCTGATTTGTTTGGAGATGTCTGCACCGCCGTATACCGAAATTGTTTTAAATCCGGGGATAAATTTCGAGAAGTTATCCAGATCGCGGCTGATTTGTAAACACAACTCGCGTGTTGGGCAAAGAATTAACGACTGTACCTCTTTGATTTGCATCGAGATATTGTTAATTACCGGCAAACCGAATGCTGCCGTTTTACCTGTTCCGGTTTGGGCTAATGCCACTAAGTCTTGGGTTGATGTGATCAGGTGCGAAATAGTTAGCTCCTGAATAGGCGTAGGATTCTCAAATCCCATTTCAGCGATCGCCTTTAAGATTTCCGGTTTTAGGCCGGTTTCTTCAAATGTCATAATGTCCTTTTAATGTTATGAATCAGCAAAACGCTGATCCTGTAATGGAAGGAGACAGTTAGATGCTCCTGCCATAAACCAGGCAAAAAGGAAATTAACCGACCCCTAAAATCTGGACGCAAAGGTAATTTAATTTTTTAATCGCAAGCTATTTGATAGTGTCGATGGTGTTATCAGACATTATCTTAACACAAATTAAATATTAAACGGTTCATGTTGAGGAGAAAACAGTTGCAAGGTTAAAAATATGGTAAAATACAAGCTTGTTTGTTTTTCATTTATCTTTGCCTCAAATTAAAGCTATATAACATGAAGGGAATCAAAGTTCGTTTTTTGCGACGAACGGTTTCAATAGGAGTGATCTTTTTAGGAGTGATCTCTTGTGGTAGTCATTCTTCGGGAGAGAAGAACAGTTCTGCCTCGAAAGATTCGGTTGTTTCGAAAGAAGTGGTTGCTGATGAGCCTGAGGTTGATCTGAAAATGGAAAGTGGAGTATTGGTTTCTCCGAAAACACCTCAGCCGGGGCAAACATTTCATGTGATGGTAACCGGAGGAAAAAGTATTCAAAAAACAAAAATCACGGTTAGCTCTTCCGGTGGTTCAATCGAATCTGTTGGTAGCAGAACTGGTGATGGCTTGCCATACTGGCGTATCGACGAGTTTAAGGCTGGTGTTGAAGGCCAATATAGTGTATCCGTAGATGGAAAATCGGTTTTTAAGTTCACCGTCTCAGGTAAACCGGAACAGACGGTCTCGAATGGCGTTTGGAAAACAGTTCGGGGTTGGGATGGAAAAACAGAAGCTTTGTATTCGGCCTGGATAAATGCCTTGTTTTTCGATGCTGACGAACGTTCGTCGTGGACCGCTTTACACGAAGTTACTCAAAATAAGGATCGCAATTTTTTGCATAACTACCTCTCCTTAGGAGAAGATGATGCCAACGGTAAGGTTCGCGTACTTATGGAACCTGATTGTGCTGATAATCCTTATTATCTTCGGTCTTATTTCTCATGGAAACTTGGATTGCCTTTCGGATACCATGAAAGTGACCGGGGCTGTTTGGGGCGGGCTCCTCAACCGGGTCGATGGATTACGAATTCAACAGCAATTTCAAAAACACATCCAACTCAGAAGTTTAATTCATTTATGCGCATGGTGATGAATGGAGTTCATTCCGGAACTGCCCGGGCTGCGTTGAAGAATGAAAATTCTGATTATTATCCGGTTGCGCTAACTCGTGAGGCGTTGCGCCCTGGAGTTATTTATGCCGATCCTTATGGACATACGCTGATTCTTGTCCGTCAAATATCGCAGACTAAAAAGAGTCCTGGAGTGCTGCTCTCTGTTGATGCTCAGCCTGATGGTACTGTTGGAATCAAACGTTTTTGGAAAGGGAATTTTCTGTTTAATACAAATCCTTCGGAAGTGATTGGCGAACCTGGATTTAAGGCTTTTCGTCCGATTGTAGAAGAAAAAGGAAATCTTCGTTTGTTGAAAACAACTGAAATAAAAGCAGAAGCTGGCTGGATACCGTTTTCTATTCAGCAAAAAGGCTTGGATAGTAATACGTTTTATCATACCATGGAACGGGTTATTAATCCGAAACCGATGGATCCGGAGATGGCTTTGCTCGACCTTATTCAGGCTCTTCACGAACAATTAGTCGTCAGGATTACTTCTGTGGATAATGGAGAAAAATATATGAAATCACATCCCGGATCAGTGGTTCCGATGCCCGGAGGAACTTCCGGAGTTTTCCAGGCTGGTGGACAGTGGGAAGACTTCTCTACGCCAAACCGCGATTTGCGCCTTTTGATCGCAATGGATGCAGTTCTCGATTTTCCGGATAAGATTGTTCGTTCACCGGAAGACTTTAAATTACCAAAGTTAAAATCTGTCGAAGGTGTTAAAAAAGATATCGAAGAGCTTTTGGCTAAAAAGATATCTGAACTTTCAATAACCTATACCCGTTCGAATGGTTCTTCAAAAACATTGACTATTGCCGAGATCCTGAAGCGAAGGGATGCTTTTGAAATTGCATACAATCCGAATGATGGTGCTGAGATTCGCTGGGGAGCTCCTGAAAACAGTGAGGAACGATCATCTTGTCGTCGTCATGTATCGAATGACCAAATGAAGAAAATGAATGCGGTTCGTGTGTGGTTTCATAAACGACTTCATCCACCAACATAGTCTTTAGGCATTTTGCCATCCAAAGCGGATTCGATTTTACAGATTGAATCCGCTTTGTTTTTTTTCTACATTCTTTTAAGATCATAAAAAGCTTTTAACTGGGCTTTCCGTTCTTTGGTTAGTTTGTGCCATCGAATTCCCTGAACTGCACCTTCCAGTGCTTGCAACATGCTAAAACATGCGGTGGAATCAATAGTCTGAAGCCGGATAAATGCCTGCTCACTTCCAATTGCAATAAGCTTTTCCGGAGTGTTAATTCCAACCTGAGAAAGCTTTTCGGCAACAACGGTTCCAATGTTGGGAAGTTGAGTTAGTGGATGTTTTGTTTCCATATTTGGCTGTTTATTTAACGAAGATAATGATTTCTAAGGGATAGTTTGGCCCAAGTCCCGGAGTTGGTTCTTCTAAAGTTTGTTAATGAAATCAATTTTCGTAAGCTAAGGCTTTTCTATGGGAACTATTTTTGGTTTATTTATACTGAATTCATAAAACAGGACTGATCTATGCGAAAAGCGTGTATTCTTTTTTGTAATTGCGGAGCGGGTGTAATTTCTTCGGAAAAGTCACAACAGATAAAATCGCTGGTTGAGGTAATCGATGCTGATCTTTTTTATCTGGACGATTTTTGTGGAGTTGTACTGAATAGAAAGGATTTTATTCGGGACATAGAACAGAACTATGAACGGAAACTGGTTTTGGCTTGTTATCCTCGTGCAATAAAGAATTTGTTGATGCAGAATGGTCTGATGCTTTCGGAATTGGAAATTTTGAATTTTCGGGAGCAATCAATCGACGAGATAGGATACCGACTTAGAACGGAATATTCGATTGTAGAAAGAGAGACTATCGGAACAACTATCGAAAGTGGATTGAATGTTCCGGCTTGGTATCCGGTGATTGATCAGTCGTCATGCAGCAATTGCGGAAAATGCTTTAAGTTCTGTTTGTTTGGCGTTTATTCCTTTCCGGATAAGAACCTGAATGTTGTGAAGCCATTGTCCTGTAAAAACAATTGTCCGGCTTGCGGACGGAATTGCCCGACTTCGGCGATTATCTTTCCACGACTGAAAGAGGGTGGCGTTTTAGCCGGAGCAGAGCCAGGATCGGAACAGCAAGCAAAAGAAATAGTAATGAATAGTAAGCTGATTTCTACATTAAATCAGCGTTCGGCGATGCGACGTACTATCTTGAAAACTGGGGTAATGGAACAAGCTGAGGAAGAACGTCGAAAAGCATTGGAAGAATTGAAAAACCTGAATAAAGACTAGATGGGGTTACTAAAAAATATAGTTCGAACCGATAAGAGATGTTTGTACAAGTTCATAGTCAACATGGGGATTAAGGGTTCAATGGCTTTTGCCCGGTTTCAAAAACGGCAAAAGAAAGGTGAATTTTTCCCTGCGTTTAATTTTATCTCGGTAACCGACGATTGTAATTTGCATTGTCAGGGGTGTTGGGTTGTTGGAAAAGAGAACAATGCCAGACTGAAACCGGAACAACTAAACCGGATTGTTGAGGAAACTAAAAAGGCAGGATCGTATTTTTTTGGAATCCTGGGTGGTGAACCTTTGCTCTATAAACCTCTTCCGGAACTGTTTCAAAAGCATTCAGACTGCTATTTTCAGTTGTTTACCAACGGAACATTGATTACTCCGGAAGTGGCTGAAATGCTTCGAAAAAGCGCCAATGTAACTCCTTTGATAAGTTTTGAGGGCGATGAGTTGGTCGCAGATGGTCGCAGAGGTGGAAAGAATGTTTTTCAGTTGGCCAACCAGGGAATTGAAAATTGTGTAAATGCTGGATTGATTACCGGTGTTGCGATCAGCGTTTGTAAATCGAACCTGAAAATGGCACTTTCGGCTGAGTTTATCAATTCGTTGATAAAAAGGGGCGTTTCTTATTTGTGGTATTACATTTACCGACCCGTAGGATTGAATCCTACGTATGAATTAGCTCTTTCGAAGGATGAAATTCGTGAACTACGTCAGTACATGGTTGATGCTCGCACTAAATATAGTATTGCAATTATTGATACATATTGGGATGCTGATGGAAAGAGTATTTGTCCGGCAGCATCCGGATTGAGTCACCATATTAATGCTTCCGGTTTTGTTGAGCCATGCCCGATTGTTCAGTTCGCTGCAGACCAAATTGATCAGAAACCGTTGGCTCGTTTGTATGCTGAATCTGAATTTTTGAGCGATTTTCGAAATCAAATTCAACAAAAAACCAGTGGCTGTGTTGTGATGGAAGATCCGCGATGGCTGGTCGATTTTGTTGAGAAACATGAAGCAAAGAATACTTCCGGGAGAATGAATGAGTTGGAGCATTTGAAACTTGCTCCGGAACTGATTAGTCATGGTTCGTGTGATGTGATTCCGGAAAAAAGCTGGATTTATCGTTTTGCCAAACGAAGGGCTTTCTTCGGATTAGGAGCTTACGGATAAGTCCAAACATAAAAACTATGAAGATAAAAGATCCCATATTAGATGTTCCTAAGGATGCTCAAGTTCGGTTGCACTTACGGAAAGTTGCACGTGAACTGGTTGCAGCGAGGGAACTCATGCCTCCGGGGAATATCTCATTGATTAGTGAGCTGGCTGAAGAAGTGATTCGTATGACGGATGCTGAAAGCCGATTCATGGGGTTTGCTATGGTTGTTTGTGGAAATGAAATATGGAGAAGAGTAGTGGCAGCCACACCGTATAATCGGAGGTTGTTACTCTTGCCTCAATGTTTAAAGAATAATAGCAACTGTCAGGCAGTGGTCGATCAGCTAGGTTTGATTTGCGATGGGTGTCAGAGTTGTCAGATTGATTCAATTCTTCAAAAGGCGGAGTCGCTTGGCTATGCAACTTTAGTGGCAGAAGGGACAACCGTGGCAGTTAGTCTGGTTCAGGAAGGGACCATTGATGCGGTGATTGGGGTCAGCTGTATGTCGGTGTTGCAGAAATCGTTTGAACCGGTATCCCGGGCAGCTGTTCCGGTTATTGGAATTCCGCTCTTGTTTGAAGGCTGTGCCGAAACGGATGTTGATGCGATTTGGTTAAATGAAGAACTGATGTCTTTTCATAAAAATGAAGCGTTTCGGGTTTTGTCTGTTTCGTCGATGAAAGAAAAGATTCAGCAGTTTTTTACGAAAAAGATACTTACAAAAGCCTTTGGATCGTCAACGGACCAAACTTGCAAAATGGCCATTCAGTCGATGTTAACCGGAGGACAGCGGATTCGCCCGTTATTGACAGTTTTGGCTTACTCAGCTTACTCAGCGGATGTTTCAGAGGAGTTAATGAGAAATTTGGCAGTGGTGGTTGAATGTTTTCATAAAGCGTCACTAATTCATGATGATATTGAGGATAACGATGATTTCCGTTATCATACCGAAACCATTCATAAAAAGAATGGAATTGCCGTTGCGATTAATACCGGTGATTTTTTGCTGGGAAAAGGCTATGAGCTGCTCGGAAAATTATCACTCGATCCGGTTAAGTTGGCTGCCGGCTATCAGTTGGTTGCAAGTGGTCATGTAGCGTTGTCGCTTGGACAAGGAACCGATTTGCTCGCAAACAGGCATTCTGTAATTTTACCACTGAACCAATTACTGGAAAGTTTTGAACGAAAGACCGGCTCTGCTATTCGGGTCGCTTTGCTGTTGGGTGCTGTTGCTGCCAATGCTTCAGAAAACGATTTGCAGGGATTACGGAAATTTGCTGACTTATTCGGGATCGCCTATCAAATCAAAGATGATTTGGACGAGTTTGCTGAGGCTAAAGAACATACTCTGCCTGCCGATTATCCGTTGCTGCTTTCATTGTTGGTGCAAAATACCGACGGTTCTTCTGTTGAAGAAATCCAAAAGTTCTATGCTGAAGGCAATGGGAAGCTGCTAGTTGAGTTGATTCGTGCAGATGGGATCGATCAAAAAGCTCGGGATTTACTTCAGGAATACACCAATAAGGCTTATCAGGAACTGGATAAGCTCGAAAATCTGAAAATGAAGCTAAGTTTGTACAATGTGCTGGGAAAAGTATTCTAGTGCCGTGTCAACTTGATATTGTGAGTAAGGTCACCCTGAACTTGTTTCAGGGTCCCATCGGCGAAGAGATGCCGAAACCCCGCCTGACAAGCGATCGGGCAGGAAGTTCGGCATGACGCTCCGTCAAAAGATCATTAGCACAACGCCGGTGTTAGGTTAATAATCGGGTATTTAAATTATTCCTTTAACTATATGGCTAATTCCACTTCTCATATTCCGATTTATAGTCAAATGATTGCGATTCTTCGGAATGCGCTGGATATGCTTGACGAACAGGGGCGGGGAGAAGTGATCCGTTTTTTTCTTGGTCAGCAAAATGCAGATGGAGGATTTCATGATCGTGGAGGAAAATCGGATTTGTATTATTCGCTGTTTGGAGTGATGTTGCTTCGGGCAGCCGAACTGGAGGACGGAGAACCGTTTGAGCGTGAATCAGCTGAAAGGAATATGAACTTTACATCCGAATCATTGCTGAATTTGAGCCAGTTTATCTCCGGGCAGTCGACAGCTAAGGTTTCGGGCTTTATCGAACAATGTTGCCTGGTGCTGCTTCAAAAGGAATTAAAAACAACCCGTTTTTCAAGGATCAAAAGCCTGATACACTTGGGTCGATCGTTTTGGAAAGAACGTTATTCCATTAATTTATCTTACCGGAGTTTTGTGCTGTTTCTTACGCTTGATGCGGTTTTGCCGTTTCGTGGAATTCTAATGCGTGTAGCAGAACGTATGTTGGTGCGAACTACGGTTGATGAGCATTCTCCATGTTCGGAAGTTGCAGCCCGAGTTTTTTTACAAAAGATGATGAATCGGAAAGAACCGGATGAACTAAATCTGTTAGACTCGTTTGTTGGTACGTCAGGCGGATTTAAAACTTTTCAGCATCAGGATCAGGCTGATATGTTATCAACTGCCGTTGCTCTGTTTGTGCTTGATTATGTCGGATATGATTTGCGCTTGTTAAAACCAGATTGTCTTGATTTTATTCAGCAGAACTATTCCGATGGAGCTTTTCTATCGGGTGATGGCGACCAAACTGCGGATGTTGAATATACCTTTTATGGATTACTGGCTTTAGGCGTATTGGGCAACTAAGCAATATGGAGACTGGAGTTTATTGTATCAGTTAACCCTCTTGTATTATCATGTTGAACTTATTACAGTACCTTACTTATGGAATAATTGGGGCGAGGATTGTTCTTTTTTTTGAGTTTTATCCCTATTGAAGTGAGGTTTTTGAGTTGTATAATAATATTTGATTATGTATATTATTGACTTAGGTCATCTGGTTTATTTATATTTCTATCCATCATCTTAAAAAAGTTGTCTTTACTTATTCCAATTCTTATAAGCTCCGTTTCTAATTTCTTCGAGAGCACATCTGACTCGTTCTCGATAGAGGTATTTTGTTGGCAAATCGTCGAGTAAGGCCATAGCATTATTGAAGTCTTCAACTTTTTTGGAAATTTTTTTATGTGTTCCAATTTTTCCTTCTTTAATCTCTCTAATAAATCGTTCGTTTCGTTCACTAAATTGGTATTCGCGAGTTCTTCTATCTTGGTCAAGTCTTTCTGAAAGGATGAGTTCATCAAGTCTAAATTTTTCTGGTGAATTTCGGAGATCTTCTTTAATTCTACTAATTGCTCTTTCTTTATTAGTTGAATCTTCTTCAAAGCAGATTTGCAACTCTCTTTTTCCATTCTTAAATCGTCGTTCAACCTGTTCTCTAGTTGATCCAAAATCTCTTTCTTTTGCGTCCAACACTTCCTGCTCTTCAATAATTTTTCTGATAGCAGATTCTTTGTCGCTGATAGCTCTGTTAATATCTTCTTCCGACCCTCTAATTGAAAGTTCTGATTCTCTATAGGCGTCAGCATCTCTTTCAATTTCATTTCGTTTTCTATAATATCTTTGCTCCAGAGTATGATGGTATTCTTGAAAATTGCCTTCTTCTTGATTAATTTGATTTCTTCTTGATTCAAATTTTTCAGTTTCAATTGCATGTTTTTTTGAAATTTCAGTTCTTCTATCTTCGCATATTCTTCTCCATTTGTCTCTATGGTTTTCTGTATTTTCCTCAATTCTTGATATCTCTGATCTATAATTTCGTTCAATCTGAGCGTAGTGTTCTGATCCCACGCATCTTTTAATAGTTGATATGAGGTTTCCAATTTGTGCCGCTCTGCATTTGAAAGATTCTTCAAAAAATTTTCTTTGGATTTCATCAATAGGTTGTATTCCCTTTGAACTTGATAGGGAAACTGGTATGTATTGAGTGTTTGCTTGCTCATAATTGTATATCCATTTTGTGTGATTTGTATTGTTTATGGCGTTCCCGATAGCTTCTGGCGAATCCTTTGGAATTGTTATTTGTATTGTATCAATACCTAATCTGCTTATTTTTATTTTTTTCTCTTCCGAAATTTTGTGTGTTGCAACAAGTTCAATAAATAATATTGGATTCTGTTTTCTATCAAAGAACGTAACATCTGGCTTAAGTAATAGATGCTTGTTTTTTGACTCATCATTTTTGCCAAATGAAATTTCACCATTTTCATCTTCGTAGAATAATTTTTCAATTCCAACAGAAAATGCTTCTATAACTCTAGATTCAGAAATTAAATTAGGCCAGCCTTCTACTCCCTTTTCCGGATATTTATAGACTGCAGGGACTTTGATACTCTTATTAATTTGAAGTATTTCTTTTGCTAGCTTATGCCGGTACGTTTCATCAGAATAAGTACATTTTTTTCTATCCTTCAACGCTTTTACATCATGTCTGAAATATGGTCGGATACTAGCAATCTTAGGTTTTACGGCTTGCATTTCTCGTTTACACCCTATGCAAAAATATCCTTTTCGTCCACTTTCTACGTTACCAATGAATACTTCCTCATCTTGGAGATTGAGGGCATAAACATTATCAATGTGGGGGTTTTCCATAAAATGAAGATTAGTTGTAATGACTAAGCTGAGTCTTCTATGTGTTTTCTATTTATTGGAATGATGAATGAAAATAATCAAGCACATTAATCTCATTTGCAAACAGGGAATGTTTTTTTTAGTAGCACAATTAAGCTGTTTTTGATTTTTTGCTATATAGAGCCATTCTTCAATATCTTTATCTGCTTTATCCGCAGTTAAAAATTGACCACTTTTAAATTGCAGTTGTCCTTCTGCAACTGCGTCAAGTTGCTCGTTGGAGAGTTCGTAAATAGAGTTGTCTTTTTCTGTAATGTCAATTAAACGGTACATTTCTTCCAGTAGGTCATTGTCTTCAGTCTGGTTGATTTTACCAATTAGTTTCTTTTTTAATTCTTTAACAGTCATGGCCTTTCTTTTTTGCAAATTTATGAATTTTGTATGAATACTGTTAGTCTTTTTCGCCTCGGGAACTTGAGGAGCTTAACCTTACCGGTTGTTTTGGCCGGAAACGAATAACCTGTATCTTTATTCAGAAAATGAATAGCCAATCTGAACATATTCGAACTCAATTTTCCGAACTCAGTCGTGTTTTGCTAACACAACGGAATTCGGAAGGGTATTGGCTTGGCCGTCTTTCATCCAGTGCGTTGGGAGTTGCGGTTGCGGTTGCCGCTTTGCATTTTGAGAATGCATCGGTAAATGCTTTGGAAATCGCTTCCGGATTAAACTGGTTGAGGCTGAATGTGAATAAAGATGGTGGCTTTGGTGATTCTCCTTCCAGCATAAGTAATGTAAGTACCAGTTTGCTGTGTTATGCTGCGGTAAAAGTGACCAGTACGACCAATCCCAATGATACTTTGTTACTGCAACTCGGTGATTATCTCCGTTTGCAGAAGATTGATGTTTATTCAGAACAATTAATTCCGGCTATTCTTGATTTTTATAAGACGGATCGCACGTTTTCGGTGCCAATTCTGACCATGTGTTTCTTGTGTGATGTTCCTGGGAAGGAGGCTTTTGAGGTGATTCCGCAATTACCTTTTGAATTGTCGTTGTTGCCTCGTTCGTTTTACCGAATGCTCAATCTGAGTGTTGTCAGTTATGCTATTCCGGCTTTGGTGGCTGTTGGAATTGCCATATTTAAGTTCAAAAAAAAGAAGAGCTTTTTGGCGAAGTTGGTCCGGAAGACTGCGGTAAAAAATTCACTGGATTTGCTTCGGAAAATTCAACCGGAAAGTGGTGGTTATTTGGAAGCTATTCCGCTGACTGCATTTGTCTGTTTGTGTTTGATCGAATCTGGTTATCGCGATTTGGATGTGGTTCGTGATGGAATGACATTTCTGAAGCGTACTCAACGAGCAGATGGAAGTTGGCCTATTGATGTCGATCTTTCGAGCTGGGTTACAACCTTGGCAGTAAAGTCGCTGCGAAATAATATTGGGGATGTGCTTCCTTTTGCTGAACGTGAAGCGATAACGGCTCATTTTTTAGCTATTCAGAATAAAACGATTCATCCGTTTAATGGGACACAACCCGGCGGATGGGGATGGACTTCTTTCTCAGGCTCGGTTCCTGATGCTGATGATACTCCGGGAGTAATTCTTGCTTTGTTGGCCTTGAATCGTGAAAATCCTGAATTGGTGCGAAAACCTATATTGGCTGGCTGTGATTGGCTCCTGAGTTTGCAGAATCGTGATGGTGGATTTCCAACTTTTTCCCGGGGGTGGGGAAAGCTTCCGTTTGATCA
>Ga0302286_10002015_pt1 | contig 14418 bp, 15 predicted proteins | sample III_Fen_E2_3_FD_198765 | JGI IMG/M metagenome (GOLD analysis project Ga0302286, IMG submission 198765) | Peat permafrost microbial communities from Stordalen Mire near Abisko, Sweden - III_Fen_E2_3 | ecosystem: Environmental > Terrestrial > Soil > Wetlands > Permafrost | place: Sweden: Abisko...
TGATGGCAGAGATACTGCTTAATCGTTACGATTTTTTTGTTTCCAAACGGATGTTAACCCATATAACGACAAATCTTTCAGCCTCAGAGCTGGAATCTATCTATGGCAACCGCATCCGTAGCCGGATGCGGGAGATGTTCAATCTGATTGCATTTGAACGGGATGCAAAAGACAAGCGGGCATAAAATAAGCTCTAATCATGTCAAATATTCTATTGTTTAGGTCAGTACAGACTTATATATTGTGTGATTTTTAAAGCGCTAAATATTAAAAATCTATATATTTGGCAGAACAAACCCATAAAACAGAAGACAATGACAAAAGACGAATTAGCAACAGAAATTTCCGGGGAAACAGGTATTGAAAAAGTTAAAGTCATGAAGATCATCGAGTCAATGATGGAAACTGTAAAACTAAATATGTCGCAGGGAGAAGCAATTTATTTGCGGAAGTTTGGAACATTCTATGTGAAAAAACGGGCAATGAAGACTGCACGCAATATTTCGAAAAACACTACAGTTATTGTCCCCGAATGTTTTATCCCAGCGTTTAAACCCTCCAAAGAATTTGCAGCCAGTGTTAAAGCTAAAAATGAGTAACAATAGTAACGGGTAGAATGGATTTGGCAATTTGGTGTTTACTTGCATTGCCTTGGAATTATATCACTGCGGCCTGTTCTCTCCATTTGCTACGCATTACGATCTCAAGCCTCGTTTACATAGGGAAGATTGTCCTTGACTTTCCCCAGTCAAGGACACACTTTCCCTGTTTTTTTAGGTTAAATCCCAAATGCCAGATACTTTTCTGTGTACCCCGGCACATTCGCTTCACTTGCTTAATCGCTCCCTTTCCCCTGATCGTAACCTCACAGGGACTGGTCGCTTGATTCGCTCGTTCAGCAAATAAGCCGTGTTGTACCACGCGGCAAGAGTAGCCCCAACATTTCATTACGCTGACTGACCCTTTCGGACAACATTGCGCCTGCCCGTTTTTTCAACAGCCCGCTTCCCACTCAGGAAAAACGAAGCAGATTATGCCCCATCCAGTCCGCTTCATTCTATTTTCGGGCTACACATGCCTTTGCCTGCCCACATCACCAAAATCCAGATTTTAATATCCGTCAAAATCAAAAAGCAAGCCTAATTTAGCCGTTCTCCCCACATCCCATAGCCGGAGTAACTGCAAGGCCAGGACAAGTGTCCCATCTTTTCTGATTAGTTGCAGAGTCAATCTTCAAATATCTTTTTAGTAGTTAATGGGACAGCCTTGCATTTATGCCCCGACCGGCTCTTGATTGGCTTTCTTTTTCTTTTTTTGACTGTTTTTTCTTTTTCTTTTGGAAATATTTCGCCTTGCCAAATAGCATCAAATCATATCCTTTAAAATGAAATTAAGGGAAATGAAAAGAACCATCCGGATCAAAACGATGCAAAACTATCCAGAATACATTTTGCTATCAGTAGGTTGTTAACTATATAAAACACACAACCTGAACTCCTCTTGATAACATTCCAATTGGTAGTACTTCACCTTTGCATTGATGACTATGGATCATTTCAAAAACCGATTAAAGTCATCAGTTATATCCACCTAAAATTTCAAAAAACATGTTTGGGATTAATCAAATCAGTTGGTTACAATTTACCAGATTTATACTGGCAGCCGTGTTTTTATGGTACCTGTCAGTTTTTCTGCTGGCATTCATCCGGCAACGAAGTAAAAACAGAGAAATGCTTTTTGAAGATGATCAGTCAGCTCCATTTCTGTCGGATGGACTAAAACCCATTAGCATTTCATCCAGAGACTATCCACTAGAGCTTGTTCCCCTTCATTTAGTGGAAGATATTTCATTACCGGTTTCTTTTTATGAAGAAACAGGGCTGGAAGAAGGATATCCCATCGACAATTTTTCAAATCCCAACGATCCTGATTTGTCAAAAATTCTGGAGCAAATCCAGTTTCAACAATAACCCTTAAAATTTTACAAGATGAAAAAGTTCGTACAGCAATTTTTCTTAAAAGTATCAGCATTTAGTGTATTTCTTTTTGCGGGTGTTTCCCAAACGATGGCTCAGTCAGCTGCAGGTATTGATCAGGCTACATCTGAGGTTAGTTCATATATTGATCCGGTATCCAATCTGATCATTGCTATAGGAGCAGTTGTTGGTTTGATCGGCGGAGTTCGCGTTTATATCAAGTGGCAAAGCGGCGATCAGGATACACAAAAGGCCATTATGGGCTGGTTTGGAGCCTGCCTGTTTCTGGTACTTGTCGGAGTTGTTATCAAAGCATTTTTTGCCTGATGCAAAGCTATCCGATAAAAAAAGTAGACACCCGGTTATACATCAAAGGGCTTTCCGGCTCTTTGGTATTCCGGGCCTTGTATGGCATTATTGCATCCTTTCTGTTATTCTCGATCCTTTACATTCTGGCCGGAGTATTTCCTGCCGTGCTGATAGGCATACCGGCATTCTTCTGCTACCTCTACAGGTTAAATATGATTCAGAAGAAATACGGTGCAGAAGGTTGGGGCAAAAAGCAAACCGCCCGAAAACTACCACAGTTTATAAGCTGCAAAAGACGAATCCACCAAATTTATGAAAAATGAAAGTTAAAAATCTGGAAAGCATACTTCCTGTTTTAGGATTTAACGATGATGTACAGGTTTCCAACAATCTGGATCTTACGATCGGGTTTCGTCTATGTCTGCCGGAAGTTCTTTCATGCAGTACAGAACAGATCTATATACTGCACGATACTTTCGCGCGAATGATAAACCTTCTGCCAGCCGGAAGCTTTATACACAAGCAGGACTTTTTTCTGACAAAGGAATTTCATTCAAAAGAAGCAGAAGAGCAGACCGAAGCTAATCATGCTGAAAGTTTGAATACTTCTTATCTTCAGCACTTTGATGGAAGGCACTATCTTCAGCATGACTGCTGTTTTTATATTAGTCTGTTGAACAAAGGCCTTCTGAAAAACTATCTGGAATCAGCATTGATTTTTTCCCGGAAGCAACGAGACCTGGAAAAACTTCATTTTGAAAAGATCAATGAGCTTAGAGGCAATGTAATAGCCATCTTTACTCAGAACGGTCTGCCTTGTGAACCTATTACCCGGGAAGAAGCTATTGGAGATGACAATTCACTGGGGCTTATCGAGCGTTTTCTGAGCCTTAATTTCACTGATAAACATCCGGCATTGGGAGGTATTGATTTTCGGGACAGGCTCAAGGTGATGGATCAGTTTGTCGAAATACTCAGTTTAAGCGATTATTCACATGTTCCATCCGAGCTTAGGCCAGTATCAGAACATCCACAGACCGGACTTCCCGTTTCTCTGGTTTATCCGGTAAGTTATCACCTGCCGTTTTCACACGTTACCAATCAGTTTATCTACGTTCCCGAACAGCAGGAGATCAAAGGATTTCTGGAAGGAAACTATAAGAAGATCTTTAGTCTCTCAAAATTCTCATCGGAGAACAAGGTAAATGCCGGATTGATAGAATCATTTCTGGATCAGGTACAGACCTCCGGAGAAAAGATTGTGAAAACACATTTTAATGTGATGCTTTTTGATTCAAATCTGAATGATTTGAAACAACACAAAAGCGAGGCCAGTTCTGCATTTTCGATGATGAACTGTTTTCCTTATCAGCATACTCATGATTTGCCGATGCTGTTTTTCTCCTGTGTACCATTTTCAACGCAATTACCGGAGACTGAACTTTTCATCACTCAGGTTCCACAGTCCTGTTGTCTTACGAATTTCGAAACAGGGCAGAAAAACAGCACTTCGGATTTCACCATTAGCCTGTCAGACCGGCTGGAAGGTTGTCCGGTGAAGATTGATATTTCGGATGAGCCAATGCAAAAGCACCTGATCCATAACCGGAACAAAATAATTATTGGAGGTTCCGGTTATGGCAAATCCTTTTTCACCAATCATCTTCTTCGCCAATACGCTGAAAGTGAAAATTGCCATATTGTTTTGCTGGATGTGGGTAGAAGCTATGAATTGTTGACTCTCTATCTGAATGAACGCCTCAAAGATAAGGGAGGAGCAATGATGGTAGAGTTTACAGCGGAAACACCTATTTCGTTTAATCCTTTCATTTTGGAAGGAGAACTGGATATTGAGCGTAAACAGACGATCCTTTCGGTGATTTATGCCATATATAAGGAGAATCTTACGGAGATGGAAAAGGATGTTATTGCACATTCAGTTTCATCCTTTTTTGAATCTGCGACAGAAGAACGATCCTTTAACGGCTATTACAAATTCTGTCAAAGCTATATTCCCGGTTTAGTTAAAGAACAATCCATCCAGTTTAACAGCAATGAGTTTTTCTTCATTCTGGGCAAATATTACCGGGGAGGAGAGTATGACTATTTGCTCAACAAGGAAATGGATACAGATGAGTTTTTCCGATGTCCGTTCATTGTTTTCGAACTGGATAATATCAAAGGTGCGCACGTAATGGCTGCATAGTAAATATACCTGTGGCAAGGTATCAGGCCAGTGTTCGAAAGGCCTGTCATCCACCGGCTTATCCGTGAGGGAAACCAAATATCGGGGAGTGTAGCATGCCGGTAAAGACTATAAGTCAACCAGTTATTAGGTTGCGACTGAATAGCAGGATGAAATAACAGATATGAGGATAAAGTCCATACTGATTGAATGATAACCCGAGCGGCTTCATGTTGTATCTGTGACGTAAGATAACTGAACTCGTCACATTGTGATACTCTCAATCCAGTCTTTGAGGAGGGAGAGCAAAGAACAAATCACAACGCAATTGCAATATGCAATAAAGGGTGGAAGTCATATCCGACAATCTGTTGAGCCAAAGTTATTATGTAGTTAAACGTGGATTACCTAAGTCGGAATGCCGGAAACGGCTATAAAGCGCAGGCTTTTGAATATCCGATATGGTAACGGAGCTTCCGTAGTAGTCCGAGCAGGGGAAAGCCCTGTACATGGCGAAGGGAAGCAGCTAATATTTTTTAATACAACTAAAGGAAAATGTGAGAGACATTATGAGAAATCCAGCAAGCGTATTAAACAGTCTATCAGAACACAGCAAACTTTCAGATTACAAATTTGAAAGGCTTTACCGGATTTTATTCAATGAGGATATGTATTACACCGCTTATCAAAACATATATGCCAAAGCAGGAAATATGACTTCAGGGTCAGATGGGAAAACTATTGACCAAATGAGCCTGTCCCGCATTGAAAAGCTTATTGGTAGCCTCAGAGATGAGAGTTACCAACCCCATCCGTCAAGAAGGACATACATTCCGAAGAAGAACGGTAAAATGCGTCCTCTGGGAATACCATCATTCGATGATAAAATGGTGCAGGAAGTAATCCGATTGGTTTTGGAAGCCATATATGAAGGTAGTTTCGAACATACTTCACATGGTTTTAGGCCACAAAGGAGTTGCCACACTGCACTTTTGCAGATCAGCAGGACTTTCAACGGAGCCAAATGGTTCATTGAAGGCGATATTCAAGGGTTCTTTGATAACATCAATCACGATGTGATGATAGGCATCCTTCAGGAACGTATCGCCGATGAACGATTTATTCGTTTGATCAGGAAGTTCTTAAATGCAGGTTATATCGAAGACTGGGCCTTTCATAAAACTTATAGCGGAACACCACAGGGAGGGATCATTAGCCCAATATTGGCCAATATCTACCTTGACAAGCTGGATAAGTACATGAAAGAATATATCCTGAAATTTGATAAAGGGGACGAGCGTAAACCCAACCGGCAACGCCAGATTTATGAGTATGAAAGAAGGTTAACTGTCCATAAACTTAAAGCTGAAAGTGAGGAATCCCAGCAAAAATTGATTGTTAAGCAAATCAAGATTATTGATAGAAACAGAGCACTGATCCCCAGTTGCGATGAAATGGACAACGACTACAGAAAGCTCAAATATGTGAGATATGCAGATGATTTTCTAATCGGAGTGATAGGAAGTTTGGCAGATTGTAAGCAAATCAAAGAAGACATTTCCAGTTTTCTTAATGAAAAGCTTCATCTGATATTGTCTGATGAAAAGACGCTGATCACCCATTCGGAAAAAGCTGCAAAGTTCTTGTCATTTGATATTAATGTCCGAAAGTCCAGTCTGACCAAAAGGGATAAGAACGGCAAATTGAAACGCCAGTACCACAAGAAAATTGTCCTTAAAATACCGGGAGGAACGATAAAGAAGAAATTGATCGACTATGAAGCTGTTGAATTTAAACATCACAATGGTAACGAACAATGGAAACCTAAGTGCCGCACAGCGTTAATCTTTAATGACGACCTTGAAATATTGAGCCGTTACAATGCCGAAATTATAGGTCTGTATAACTACTATTCAATAGCATTGAACAGCGGAACTCTCAACTCCTTCAAATACATCATGGAATACAGTATGTACAAGACTTTTGCCAATAAGTACCGTACTTCTGTTTCCAAAATTTGTAGAAAATATAAAACAGATAATGTCTTTACTGTTTTCTACACGAACAAAAAGGGAGAAACAAAACGGAGATACCTTTATAATGAAGGCTTTAAGCGAAAAGTGGAGGCGAAAGCTCACTTCTTTGACATTATTCCAATGCCCAACTTCACGGTTATGCGCACCAGTCTTACCGACAGGTTAAAAGCAAAAAAATGTGAACTGTGCGGAGGGAACGACAACCTTGAAATGCATCATATCAGAAAGATGAAGGACATCAAGGGAGGTAAAGAACCTTGGCAAGTCCGAATGATTGCAAGAAGAAGGAAAACTATGGCAGTATGCCGTAAATGTCACAGGAGGATCCACAGTGGTGAATAGACTGCGAATATTAGTGGAGAGCCGTATACGCTGGAAGGTGTACGTACGGTTCGGGGGCGAGTACATGGAAACCTACTGTAGTAATACAGAAAGGCGCCGGGTACTTAGCCTACATCATGCGGTCATATTCCCGGTTGCAACGCTGATTATCATGGACATTTTCATGCAGAAGATGCGCCGTTTAAAAGGAGTTCGTAAAGTTATCTGTATAGAAGAAGCCTGGAAAGCGATTGCTACACCCCAGATGGCAGCCTATATAAAATACTTCTATAAAACCATTCGTAAATTCTTTGGAGAAGCGATGGTTGTTACACAGGAAGTGGATGATGTGATTTCGTCACCGGTAATTAGGGATGCGATTATTAACAATGCAGATACAAGGATATTGCTTGACATGAGCAAGTTTAGAAACAAGTTTCAGAGTATTAGCGATACGCTGGGGCTCTCCGAATTCCAGAAAGACCAGATACTTTCGATCAACAAAAATCTGCCATCTGGCCGTAATCTCAAGGAAGTCTTTATTGGTCTTGGAAGTTACTCACAGGTTTATGCTCTGGAAGTGAGCAAACCTGAATATTACTGTTATACCTCAGAGCAAAGCGAGAAAGAAATGATTCTGAAGAAACTTGGTCAGGAACAATCATTTATTCAAACCTTAAAAACGATTTAAACGATGAAAAATACGAACACATCCAACGTGGTTTTAATCATTTGGGGAACTGCATTTTTTAGCCTTTTGATTAGCGAAACCACTTTAGCTCAGGCACCGGTTACCGATGTAGGAGCTGGCATTCAGCGGGAAGCCTTATGGGAACAGGAAAAAAAAGTACTGTCAGAGATCAACTGGTACAATGTGTTGATTAAAATTCTTAATGGAGACATCAAAGGACTTACAACAGAGTTGGTTGGATTGGATAAAAAGAAACTGGAAAGTTTGCAGAAGGTTTCGTATCTGATAAAAGACTACCAGCGTATCCGCCAGACACGGGAGATGCTCAACAAGATCATCACCATTTATACCACCAAAGTACCCAGGCTGGTACAGGATGAGAACTTTACTCTTCAGCAGGCCAGAGTTATTGTTCAGTCCTTTGATCTGATACTGGATGACAGTCGCCAACTGACAGGCAGTGTTCTGAATACCATTGTGAAAGACGATCTTTTTATGATGGATGACAAGCAACGTTACGATACCATTAACGGCATTTATAACGAAGTACGAAAACACTACGGAACCATCTGCTACCTGTACAACAAACTGATGTATGCATCCTACCAGAAAAGTTTTGATTCAGGGAAACTGGAAAGCTTTGCCTATTACTACACCCTCTATGATTGATGATTAGTAACTGATGATTTATGATTGAAAAATACATTCTAACATCCATGAAAACACTTGTTTATATACTTGCAACGATGCTATTTTTTACCCTGTCAGGAAGTGATCTGAAAGCCCAGTCATTTGCAATCAAATCCTGGCATGGCAGATACCCTCAGATGAACGGGAGTTATCCGCTTTCCTTCATAGCATTCAAGGGACGTATTATCCCTATTCCTCATGTTTTTATCCGGACATGGCCAACCCATTATTATGTGGAAGTAGTGGCAGAACCGACCAGTGATGCCAACGGATACCTTAACGAACTCAGAGTTAATTTTCTGAAGATCGCTGCCAGGCTGCTGGAAAAATCACAGATGGAGAAACGACATGAAGAAACTACCCAAATAAAGAGTAATTCCGAATCACAGCGAGATATTGAGAAAAAGATTTTTGATGCTAATTCGGATCAATTACCGGATGTGTATGACATAGCCTCCGGTTTTGTACGGCTTTATGTTGGCATAATCCGATTGGATAAGCTGGACAATTGCAAATGGCTCAGGTCGATCTATCAAAAAGAAGCTGATGAGCTGCTTACACGTTTTGTATCAGTCAATCTGTTTCAGACTGACCATGGCAAAAAGCTGGAAGCTTTCGAAGAGATAAAGAAAGAGTTGGATAAGCAAATCGGAGAGGCGGACTATACCTACCGAAAGGTTCATTATTGCCGGTTTTACGCTAATAATACCAACCAGTCCTATTCATTTTTAACTGAATAAAACGTCACTTTTCACAAGCATTTCAAACACAAAAACTTCTAAAACTATGCTATTACAAGTTATCACAACTAAAGATTTCTTTTCATTTACAGATATGTTGGTACGGGGAGGTTTGGACAATGCACAACTTTTGGTTAATCTGGCCAAAGCCATTGGTGGAATTGCAGCTTTTCTGTATATCTCCAAGCGGATTTATGAGCAGCTCATTGCCGATAATCCTATCTCTCTGTTACCGCTACTTCGTCCATTTGCCTTGGTGTTGGTCATTACCTTCTGGGGCTCGTTTGTTCAACTATTGATGGTTCCCACCAAAGGATTGACCAGAATTTCAGAAGAGGTTTATGCCAACAAAAAACACATTGTAGCAGCTCGTCTGGCGGAGAAGCGGACTGCAATCTTTTATGCTGATCTGCCATCCTTTCAGGAGAATGAAGAAAAGGAAGCCACACTTTGGGATAAAGGGATTAATATGCTTCTGACTACATACAACATTGTCAGCGGAAGAGTATTGCAACACCAGATCACCTTCTACTTTATGGACGGAGTGCGTCAATTACTGGAATCTCTGTTTGAAGCCATCGTTTATCTGATTGCTTTTCTTCGAACGGTTTTCTGTGTACTCCTGATCATTTTTGGGCCACTGGTTTTTGCCATTTCCATTTTCGATGGATTTCAGGATAACTACCTGCAGTGGATCGCCCGGTTTATCAATGTGAACCTGTATCTGCCCATTGCCCTGATTGTTCTGGCCTTGGTTCAGGAAGTGTTGATTTATGTACTGGAAGCTGAGATTGTGCAGGTTAGAAGTTCGTTGTTCTATCAACCATCCATGTACTACGTGTCCAATATGGTTGTTCCGGTCTGTGGTATTGTTGGACTTTTGATGGTTCCCAAAATTGCTTCCTGGATTATGAGTGCATCAGGCACCGGATCGGGTGGAGGTAGAATGGTAAAAACGGCAGCTATGATGATGATTACCAAGGGAACCGTGAAATAACCAGTGAAATTTCCAATAATGAATGTTCAATAACCAATATCCAACTATTGAAATTGATCACTATTAACTTATCCATAACCATTCTCAGTAATAAATCATCAATAAACAATAATAAATCATCGATGAATAAGATATTTGATATACAGCGTAAATTTCGGTTTACTGTTTATACCCTTTTGACGATCAGTTTGATATTGATTGGTTTTAGCATCTTCGTTTTTATGCACTCCATAAAACTGGTGGAGCGTTCCCGCCAGAAGATTTATGTGCTGGATAATGGTAAATCATTACTGTTAGCCCTTCGTGCAGATATTACGGAGAACCGGCAGGCAGAAGCCAAGGATCATATCAAACGCTTTCATGAGCTGTTTTTTACGATGGAACCTGACAAGCAGTACATCGAGAATAATGCACGAGAGGCACTATATCTGGCTGATGGTTCAGCCATGAAGCAATACCAGTCCTACAAGGAGAACAATGTCTATAACCAGGTTATTGCCTCCGATATCAGCATGACTTTGCTTACTGATTCCGTCAAAATTGACTTTTCTTCATATCCGTACCGGTTTACTTTTTACGGGAAACAAAAGATTGTACGTAAATCCAATATCACTATCCGGAATCTGGAAACGGCAGGGAAACTCCGGAATATCTCCCGGACAGACAATAACCCTCATGGTTTTCTTATGGAAGACTGGATGATTACCGACAATAAGGATCTGGAGACCCTAAAACGCAAATCATTATAAATTAAAACTACTCGTATGAACCAGATAAACGATAAAAAAGACATTACAGAATCACGTTCCCGTAATAAGATTCAGGAAAGACTTATCCACCTGATCCAGAATCTGGATCAGAAGGATCGATCGCTGGATCCTGAAAAACGAAAACGCAAATGGATCTTTGTTTTGGGAGGACTATTCATCCTCTATATGCTCTCTTTTTTTGTTTCCACAAAGAAGCTTTCTCACCAGTCCATTGAACCAGCCAGGATAACAGTTCCGGCAGATGCAGATCCGGACAAACCTCTAAAAACTCAAAAGTCTATGACTTTTGAGATGCCTGTTGACTCATTTGAAACCGTATTAAAAAAGCAGATCAATGAAAAGTTACCTAAAAAGAAATAAGCCATTATTGTTGCTTCCACTGATATTGATACCCTTTATTGTTCTTATTTTCTATGTTTTGGGAGGAGGAAAGCTTAAGCAGCAGCAAGATCAGGCTCAGCTACAGAAAGACTCTGTTAAGGGAGCCAACTACAGTCTTCCGGATGCCGACCGTAATATTGAGATTTTCGATAAACTGGAAAATGTCCAGTCTCAGAAAGAATTGACAACAACCAAAGATTACGATATATTGGGGGAGAAAGACTCTTTACCGGAAGCTTCACTGATAGACGATCAGACTATTGCAGAGACAAGCTCAGCAGAAGACGTTAAAAAATCTCTGGAATTAAATCCCGATGTTTCCAATAATCTGCTGGCTCATATTCGCCAAAAGGAAGAGCAGACCCGAAAGGATTTGTTGAAAGGACAAGAAGAAGCCCGGCAGAATGAACCTAATGTTCCTGAATTACCGGAAGACAAAAAAGCTTTAGATAAAACTGTACCACAAAATCAGAAAACTACCGGGATCGAAGAATTGGATCAGGTATTTAATCAAAACCGGGAATTGTCCCGTCAGAACGATTCATTGAATTTCAGATTACAGGAAGCGGCCGGACAACTGCAAAAACAGGAAGTAAGGAAAAACAAACGATTTGTGCTGGAGAAGGATGCCGGATCCGGATTTAAACCTTCGGATCAGGGGGAGTCAGCATCTTCGATGATTGAAGCTGAGATCTATGAAACGACCACTGTGCTTACCGGTAACCGGATTAAACTTCGGTTGATGGAGGATAGCTGGCTGATGGGGATTAAGATTCCTGCCAATACTTTCTTTTATGGAACCTGTGAAGTTGAAAATGAACGCCTTCAAATCCGGATTACGCAGATTCCTGTAACCGGGAGGTTTGTTCCGGTTGAAATTACAGTATGCGATCTGGATGGACTGCCGGGGCTGTATGTTCCGGATAATGCTTCCCGGAAGGTGGCAAAAGAAGTTGGCAGTAGCACGAATACGTCATCGATGATGGGAGTAACGAATAATCCGCTGACTTATGCCGGTATTCAGGCAGCTGATAAAACAGCTCAATCCCTGCTTCGGATGATCAAAATCAAGAAAGTAACAATCAAGAAAAATACCCTTGTTTATTTAATCAATAAATCCAATTAATAATGAAAGCATTTTTTATAATGTCCATTTGTGTACTGATCAGCATTTCCGTCAGTTCACAAAATATCCTTAATGTCAAAGAAATCCAAAATACCGGCAACATCCTAAAAGTTTCCGATGCAAAAACGAGCCATTTGGTTTGTCCCGATAAAGTGATTTATGTGCAGGCTGGTGATTATTCTCTGGTCCAGGCAGAAGTTGTTCCGCAGCTTTCGAACATGGTTCGGGTAAAAGCCTTGCATTCCTTTGAAAAGATGAGTTCGTTAACGGTAGTTTGTGCTGACCGTATTTACACTTTCGAGCTTCAATACGGGAATGATGCTCCGATCACCTATCCGATTGAAACATTCGAATCGCAGCAAGCCTTAACATTTTCCGGAAAGATGATGCCCGATTATGTGCTGAAAGATCTTTGTGATCAGGTTTTGGATAAGCATAAAATCAGGTTTGGAAAACGCAAAGTTGAAAAAGATGGGATTATTATTCGGTTGAATTCCATTCATCTGAAAAATGATGCCCTGTTTTTTGAGCTTCGACTCACCAATAAGACCAACATGGCTTACGATATAGAGAGTTTTAACTTTTGGATTACTGACAAGCGAAGAACAAAAGCCACTAATGTGCAGGAATATCAGGTTTTTCCGGAATACCAGCGGCATCATGTGCAACGCATTCCTGCTGATGTCTCTGTTCGTGAGGTTTTTGTAATAGAAAAAATGACAATTCCGGATAAGCGAATTCTGAGAGTTGAACTCAATGAAAAAGCTTTAGGAAATACAGGACGTAAACTAAGCTTTAAGCTGAAGAACAAGGATATCCTCAAAGCCCGAAACCTTTAATCAGCTAATCAAAATGATAAACGAATCCAACGAATTGGTCAAATTGCATGAAGGCTTTCGTTTCTTTAGTTACCTGTTGCTGCTTTTGTCAATGTATCTGAGTTGTCTGTGTTTTTTCAAAAGCAATGGCATTTTTATACCGGCATTGGCTCCGTTACTCGAAAAATTGGAAAAACTGGACTTTTTATCCAATGTTTATAAGTCCAAGGCTGTTTGTTTGGTATTCCTGGTTATTACCTGTGTTGGAACCAAAGCGCACAAAGACCGTGAGTTAACCGTTTCCTCTATTGTATGGCAGGTTCTGTCCGGAATGATTCTGTACTGGGGAAGTCTGATCTTCTTTGGCTCTTTTTCGTCAGTCTATTTGTCTTTAACTTTTGTAGGTTTTGTGCTGCTGAATATAGGTTTTGATAATGTTTCCAAACTGATCAACATTAATCTGATGAAAGATCGGTTTAATGTGGAAAATGAGAGTTTCCCACAGGAAGAAACACTACGGGAAAATGAGTATTCGGTCAATTTGCCTACACGTTACATTTACAAAGACAGACAACAGGATGGATGGATCAATGTGATTAATCCCTTTCGGGCATCAATGGTTATTGGTACACCAGGATCCGGAAAATCATTTTCAGTAGTTCTGCCTTTTATCCGGCAACATCTGAAAAAAGGTTTCTCGGTCTGTGTCTATGATTTTAAATATCCGGATTTATCTCTGGTTACCTACAATCATTTTCTGAGAGCGAAGAAGAACGGTAGTTTGCCTGAATCTGCGAGGTTCTATGTGATCAACTTTGAGAACATTCAAAAATCCTTTCGGTGCAATCCGCTTGCACCTGAATGGATGGAAAGCCCAATTGATGCATTTGAATCTTCCCGAACGATTCTGTACAATCTGAACCGGGAATGGATACGTAAGCAGGGCGAGTTTTTCTCTGAATCCGCGGTGTCATTTTTTGCTGCTGTAATCTGGTTTTTGAAAAAATACCGGGATGGTCAGTTTTGTACTCTGCCCCATACGATAGAACTGTTGCAGATGGATTACGATGATCTGTTTGCTGTGCTGGAACAGGAAAAAGATGTTGCGAACATTATTAATCCTTTTATCAATGCCCATAAACGCGGAGCAAGTGAACAGCTGGAAGGACAACTGGGTAGCTTAAAAATTGCTATTGCGAAGATTATCAGTCCGGAGATTTACTGGATATGTTCGGGCAATGACTTCTCGCTGGACATCAATAATCCGAAAGCTCCCAAAGTTCTTTGTCTTGCTAATAATCCGTTACGGGTTGAGATGTACGGAGCTGTTTTGTCACTATTCATTACACGAATGCTGAAGGTGATCAAAAAAAAGGAC
>Ga0302286_10002016_pt1 | contig 14417 bp, 12 predicted proteins | sample III_Fen_E2_3_FD_198765 | JGI IMG/M metagenome (GOLD analysis project Ga0302286, IMG submission 198765) | Peat permafrost microbial communities from Stordalen Mire near Abisko, Sweden - III_Fen_E2_3 | ecosystem: Environmental > Terrestrial > Soil > Wetlands > Permafrost | place: Sweden: Abisko...
GAACAACTTAGTTTCTAAAATTATATCCTTAAAAGAACACACAAATCTTAGTACCTTCTTATTGGGGTTTTATGATTTCAATACCAAAATCGGATTCAACGTATGCAACAATCTCGTCAAAGAAATGGCGGAATAATTGTTCAAACTGATCATATTCCTGATTTAGCATTTGAAGAGCCCATTGACTGTTATCCGGAAGAGAAGTCCTTCTCGACATAATATCCAAAACTTCAGGAATAGATTCCTTATTAGCATACGATTCAAACCGGTTGTTATGAATCAGAAAAGGTAAAAATTGCTTTACTCGAAGAGGAAGCATCAAATAATTTGACAAGAACAATACATGTGCTTGTTTTGAAAAACCAGATAACGAATTCAGAGAATAGTCACTCCAGTTAACAGCTAAGAAATGATCAAAGAAGATATCAACGACGACACCGGAATACCTTCCATAACCAGATGTTAATATCTGCTTACACTCATTAACATCCGGGTGATGATCAGTAAACGAATCGATACGACGATGCAGTTTAATCCCAAAAGCAACCTGATCCGGAAATTTCTGATGCTTATTTCCCTTCACGTAATCACCAATAAAATTACCAAGTTTGATTTCGTCAGATTCTCCTGACAAATATAAATGAGCCAAATAATTCATGATCGTGTAAACTTTGTTTGTAGCAATACATATTTCCCCTACAATCATTTATATTGATGACAGACAAAGATGTTAATTGTTATTCGAAAAGTAAATAGCATAATCCGATTAGATTTTTGTTTTTTTTCTATCTTTCAGAAAATTTTAACCGAAAACATATGCCAAAAAAAATTACTGCTTTTGGTGAATTACTCTGGGACATACTTCCAACCGGGAAAGTTCTGGGTGGAGCTCCTGCAAATTTCATATATCGAATCAATTCTTTTGGCGATCAAGGCACTCTGCTTAGTAAAGTAGGAAACGACAAAGCAGGAAAAGAAGCTCGTCTGATACTGCGAAGTCTTAACGTTTCTGACGAAAATGTTCAAACTGACTATTCGTTCCCTACAGGTACGGTGAAAGTTAAAATCGACGAAAAAGGAAATCCTGACTTCAATATTATTACCGATGTTGCTTATGACCATATTGAAATCAATTCCGAAATGATGGATGCTTTTAGCGAAGCTGATTGCGTTTGTTTTGGAACTTTGGTTCAACGATACGGCATTTCGAAAAATACACTACGGGAACTGATTCATGGTTCTCCTGACGTCGTTAAATTTCTGGACATTAATCTGCGGAAAAAATGTTATACACCAGTTACTGTTGACGAAAGTCTACGCATGACTAACATTCTAAAAACCAACGACGAAGAATTACTGATGACCAAAGATCTGTTGGAATTAAACAGTAACACGCTAAAAGATTTGGCAAAAGAAGTCATTGAAAAGTACAAACTGAAACTTATACTCTGTACTCTTGGTGCTAATGGAGCATTCTGTCTCTCAAATGACGGCAGATTTTACTATGAACCAGGATACCATATTAACTTGGGCGACACCGTAGGATCTGGGGATGCATTTTCAGCTGGTTTTGTTCACTACTATATAAACAGGAGCAACCGCGCCAATCAGCAAAGACGAAATTCTAAACTTTATAGCAACGCCCCACAAACGTAATTCTATCGAATTCAACATATAACAAGTATATAACTAAAAAAATAGCCAAATTTTAAAATTTGGCTATTTTTTTGTATACCACTGGTTAACTATTTAATATACTCCAGATTTTATCTTTTAATTGGGTAATCCCTTGTCCGGTAACAGAAGAGATAAACAAATGCGGAATATCTTTTAGCTCCTCACTAATTTCGGTTTTCAACTCATCATCCAGAAAGTCACTTTTACTAATCACCAAAAACCGTTCTTTATCTAACAACTCCGGATTATATTGCTTTAATTCATTCATAAGAATACCAAATTCTTTCCGGTAGTCTTTAGAATCAGCTGGAACCATAAATAGAAGCATCGAATTACGTTCAATATGGCGCAGGAATCGGAGTCCAAGACCTTTGCCTTCATGAGCTCCTTCAATGATCCCAGGAATATCGGCCATCACAAAAGATTGATTGTCCCGATAACTAACAATTCCCAAATTTGGAACAAGAGTTGTAAAAGGATAATCGGCTATTTTAGGCTTTGCTGCAGAAACTACAGAGAGCAACGTTGACTTTCCGGCACTTGGAAATCCAACCAAACCGACATCTGCTAATATTTTCAATTCCAAGGTAAACATACCTTCAATAAAAGGTTCTCCAGGTTGAGCAAACCGTGGAGTTTGTTGAGTCGAGGATTTAAAATGAACGTTTCCAAGACCGCCACGACCACCCTTAACCAAGATCTGGGATTCTCCTTCTTGGGTAATTTCGAACAAAACTTCTCCGGTTTCTGCATCTTTGGCAACTGTTCCAAGTGGCACATCCAAAAAGACATCTTCACCATCAGATCCACTACTACATTGTTTCCCTCCCGACTCTCCATGACCGGCAAAAACATGTCGCCGATACTTCAAATGAAGTAAAGTCCACATCTGAGAATTTCCTTGTAGAATAACATGTCCTCCCCGACCACCATCTCCCCCATCAGGGCCTCCTTTGGGCTCCGATTTTTCTCTCCGGAAATGAGCCGAACCAGGACCACCGTTTCCTGATCTACAATATATCTTAACGTAATCAACAAAATTTGTTTCAGCCATCTGTCAATAAATTCAAATTCATTTTTATAGTCACGGATTCCTAAACACCAACGACATCAGTGTTTCCCTGAAATAAGTATCCCAATAAAATCATTGGATATCAACCTTTTGCAGGTGACAAAAACTCCATTTTTGTTCGGCGCAATATAAGCAAAAAAAGACGAATGGTTACAAACCATTCGTCTTTTGTCTTTATTATCAGAATTTTACAATATAGCTACGATATCAATCAAACGTTGAGCGATTTCTTCAACAGAACCCATACCATGAATTTTATAGTATTTATTCTGAGCCTGATAGTAATCGATTAACGGTAATGTTTTATCAAGATAAACCTGTATCCGATTCTCAATAATTGAAACATCCTGATCATCAGGCCGTCCAGATGTTTTACCACGACCAAGTAACCGGGTTATCAATTCTTGTTTTTCAACATCTAAAGACAACATTCCTGAGACAGGGGTTCCATTCCCATCTAACAACGTATCCAAAGCTTCAGCTTGTTCAACCGTGCGTGGGAAACCATCAAAGATGTAACCAGTAGCTTCTTTATTTTCCTCAAGCTTCGATTTAATCATTCCAATTACAATCGAATCCGGAACCAGACAGCCTTTGTCCATATATCCTTTAGCTTCCAGCCCCAATGATGTTTCTGCAGCAATCTGAGACCGAAGCAAATCACCCGTTGACAGGTGAATAAGTTTAAATTTTTCAATAAGAAAATCAGCCTGAGTGCCTTTCCCGGCACCTGGAGGGCCAAACAAAACAAGATTTAACATTATACAATAGATTATTATTCTTTCACTTTATAAATATCAATCAAATTTCTACCTCTTCCATTGTAGTCCAGTCCGTAACCAACGATAAAATCGTTAGGAATCTCAAGACCAACATAGTCAAGAGGAACCTTAACTTTTAAAGCATCAGGTTTCAGTAGCAGAGTAGCAATCTTAACTTCTGCCGGATTTTTAGCTTTCAACTGGTCAATCGTATTGGCAATGGTGATTCCAGAATCAACAATATCTTCCAATACCACAATTGTACGACCCATCAAATCCTCGTTTAGCCCAATCAGTTCTCGTACATTACCTGTCGTTTGGGTTCCTTGATAAGAGGCCAGCTTAATAAACGATATTTCAGCATCGAGCAATGAAATACGCTTAAAAATTTCAGCGGCAAACATAAAAGAACCATTCAGAATACAAATAAACAATGGATTTTTACCTTTCAAGTCGTTGTTCATTTTTTCCGCCAGTTCTTCAACGATTGATCTGATCTTTTCATAGGGAATAAAAATCTCGAATTCCCGGTCAAGTATTGTTACGTTTTTCATTAAGCGATGAGTTGAAATTTTCGATAAATAAAGCAATTTTTTTCTCCGTATTTTTCAATTAGTTTTGGCATGAAAAATAAAGCGACAAAGTAACAAAACTAATTTCTATTGAGAAAATTAAATTTTAAAAGATGGAGCCAAAAGTTAGTATTATTATGGGTAGCACCTCCGATTTTGGAGTGATGGAAGCAACAGCAAAAATTCTTAATGAATTTGAAATACCATTCGAAATCAACGCATTGTCAGCTCACCGAACGCCTGAAGCTGTTGAATCATTCGCAAAAGGAGCTAAAGCTCGCGGAATACAAGTCATTATTGCAGCAGCAGGAATGGCAGCACACCTGCCTGGAGTTATTGCAGCAATGACAACCCTGCCTGTTATTGGAGTTCCAATCAATGCAACACTTGACGGAATGGATTCATTACTGGCTATAGTTCAAATGCCTCCTGGGATTCCTGTGGCAACCGTTGGCATAAACGGAGCACAAAACGCTGGCATTCTGGCCATTCAAATGATGTCTTTAGGAGACATCGAACTGGCTGGAAAGCTGGAAAAATTCAAAGAAACGTTGAAAAATAAAATAGAAAAAGCCAATCAGGATTTGGCTGAAATCAAATTTAAATACAAAACAAACTAGAAAATAAGGCATAAAAAAGCAGCGACAAATCAAAGACATACAAATTAAACCATACTAAAAAGCGCAGTTAAACCTGTGCTTTTTTTCTTTAAATAATAATCGTAACTTTTAGACAATGAAATAGGTCTCGGCTAAAACCAACATTTCTTTTTGTCTGAATGTTATGAAATCATTAACGGCCACATTGCTATTTCTCTGCTTATCGGCTTCCGCTATCCTATTACATGGGCAGGAACTGTTTCAGTGTGGCTCCCGCAGCCATGCATTAGCAAACACAACAACTACACTATCAGACTGTTGGTCTGCATTTGAAAATCAGGCAGGACTCGCTAAACTAAAGCAACCTGAAGCTGGATGTTTCTTTCTGAATCGTTTTGGGATAAACGAATTGGCAACTCAAGCCGGGGTATTTGTTTTACCAATACAATCCTCTGTTTTTGCATTATCAATTGCTCAATTTGGAAAAACTCCTTTCAAACAGGAAAACTATGGCCTAAGTTACGCCCGCCCAATAAGCCCCAAGCTGAATTTTGGACTTAGGTTCCACTATTCTCGGGTATTCTTCCCCGAAGACAACCGGTATTCCGGTACTATTGGGATTGATATCGGAGTTCAGGCCACACTTACCCGGCACATTATTTTAGGTGTGCATATTCACAACCCATATTCATCATCAATTCACACCTTAAATGAAAAAATCCAATATCCATCTCAAATCAAAATTGGATCAACATTTTATTTATCTGAAGTTTTCAGTCTTATTACAGAACTTGAAAACGATTTCTACAAACATTCCCGACTACGATCAGCCTTTGAATACACAATCATTGAAAAATTCACGGTCCGTGCAGGAATTACAGGCAGCCCCTATCAACGATCAGCCGGATTCGGATTTCAACTCAAAAAACTCATAATCGATCTGGCCAACTCATATCATTCTGATTTAGGCAACACTTCTTCGATATCCTTTAAATACGAAATAAGATGAAGAAGAAAATAAGCTACCTCATCGGGATATTAGTCACGACAATAAACTTAAATGCACAAGAACCAGTTGTTCAGGAAACGCTGGAGAAATTACTGGAATCGGTTGGTGAAAGTCTCACTGAAGATACCGACATACAGGAAATACAGGAAGATCTTGAGAAATACAGAAAGTCACCAATAAATATCAATAGTGCAACGCTGGAAGAGCTAATGAACCTGCACCTAATCTCGGAGCTTCAGGCTAATGAACTGGTTCGCTATAGAAAAAAAACAGGTTCTATACTTTCGCTTTACGAAATGGCAGCAATCGATGGATTCACTCCGGACATTCTAATAAAAATTGAACCATTTATCTGTTTTGAATCGACAAAATCGAACATTACAAGCAAACAGTCGTCCGGAGAACTATTTACAAAATCAACCCGAGCGTTTTCCAATTCCACACATGCCGAGTCAAAAAACGAAGGTTCTCCGGAAAGATATTACCTCCGTTTCAAATACAGTCATCCCAATTATCAATATGGACTTGTAGCAGAAAAAGATCCTGGGGAAGCATTCTTTAGACAATCGAACAAACACGGATTTGATTACACCAGTGCCTTTGCGAACTTCAGACCTGGGAATAAAGGACTTCTTCTATTTGTTGGAGATTACCACGTACGATTTGGGCAGGGACTCGTTGCCTGGCAAGGATTTTCTATGGGAAAATCGTCAGAAACCACTCAGGTTTTTCGTTCAACTCAGGGAATCAAGTCATACACTTCAACCGACGAGAACCAATTTTTCCGTGGACTTGCCGGACAAATAAGACACAATCAATTTACCTTTTCACCTTTTATTTCATTTCACAAGCTCGATGCAAACATCGACACAGTTAACAACAGGCCTTACTTTGGAGCCTTTCAAACATCAGGCTATCACCGTTTCGGATCAGAAATAAGCGGAGAAAATGCGTTGAATGAGTTCGTCGGAGGTGGGAACATATTGTATACCTATAAACAATGGACATTGGGTTTAACAACAGTCTACAATCATTTCAATATAGAATTAGATCGAAGCAACGACCCATACAATCAATTTTTGCCAGAAGGTAAAAATCATCTTGCCTCAGGAATTCACTGGAAAGGAGTAGTAAAAAACACACTTTTCTTTGGAGAAAAGGCATTCAGTAAAAATTCCGGAAGAGCTCTAATAACTGGCATAATGACCAAACCAGCGCCAAATGCGGAATTATCAATATTGTATCGTAACATTAACAAGTCCTACTTTAGTTATTATTCGAATGCATTTACTGAATCATCAAAAGTAAATGATGAAGAAGCGATATATTTCGGAATAAAAATTTCGCCAGCATCCCATTGGATTATATGGGGATATGCTGATTTTTTCAGACATAAATGGATAAAATACACCACAGCAAGCCCTTCCAATGGAACTGAATTTCTAATACAAGCAGCTTATCAACCATCTAAAGAAACATATTATGCCTTGCGATTTTTTCAGGAAGACAAAGAACAGCGAGTTATCTCCGGAATCCTGAAGTACAATGAATTCCAATTAATCAGACGCATACGATTTGATTTCTCATACAAGCTTAACACTCAAGTAAGCTTAAAAAGCAGAGTGGAATATATTTTCTATTCAAAACAGAATACAGAAAATGGGTTTCTGGCATATCAGGATATGACTTTTAAACCCGCAAAAAAGTCGTATTTGTTAAACGCACATCTGGCCTATTTTAAAACAGATGGATACAATTCGAGAATGTACGCCTTCGAAAATGATGTTTTGTATTCATTTTCGATACCTGCATTATATGGAAAAGGAATTCGTGGATGTATAAATTTTCAACACCAATTTAACGAAAAATTCACCATTTGGTTCAAAATTTCAAGCACACTTCAACTTATACAAAAAACTGAATTACAAACAAATAACACCATCCAAAAATCAGAAATTAAGATCCAAATACGATATCTATTTTAAATCAGCAGGACAAACTGTTCAGAACTTTTAAAGATGTTACATACCATCTTTATGGTATTTATACTATATTTAAGACCGAGAAAATCAGAATGTTATACATAAATATGAATAATAAATATTCAACAACTATAGCTCTTGTTAATTCGCAATTACTATATTTGCGCGTCAAAAAAAACTTAGAATGGTGAATGAAACTAATTTCGATGATATTCGTCCGTTTAATGATTCGGATGTAGACGAAGCTCTTCGGGTGCTACTTGAAGATGATAAATTTCAACAGATTTTGCTATCTGTTTTCAAAGATCCGAAGAAGATTGAGCAGATGAAATTGGTTCTTGCAAACATTCATTCGATCAAAGATCTTCAGTTAAACTTTGTATATCAGCTCATTGAAGACCTAATTTTAAAACCGACTACCAACGGACTTACCTATAGCGGACTTGATAAATTAGATAAAAATGTAAGTTATCTATTCCTGTCAAATCATCGCGACATTTTGCTTGATGCAGCACTCATGAACTATTTAATTGTCCATGAAGGCATGAATACCACGGAAAATGCAATAGGGAATAATCTTCTTATTGAGAAATGGATTGAATACGCAGTAAAGCTAAATCGCTCATTTGTAGTTCATCGCAACTTACCAGCAAGAGATTTACTAGTAACATCCAATAAACTTTCTGAATATATCCGACACGACATAACCACACAAAACACATCAGTTTGGATTGCTCAACGAGAAGGCAGAACTAAAGATGGAAACGACAAAACGCAATTAGCCTTGCTAAAAATGCTTAATCTGAGCAACGAAAAGAGCATTTCTGAAGGATTTACAGAGCTTCGGATCGTTCCGCTTTCAATTTCATATGAGGTTGAGCCATGTGGAATTTCGAAAGTTACTGAGCTTTATAAACGGCAAACCGAAACTTTTGAAAAAACACAGGACGACGATTTAAGAAGCATGGGTGAAGGCTTGGTTAGACAGAAAGGGCGTATCCACTTCGGCTTTGGCGAAGTAACAACAAACCTATCTGAATTATGTCTCTGCGAGGATTCTAATGCAAATCAAATAGAAAAATTAGCTGACTCAATTGACAAACAAATCTACCGCAACTTTAGGCTATGGCCCAACAATTACATTGCTGAAGATATTTTGAATAACACCAGCTCAAATAAAGAACTTTACACTACTGAAGAATATACTAAATTTTGTTCTATGTTAGACGACGCTGTTTCGACTATTTCCGGCGATGCTGAAACAATTCGAACCATGTTCTTGCAGATGTATGTTAATCCAATTATCAACAAACGGAAAGCAGAGAGTTAATTGAAATGTTCGACGGAATCGACGGGATAATCTGGGATTGGAACGGCACATTACTTGATGATTCAGAAATGGCCATTCAAGTCATGAATAAAATATTGGAGCGTCGGAATATTCCTCAGCTTTCTATTGACCTTTATAAAGAGGTCTTCACATTTCCCGTCCGGGATTATTATCAAAAAATCGGATTCGATTTTGAAAACGAACCATTTGAGGTTCCTGCATCCGAATTTATTGTGCATTATAATGAGCTTGTAAACAGCTGCCAACTACACAAAGATTCAGTTCAGACATTAACTCAATTCAAAAATCGTGGACTGTCACAGTTTATTCTGTCAGCAATGCAGCAGGACACATTAAATCAATGTCTTGAAAGATATCAAATAGCCAGTTTCTTTGAATATGTATCCGGCTTAGGAGATCACTATGCCAACTCGAAAATTGGGAATGGACACCGGCTTATCTCTGAATTAAACCTGAATCCCAAACGAATTCTACTAATAGGAGATACCTGTCATGATTTTGAAGTAGCCCAAGCCTTAGGTTGCTCATGCGTTCTGGTTACTAATGGACATCAATCCCGGACAGTATTAGAAGCAACCGGAGCTATCGTTATTGACTGTTTATTGGATATTTCAGATCTTATTTTACAAAACTAGCATAACCGCAGGATAAAAGTCACCTAAAAACGGAACCAGCAAAGTCAACACAATTCCACTAAAGACTGAGATGTGACGTGACTATTCGTGGATTGTGTCAAAACTGCAATCAATAGTATTTAAGATGAAACAAGAACGAATACCAGTAACTATTATAACCGGATTTCTGGGATCTGGGAAAACCACCCTATTAAATGAGCTAATAAAAAAGCACCCGGAAAAGAAGTTCGCTATTATTGAAAATGAGTTTGGCGAAACCGGAATCGATGGTGGTTTAATAAAAGCCGCTTCTGACGCCATTTTTGAATTAAGCAGTGGATGCATTTGTTGCTCATTGGGAGAAGATTTTTTATTCACGCTCGAAAATCTACTCGGCAGTTCGTTTGAATTCAATCATTTACTAATTGAAACCACCGGAATTGCAGATCCGATAAGCATCATTGATTCATTTGTTTCCGGCACAACCATACAGGAACGGTTTCAGATCGACAGCGTAATCTGTATAATAGATGCCATTAATGTCGAAAATCTAATTGACAAACAACCAGAAGTTCGAAAGCAACTTGCCGTATCAGATCTGATTCTGGTAAACAAATCAGACTGCGTTCAACCTGACGATCTCAAAAGGATAACGGAACTCATTAAATGTATCAATCCAACGGGAACCGTTTTCACTACATCCTATGGGCATGTCGAGAATATTCCGGTAATTGATATTCAATCTTTTTCGGGAAAAGCAATCGAACAATCAGCCATGAGTTTCTGCAAAGTTGATCGTTCCGAAGAAAAGCAAAAGCAATCGTTTATACACAATTCAACTAAACAGACTATACACAAACACGATATTTGTTCCGTTGGATTCTCATTCAAAGGAAACTTCGATGTAAACAAATTTGGACATTGGATACAAAACTACCTGTATTTCAACCAAGACAGCATATTCCGGGTTAAAGGAATTATGAGCTTTGACCAAACAGAAGACCAGTTCATTTTTCATGCAGTTCGCTCCTCTTTTATGTTTGAAGTTGGAAAACCCTGGAATAAAGAAGAACGCTTTAGTAAGCTGGTCTTTATTGGCAAAGATCTTAACGCTGAATATCTGGAAGCTAATCTAAAACAACTATTAACCAAAGAGACTGACACTGATTAAACAATGCAGCAAGGACTTCGACAGATTATATCATTTCTACTGCTAACCGTTTTTTTGTGGCCAACACTGGCTAAGCTGGAGCATCATCACGAACATCTTGATGAAAATTCGTGTGCCGGTACAGCCATAGAAAAAATACATCACAAATGTGCAATCTGTAATTTCGAGTTCTCTTTCTTTGCCGATCCTTCAATCCAATTTAAATTACCAACTCACAAGCCTGTTGATTCTTATTTGGGTTTAAACACCTGCCCAAGATACAGCGATCGAATACAATACTCTTTTTTACTTCGCGCTCCCCCAATCGGATAAAAAACAATAACAGATCACTAATCTACCGTTAAACAGCACAGGCTATTTAACATCCAACCTTTTTCAGCAATTAGCAACAATTAATATTCTGAAGAAAATCTTCTTCTATGAATATATACCAATCATAATTACACAACAACAAAAGAAAATTCCAATGATAAAAAATATATGGATCTTCGTGTTCATGCTGTTTTCTACATTAACAGGTTTTGCTGAGCAAAACACGGATACAAACATAATTGGTCATGTCATAGATAAAATTACAAAAGAACATATTCCCTATATTAACATAGCCATTAAGGGAACGACAATAGGAACTGCCGCAGACGCTACCGGTCATTTCTTCTTAAAGAATCTACCAACAGGGCCATTCGTAATGACCGCATCCGGAGTTGGATATAAAACAATTGAAAAAGAGATCGATTTGATATCAGGCAAAAGTTTAGAACTGATTTTTGAACTCGAACCGGATATCATGATGCTTGAAAACATTGTAGTCTCCGCAACCCGAAATGAAACTAATCGCAAAGAAGCGCCAACCATTGTGAACATTATAAGTCCCAAAATTTTCGAGAATACAAATTCGGTATGCTTGTCTCAAGGATTAAATTTCCAACCCGGATTACGAGTAGAAACAAATTGTCAGAATTGCGGTTTACAACAAGTTAGAATAAATGGACTGGAAGGTTCATATTCACAAATATTAATAGATAGTCATCCGATTTATAGCGCATTACAAAGTGTTTATGGAATCGAACAAATCCCAACAAATATGATCGAAAGAGTGGAGATTGTTCGCGGCGGTGGTTCTGCCATCTTTGGTTCAAACGCAATTGCCGGAACAATCAATATTATTACCAAAGAACCGACCTCAAATTCGGTGACCTTATCAAATACATCCACTTTTATTAATGGTAAAACGCCGGACATCAATACCACTGTAAATGCTTCAATTATCTCCGATGACAACAAATCCGGAATCATGATTTTCGGATCTTCAAGACAGAGAAAGCCTTTCGACTACAACGGCGATAATTTTTCTGAAATCACTAAAATGGATGTGAAAAATATCGGATTTAGGCTTTTTTACAAAACCAGCATTTACAGCAAACTGACTGTCGAATACCATAACCTATATCAATATCTTCGAGGTGGAAATGACTTTGATTTACCTCCGCAAAAAGCCGACATTGCCGAAGAAGCCGAACACAACATCAACACGGGAAGTTTGAATTATGATATTTTATCAAAAAACGAAAAACACCATTTCAATATTTATTCTTCCGGACAAATAATAAATCGGACCAATTATGCTGGTGTTCTGCAAGATCCGAATGGCTTTGGCAAAACCGATGGTAAAACCTTAGCTACAGGCTTTCAATATACTTATTCAATGGACTCGCTACTTTTTATGCCGGCAAAGTTCACGCTTGGTACAGAATACAGCATAGATCAATTGCATGATGAAATCGTGGGATACAATAGAACAACAAATCAGCAAATAAATATTACAAGCGTTTTTCTTCAAAACGAATGGAAAAATAAAAATTTCAGCATTCTCTTGGGAGGACGCTTTGACAAACACAATTTGATAAAAGATCCGGTTATTAGCCCCCGAATAAACTTCTACTACCGATTAAATGATCTGATTAGCTTTCGATCAGGTTATTCGTATGGATTTCGAGCTCCTCAGGTGTACGATGAAGATTTACATGGTTCGGCAATCGGAGGAGAAATTGTATATGTTCAAAATGTATCAAAACTGAAACCGGAGAAATCGCAAAGTTACAGCGGTTCTATCGATTTAGATAAAAACTTTGGAGATATTCAAACAGAACTACTTATCGAAGGGTTCTATACGAATTTAGATAGAGTCTTTATTTTGGAAGAAATCGGAACTGATGCAAATGGAAATCTAATACTTGAACGTAAAAATGGGGCAGGCGCAATTGTTCAAGGAATAAATGTGGAAGCGAAAATAGTGCCTTTCCAAAATTTACTATTTCAATTCGGAATGACTTTTCAAAAGAGCAAGTACAAAGAAGACCAACAATGGAGTAACGATATAAATTTAGCACCACAAAAAAGAATGTTTAGATCGCCTAACAATTATGGATATTTAACTGCAAATTATACAGCAATTAAAAATACGAACATCGCATTATCAGGAACATACACGGGATGTATGTTGGTACAACATTTTGCAGGATATATTGCAGAAGATAAAGAAAGTAATACTCCAAAATTTTTTGATCTAAATCTCAAACTATCGCATGATTTTAAACTCGGGAATAGTAGCCAGTTGCAAATAAATGGAGGAATTCAAAATATTCTCAACAGTTACCAAAACGATTTTGACAAAGGAATATCTCGTGATGCCGCATACATATATGGGCCTACTTTACCAAGATCAATTTTCGTTGGACTTAAATTTACAATCTAGTTTCTTAAGAATTAAGCCTATTTTACTAACAGATTTTGTGAATATCTATATAGCCTCGATTTATACAGATTTACAAACTATTAGTAATTTCATCCGGTTTTGAACTAAACCAAACTTTAAAATGAAAAATTAACAAATCTTAAAACTGTAAAGGAGAAATACAAATGGCGAGACGAATTATTGGCATTCATGAGAAACTACCGGTACTAGAGAGCTTACCGCTCAGTTTCCAGCACCTGACAGCAATGTTCGGTGCAACGATCCTGGTTCCTATTCTGCTAGGAGTTAACCCAGCTATTGCACTATTAATGAATGGAGTTGGAACCTTAATTTACACCTGGGTTACCAAAGGTGGAATTCCGGCATATCTGGGGTCAAGTTTTGCCTTTATTTCTCCGGTTCTTTTGATCATTAGCACCTATGGTGGGTTTGCTCATGCTCAGTCCGGATTTATATTTTTCGGCTTATTTTTTATTCTAATCTCATTTGTTGTAAAATACTGGGGGATTAAATGGATTGATATCGTTATGCCTCCTGCTGTTATGGGTGCCGTTGTTGCCATTATTGGTCTAGAACTGGCTCCTGTGGCTGCACAGCAAGCCGGACTCGCACCATGGCCTGCTCAAGTTGGACAAACAGTACAAGCTTTTGTTATGACTCCGAATGTCGTTATTGTTTCAATGTTTACCCTCATCATTGGAATCGCAGGTTCTGTATTATTTAAAGGGTTCATGCAGGTTATTCCAATTCTTTTTGCCGTTATCGCCGGATACTTACTTGCTTTGGGAATGGGGATGGTTGATACCGCAGCAATTAGCAATGCCGCATGGTTTGCACTTCCTAAATTTGAAGCA
>Ga0302286_10002017_pt1 | contig 14417 bp, 14 predicted proteins | sample III_Fen_E2_3_FD_198765 | JGI IMG/M metagenome (GOLD analysis project Ga0302286, IMG submission 198765) | Peat permafrost microbial communities from Stordalen Mire near Abisko, Sweden - III_Fen_E2_3 | ecosystem: Environmental > Terrestrial > Soil > Wetlands > Permafrost | place: Sweden: Abisko...
GCATTCACTGGCAATAGCCTGCTGATGCTGAATCAGGAAACTTCCACCCCGGTAATTGAGCAGCCATTTGACCTCAATACCTTGTTCGAGCGTCCAATAGGTAATCCCATAAGCTTTTAAATGGTTGGTCTGCTTTTCATCCATCGGAATTAGGATAAAAGTTGCCTGAGCGGTTTGAACCAGCAATACCAGCATTAGGATCAACAGTCCTATCAAACGGTTGTCAGAACGGAATATGTTCACCCCCGGTATTTTCATAATGGCTGAATTTATCTTTATCAAATGATGAGTTAGCCTGGACTGCACTACCTTTTCGGTAAGGATCACCCGAATCATCATTCATTTTTGACTGCATTTTTTGTCCATAATTACCGCCGCCAATCTCTTCTGGAATGATGTTCTCCATATCGGAGAATTTAGCCAGGTTCTTTTTAAACGAAAGCTTGACATCCCCTACGGCACCATTTCGGTGTTTTGCAATGATTATTTCGGCTACCCCAATGAGTGAATTCCCATCTTCATCCTCGGTAATACCATAATACTCCGGACGGTGAATGAACAACACAATATCGGCATCCTGTTCTATAGCACCCGATTCACGAAGGTCGGAAAGCTGTGGGCGTTTACCCTCACGTGATTCTACCGAGCGGTTCAACTGTGAGAGCGCAACTACCGGAATATCCAGTTCCTTGGCGATAGCTTTCAGCGAACGGGAGATCAAACTTACCTCCTGCTCACGGCTGCCTTTGTTATCCACTCCGGCAGTCATCAGCTGAAGGTAATCGACGATCACTGCGCCAATATTGTGCTGTAGTTTTAACCTACGGCATTTGGCCCTGAATTCAAAAACTGATAAGGCAGGGGTGTCGTCGATAAACAGTGGAGCGTCATCCAGAACTGCCAGTTTACGGTGGAAATGATCCCATTCCCATCCCTGGAGCCTGCCGTTTTTTATTTTTTCTGACCCCAACTCCGTTTCTGCAGAAATTAAACGGTTAACCAATTGCATGGAGGACATTTCGAGTGAGAAGACCGCAACCGGCACTTTGTGTTCAACAGCCATGTTACGCGCCATGGATAGTACGAAAGCTGTTTTCCCCATTGAAGGACGGGCGGCCACAATAATAAGGTCAGTCTTTTGCCATCCGGAGGTGATACGGTCGAGAGCAGAAAACCCGCTGGGGGCGCCACTCAGCCCGTCTTCGCGGTGTGAGGCCGCTTCAATGAGGATCGCTGCTTCACGCAAGAGGGGCTTGATCGGCATGGATTCCTTCTTGATGTTTCCTTCAGCAACCTGGAAAAGAGCGGTCTCCGAAAAATCGATTAAGTCATCCACGTCAATGGCGTCATCGTATGCCTTGGTCTGTATTTCACTGGAAACACGGATCATCTCACGCTGAATAAATTTCTGGGCAATGATCCGGGAGTGAAATTCAATATGTGCTGCCGATGCCACCCTCGATGTCAGCTGGGTGATCAACATTGGACCACCTACCTCTTCAAGCAGATTCCTGTTTTTCAGCTCCTGGGTAACCATGAGTAAATCGACCGGTTTCTCGTGGGTCGACAGGTACTTTATGACATCAAATATTTTCTGATGGACTTCCTTGTAAAAACTCCGGCTGTCAATGATATCGGCCACGGTAATATAGGCGTCGCGTTCGAGCATCAAGGCGCCTAAAACGGCTTCTTCCACTTCAATAGCTTGCGGTGGTATTTTGCCGTACTGAGCGTTGATTTGCTCAATGGTCATCTTATTTTGCTTCTGGTAATTCTTTTTTTCAAAGGCCATTTTTCAGGAATTCAATCAATCAGATATATGGTTTTTCTGCATAATGGAATTTGCAGGGTTTCAAAGGTAAAAAAAAAGGACACCTTTCGGTATCCAAATCTATTAAGTTATTGACAAAATTGCTTGAAGTTATGTTTTGTAATGAGTTGGTATTTGAACCCATGATAAAAATTTATTTGCGTTAATTACTTCTGATATGCAGTTTTTATCCCAAACTTTCCTGACAGGAAGGAACCTATTCCATGTATGACAGATGTATGATAAAATCAATTTGCATTTCTTCACCAATTTTTTGCTGTAATAGGAGAAAAGACAGTGGAATCTATCTGCAGACGGTTACACAAAACGTTTCAAAGATTTTATGTTATATTCTTTTGGGAAAAAAGGAAACCGTTCAGGCTCCAATGATATTAAGTCGTTTATAAGATTATCTCAGCTTATCTTCGATAATCAGACCCAGTATATCTCCCAGTTTACGATCCATGGCCGCAATTTGCTGCGGGACAAAGCTGGTGGAGGTCATGCCAGGGGTGGTGTTCACTTCCAGGAAATAGAATTCATTGTCTTTTAGAATATAGTCGATACGCACAATGCCAGAGCAGTCACATAAATCATAGATTCTGGAAGAGAGTTGCTGAATCTTACTGGTCAGTTTGGGAGAAATGCGGGCCGGAGTAATTTCGTCAGTCTTTCCGACAGTATATTTGGCTTCAAAATCGAAGAATTCGTTTTGAGGAATCACCTCGGTTACCGGGAACAGAAATTCCTGGTCAGAGAGTTTTACCAGTCCACACGTAAACTCTGGACCATCGATAAATTGTTCAATCAAAATATCCGAACTTTCTTTGGTAGCCATTTCGAGCGCATCCAAAAGTTGTCCTTTTTCCTTTACCTTGGTTACTCCAAAGCTTGAACCTCCTGCATTTGGTTTAACAAACAGAGGTAATCCAAGATTTTCAATGAGCTGATCTACATCCACCTGATCGCCTTTGAACAGTCGGACCGATTTGGCCATTCGGACATTGAAATTACGAAGGTAATTGCTGCAGAAATACTTGTTGAAAGTCAGAGCCGATGCGTATACCCCGCTGGTAGAGTAGGGGACTTTGACCATATCGAAGTATCCCTGGAGTTTACCGTCTTCGCCGGGAGTACCGTGTATGGTGATGTAGGCAAAGTCGAATGTTATCTTTTGGCCATCTTTGATAAATGAAAAATCGTTTTTATCGATGGGAGCGATCAATTGAATATTTTCAAAAACATCCCATTCAAGACCAACCATCTGTACTTTCCAGACATTATACTTGTTTGAATCGATGGACTCATAGACATTGATGCTGCTCTTTACCGACACTACAAATTCGGATGAATCGCCGCCATAGACTACTGCTATATTCTTCTTCATCTGTTTCTATTTTCAATTGAGATTTCTAATTGTTTCTTTACCACATAGACACATAGGGCAAATAGTTTTTTTCTTCATTCATTTATCTATGTGTTCTATGTGGCTATGTGGTTCCCATTTTTATAAATTATTCCTGAGTCACCCGGTTCGAAAGATAATTGCGCCATTTTACAATCACGTTGGCCAGATCGTCCGGCAACTCCGATTCAAAGAGCATTTCCTCACCGGTAACAGGATGAACAAAGCCGAGCATTTGGGCATGAAGCGCCTGTCGTGGAATCATGGCAAAGCAGTTGGCCACAAATTGCTTGTATTTGGTAAATGTTGTTCCTTTCAGAATCCGGTCGCCCCCATAGTTGTCATCATTAAAAAGCGGGTGTCCTATGTGTTTCATATGAACCCTGATCTGATGGGTCCTTCCAGTTTCGAGTCTGCATTCAACCAGATTGACATAGCCAAGCCGTTCTATCACTTTATAGTGAGTTACAGCAGGTTTGCCATAGTCTCCTTCAGAAAAAACAGTAAATACCTGCCTGTTTTTCGGGCTCCGGCCAATGTTTCCTGTTATGGTTCCTTCGTCCTCATCCAGATCACCCCATACCAGGGCTACATATTTTCGTTTGGTTGTTTTTTCAAAGAACTGAAGCGATAGTTTTACTTTGGCATCCAGTGTTTTTGCGACAACCAGCAGGCCTGAAGTATTTTTATCAATCCGGTGAATGAGACCCGGGCGTGGGTCATCGGTATCAAAAAGCGGCAATCCCTTAAAATGAAAGGCCAAAGCATTGACAAGGGTTCCTGAATAGTTTCCATGACCCGGGTGTACAACCAATCCGGGGGGCTTATTGATAACCATCACATCATCATCTTCATAAACAATATTCAAAGGAATATCTTCGGCAATTATTTTAAGTTCACGGCGTGGATAATCCATGACAATGGAGATTTCATCGCCTGGTTTGACTTTATAGCTTGATTTTACGGGAACTTTGTTTACCAGTACTTTACCATCTTCAGCCGCAGCCTGTAAACGGCTACGTGTTGCATTCATCAGTCGGTTCGATAAAAACTTATCAATCCTTACCAATGATTGCCCGGGATCAACAACCACATTATAATGTTCAAAAAGAACCCCATCATCGGTCTCTTCAATATCTTCAAATTCGTCGAATATTTCGTTTTCTTCTATCATCTAAAAAAATGAGTTTTCAGGTTCTTCTTTTTTGGGTTTTGCCACAAGCTTTGTTTCATCAATGGTAAGCCAAACATCAACATTTGATCCTTTCGCAACTTCAAACAACTCGGTTGGGTCAGGAGATTGTTTCCAGATCAGTCCTTTTACTTTCTGCTCTTCAGTGGTAATCGATTCGTCATAGTTAATCGTTCCGATATTCAGGAAGGCTTCACCAAGTGTCATTTGTGCTTCTGTGAGATTACGTCCGAATAAGGTTGGTACCTGACTGGTTTGGGCATCATTCTCGCCGCCTAAAACCAAATCCACAATGGTACCTTTTGGGATCATTTCCCCAACACGGATATTTCTTCCACTCACTTTTTGTTCGAGCACAAGGTTTGGAAATTCGGATGGTTTATATTCTATCGTACCGGCAATTAAGCCTGAACTTTCAATGATGTTGGTTGCCTGACGGAATGAAATGTCGGTTAGCTGGGGCATTGGTATCATTTCCTGGTTTCGTGCACACATCGTTATTAAAATGTTCCTGTATTTCTTCACCTTCATTCCTGCCTTGGGAAACTGGTCCAGAACAGTTCCAGGTCTAGCATCGCGTGAATAGACTGAATCGCGGATTTGAAACCGGAGGTCTTTGCGTTTCAGCATTTCTGCAACTTCGGATGTGGTTTTTCCCCGTAAATCAGGTATGTCAACTGATCCCCCGTGATTGGTATAGATCCGGAGGAACAACATAGTCACTACGATCAGGAAAATTGTAATTCCTAAAGCGGCCAGTGCATTCACCTTAAAGGTTTTACTTTTTAAAAATTCTTTCAGAGTCATGCGATCAAATAGAGGGTTCGGTGTATGAACACAAAAGTAGTTTAAAAATCAGCAGGTCGGTTTTCCAGGGAGAAGAATCATTGTTAAATTCAATGACCTTGTTGAAATAAATTAAACCGATAAAAGGACGATCGTGGTATAAACACAAAAAGGTAAAGAAAATTCATTCTTTACCTTCTGTATATTGTAATAGGTGTGAAAGCTTTTGACTATTTTTTGTGTCTTGGTTCGTCAGAAACAGTCAATTTTTTTCTTCCTTTTGCACGACGGTTTTTCAGTACTTTCCGGCCAGCGGCAGTAGACATTCTTTCTTTGAATCCGTGTTTGTTTATTCTTTTTTTAATAGATGGCTGAAATGTCCTTTTCATTGGTCAATATTTTTAGTGATAATATTCGTTTTTCAATCGGACTGCAAAAATAGTTCTTTTTTCATATCCTGCAACCCCATCCTATCTTTATTTTACCTGATTGCAGTTTGTTTTTCAATTTGCCTGCTGAACTTGCCAAACTATTATTTGGAGGATTACTCTTATAGGTAAGAGAAAACCTTACAGAGTATGGTTCATTTTATATTCACTGCCATATGAATCAACCTTTTCGTTTCAAAAAATTCCTCCTGGAATAGATCCTGCAAGTTGAAAACCTGAATCTGTTTCCCGAAAGGAGTTATCTCTTCTTCGAAATCGCCACCTTTCAGATAAAGAATTCCATTTGGCAAATCGTTATTACTTTGCCTTGATACCTTGGTTTGCACCATAGAAACAAAACGAGGGAATGAAGTAACTGCACGGCTTACTACAAAATCAAATTTCTGCTTTACATCTTCAACTCTTAAATGTTTGGCTGTTACATTCTTTAAATTTAAGGCTGAAGCTACTTCGTTTACCACCCTGATTTTTTTACCTATTGAATCGATTAATAAAAAGGAGGTTTCAGGAAAGAGGATGGCGAGCGGAATGCCAGGAAATCCTCCTCCGGTGCCAACATCGAGTATTGTGGTTCCAGGCCTGAACCGGATAATCTTTGCAATAGCCAATGAATGTAGTACATGGCGTTCATAAAGCTGTTCAACGTCTTTTCTCGAAATGACATTAATTTTTGCATTCCATTCTTCATACAATGAACTTAGGCGACTGTATTGTTCCAATTGCTGACTTGTTAAATCAGTAAAGTATTTTGTGAGGATTTCCATCATTTGTCTGGAGTATGATTATACTTCGTGCTCGTCAATTTCGCTCGAGCCGATCATTTTGAAGAGCATTTCACGGGCCCTGAAAAGTTGAGCTTTGACAGTCCCTAATGGTAATTTGAGTTCATGGGCAATTTCTTCGTATGAAAACTCACGAAAATAACGTAGTTCAACCAATATACGGTATCTGGGTTTCAGTCGGTGAACAATTTTACGCATCAGAATAGCCTTTTGTATGCGGATCAGTTTTTCCTCCGGATCTGGTTCAGTTGATCTGAGTTTGATGGGTGGATCTATGTCTCCGTTTTCCTGATTATTCTCGATTGATACATATACCCCACGGCGTTTTCTCAGAAAATCGATGCAATTGTTGGTAGCGATCTTAAACAGCCAGGTGCTGAATGCAAAATTGGGTGAATACTGATGCAGGTTTTTGAATGCCTTGCCAAAAGCCTCCAGTGTTAAATCCTCCGCATCATTTTTGTTATTCACCATTTTCAGGAGCATAAAATAAATCGCATCCTTGTAACGGCTCAGCAGTTTGGCAAAGGCTTTCTCGTCGCCAGTTAGTGCCGACTCTACGAGTGAGTAATCGTATTGCGCTTTGTCTGATAACTGAGAATTTAATTCCATCTGCTTCTTCGGTGAATTAAATACATGGACCAAAAAAACCACCAATTTATGATTGGTTTAACCCAAAAGTATACTAGCGAAGATAGGAATATTTTTCGTTCATTCAATCGATTTAACAGTATTTTAGTAATTACAGCAAGTAGCAGAAAGGTGATAACCGGAAACGTTAGAAGGATCATCCAGTATTCGGGATGAATAATAATCAACGCAACGGAAAGTACAGGCAAAAGTATTTTTGTTACATCGTCAAGAGATAAACTGATTTTTTTTGACCAGGACAAGCATTGCCTGATTTGAACACCTTTCTTTAATAATTTGATATGATCGCCTCTATCATCTTCAATGTGTTCGCGAATGGCCAGATCCGGATTTGTAGTTAGTTTAACCCTGCCTTTTTTTATATTTTCGTTGAAAATTAATTCAAGATTGGCAAAGTTAAGGTTAAGTTTATGTCTGAAACCTAAAGTATCAAAATATAATGATTTTTTGAAAAGGACATTGTTCTCACTGAAGACGAAAGGCTTACCGGCTAATGTCCATGCTCCGCTGATCATAAACTGATTAAAACGTTCCAGACGGCAGACCAGATTGCGGAATCCCTTGGTGCGTTCAACATTAGTATAGGCAATTACCAAATCTGTTTCCGTATCAATGAAACTGGTCAGTTTAAGCAACCATTCCGGATTAACGGCTCCTGAAAAAGAATTGAGTAAAACAATCCAGGGTGATGATGCGCCTTTAAGTCCGATGTTTATCGCTTGTTTTTCGGAAAACAGGGTTTCCTGACTTAAACTGGTGAATTTGAGTTTTGGATTCGTTTCGGATATTACGTTCAGAATTTCTAATGTGCTGTCTTCCGAATATTCATTGATAACAAGAATCTGATAGGCTTCAAATTGCTGCTCGTTAAATTTACTGAGAATTTCCCTTATTCGTTCTTCTTCATTTCTCACCGGAATGATGATTGTAACCTGATTGCTATTCGGATTTGTCGGACTATCCTTATATCGGGCCAATCTGAGATAGTATGCAAACAAATAATAAATCTGAACAAAAAACACAAGTAAACTTAAACCTAACAGCATCCTATCGCTGATAGTGAGTAATTGAAAGTTAATAATCTTCACTTCGGGTTGCCTTGTTAATAAATTGGAATATATCAATATTTTATGCGGGACAAAATTAATAAACCTACCGGTTAAAACCATCCAATTTTTAATTAGATTTAACAATTCGCATTTCAGTACCTTTCCTGTCATTCCACTTTTATACCTATCTTTGGACACTCAAAAATTACGGTTAATGCATTTTGAACTAAAACATACAGCTGGCGGGAGTCAGGCAAGGGCAGGATTTATCATCACTGATCATGGGAATATTGAAACGCCGATTTTTATGCCTGTTGGTACTGCCGGTTCGGTGAAAGGCATTCATAAAAGGGATCTGAAAGAAGATATCGGTGCGCAAATCATACTTGGAAATACCTATCATTTATTTCTCAGGCCTGGCTTGCAGATTATAGAACAAGCCGGAGGACTCCATAAGTTTAACGGATGGGATGGTCCGATTTTGACAGACAGTGGTGGTTACCAGGTTTTTTCTCTGGGGGACATCCGTAAACTGAGCGAAGAAGGGGCCAAATTTCAATCGCACATAGACGGCTCAGCACATATGTTTACTCCTGAAAACGTAATTGATAACCAGCGTACCATTGGGGCCGACATTATGATGGCGTTTGATGAATGTACCCCCGGTGATGCAGAATATGAGTATGCCAGAAAGTCGATGGAAATGACTCAGCGTTGGCTGGACCGATGCTTTAATCAATTTGAAAAGTCAAGTCCTAAGTACGGATATTCTCAGACACTTTTTCCTATTGTTCAGGGTGCGGTTTATCCTGATCTGAGAGAAATTGCCGCCCGCAATGTGATGCAATATCAAAGTGACGGATATGCCATAGGTGGTCTTTCCGTTGGTGAGTCCGAAAAAGATATGTATGCAATGATTGAAGTGGTAAACGAAATACTTCCGAAGAACAAACCCCGCTACCTGATGGGAGTTGGAACACCGGTTAATATCCTGGAAGGAATCGATCGGGGAATCGATATGTTTGATTGTGTGATGCCAACCCGTAACGGTCGAAACGGAATGCTGTTTACGCAAAGAGGAATCATGAACATGCGAAATAAAAAATGGGCGGACGATTTTTCACCCGTTGATCCTGACGGAACTTCATTTGTTGATCACCAATACAGCAAGGCATTTCTGCGTCATCTGGTCATCTCGGGCGAAATGCTTGGTGCACAGATCGCCAGCCAGCATAACCTGGCTTTTTATTTGTGGCTGGTTAAGGAAGCACGCAAGCAAATATTGAATGATACATTTAAGAGTTGGAAGGAACAAATGGTTCAACAGGTCTCAGTACGTTTATAATATTTTGATTTATGTTGCATAAAATTGATTGGTATATTATTAAAAAGTTTCTTGTCTTTGATGTTTCCGAAAACATTGATGATTTTATGTCGAAGGACGTTCCGTTGAAAGCAATCGTCTTTGATTATTACCTCAATTTCATTCCCTATTTCGCCAATTTATTCAGTGGCCTATTTACTTTTATTGCAGTTATCTATTTTACATCGAAACTTGCTTACAATACCGAGATTATTGCCATTCTAAGCAGTGGTGTTTCGTTTAACAGGCTGATGCGGCCTTATATGGTTGGTGCTTCAGTAATTGTATTGTTTTCGTATCTGCTCGGAAACTATGTTATTCCACCGGCCAATAAGAAGAAAGTTGACTTCAGAAATACATACATCGGAACAAGGAAAGCAGGCACTGCACACAATATTCATCAACAGATTGAACCAGGCATTTTTGTTTATATGACTTCATACAATGCTTCAAACGATGTGGGTTACAAATTTACGATCGAACATTTTGTGGACAGGAAACTGGTATCCAAATTAACGGCTGATTATATCAAATGGGATCGTGAAAAGAAGAAATGGATCATTCATGAATTTAACATACGAACGATTTCGGGCTATACAGAAAAAGTAACCCATGGTATTGAGAAAGATACGCTTCTGAATATGGTTCCTCAGGATTATCAGGTTGTTGAAAATGTTGTGGAAACCATGACCTTACCCAAGCTCAACGAATCAATCGATAATCTGAAACTTCGTGGGGTAAATACAACTGATTATGAAATTGAAAAGCATAAACGCAGGGCAGGTCCCTTTTCAGCATTCATCCTGACGATTATTGGGGTTTCTCTGGCATCCAGGAAGATAAAGGGAGGTATAGGGTTCCATCTGGGCCTCGGATTGCTGCTGAGTTTCTCGTACATCCTTTTCATGCAGGTTACCACCGTTTTTGCAACCAGTGATCTGTTGGCTCCATGGGTGGCCATGTGGATTCCCAATATATTGTATGGAGGTCTGGCTTTTTACCTCTACCGCAGAGCTGCTGCCTGAAGCCCCCTCCAAACCTCCCCCACAAGGTGAGGCTTTAAAAAAGCACTGAATGAGAGATTAGTTTAATAATTTGAATACTAACAATTGTAACTATTTTTGCTCTCTCCCACATAAAGGGAGAAGAAAGAGAAGCCTTGATTTATTTGCGAAGCTTCTTTCTCCCCTCCTATGGAGGGGTGGGGGGAGGCTGATCATCTTTTTTATTCGTGAATGTTTTATAAAACATGTTGGGCAATAAAAAAATGATAATTTTGCCTTTATTATATCACTAAAATTAAGTAGCAGGATTGATTTTAAGTCAGTCCCTACGATTATTTTTTATCAAAAACAAATTCTATGTCACTGAAAAGAAACATTTTAGACCTTCGAAAACGAAAGGATCAGGTTCGGCTAGGTGGAGGAGAAGAAGCCATTGAGAAACAGGCCGCCATGGGTAAACTGACCGCTCGTGCGCGTATTCATGCCATTGTTGACGAGGGTTCATTTCACGAATACGACATGTTCGTTGAACATGTTGGTACAGACTTCGACATGGGCAGTAAAGTCCTTGCCGGCGATGGTGTCGTTATCGGAACCGGAACCATTTATGGCTCTTCGGTATGCCTATATGCCCAGGATTTCACTGTAGCCGGTGGATCTTTAGGATTGATGCACTCCCGTAAGATTACTAAAATTATGGATCATGCCCTGAAAATGCGTGTTCCTTTGATCGGTATCAACGATTCCGGTGGTGCCCGTATTCAGGAAGGTGTTAATTCACTTGCCGGGTATGGCGAAATTTTCTTCCGAAATACCCTGTCATCAGGTGTAATTCCACAGATTTCAGTTATTCTTGGCCCATGTGCCGGAGGTGCAGTTTATTCACCTGCCCTGACCGATTTCGTGTTTGTGGTTGAAAATATTTCAAAAATGTTTATCACAGGCCCTGCGGTGATTAAGAGTGTATTAGGCGAAGATATCTCGATGGAAGCCTTGGGCGGAGCACGTGTTCATGCCGAAATCACCGGGAATGCACATTTTTATGCCTTAAGCGAAAAGGAATGTTTCGAACAGATCAAACAGCTGATTACCTATATTCCCTGGAACAATACACACAAGGCCAAAGCATTTCCTCCCCAGGAACCAAAAACAAAACTGAAGATCGAAAATATTGTTCCTGCTGATGCACGGATGCCTTATGATATTCGTGATATCATCAAAACAATAACAGATGGTTCTGAGTTCTTCGAAATCATGGAACTTTTTGCTGCCAATATCGTCATCGGTTTTGGCCGTATGAACGGTGAAACGATTGGATTTGTAGCCAACCAGCCATTGGTTCTTGCCGGAGTGCTCGATTGCGATAGTTCTGATAAAGCTGCACGTTTTATCCGTTACTGTAATGCCTTCAACATTCCTATTATCACGTTGGAAGATATGCCGGGCTATTTACCGGGAGTTGACCAGGAACATGCCGGGGTTATCCGTCATGGAGCCAAGGTTCTGTATGCTTATTCAGAGGCCACCGTTCCAAAAATTACGGTTATCATCCGTAAAGCATATGGCGGAGGTTACATTGCCATGAATTCACGTCATTTACGTGCTGACTTTGTATTTGCATGGCCAACTGCAGAAATTGCGGTAATGGGTCCTGAAGGAGCTGCCAATATTGTGTTCCGAAAGGAAATTGCAGAAGCAGAAGATCCCGAAGCTATGCGGGCACAAAAAGTTCAGGAATATAAAGATAAATTTGCCAATCCTTATGTAGCTGCATCCAAGGGTTATATCGACGAAGTTATTGAACCTCAGGAAACACGGAAAATCCTTTTACACGCCCTTCGTATTTCTGCAGGGAAAGATGTTCAGGGGCCAGCTAAAAAACACGGACTTCCACCATTTTAATCAAAACTTAAGGATTATGGCTGATAAGGAAAAAAAGCAGTACATCATTGTACACAGTGCAAAGTATGAAACCACCTATACTAAAAAGTACCTCAACCGGAAGGTATGGGCTGAGCCAAATTTTAATAATATCAATTCATATATTCCCGGGACTATCATTGACATTTTAGTCAAAGAAGGCCAGGTCTTAAACGAAGGCGATAGTATTATTGTTTTGGAAGCAATGAAGATGTACAATGATGTTCAAATGCCTTTCAAAGGTAGAATTCTGAAGATCAATATTGAAAAGGGTCAGAAAATACCAAAAAACTTTCTGATGATGGAGATAGAACCGGTAGATTAAAGTTTAGGTAGAGAAATCTTATTTATTGAAATAACTTGAAAGAGTGTTTTCCACAAGGAAGACACTCTTTTTTTATCCCCGTTATCAATCCGGATTATTCTTCTAGATGGAGATGAAGCAACTTCTCATTTTCAAATGTACTTCAGGAAAGCATTGAATCGGATTTGGACCTGCTAGGAATTTACCCTTGTTAGGATTGCGTTATACCTGGGCTTTATGATTTAATCGCTGATTAATCGTTATCTATACTATATTTTGGAAATTGGAGTAGATATAGTATAGATAGCGGCTAGATATACTGGAGTAAACCTTACCCGATCCTTGCCCGGCTTAAGACGGCATTCTACCAATCAGGCATTTTATTGGATGGCCTTTCATAAATTGGCATTTTGAAGTGCACGATGACATTAAATATTCTATCAGCAAATATTTCCTAGTTCACAGAACTTCAATTATCCTGTGAAATGTAATTGGTTTTTTTCTTTACTTTACGAATCATTCACCAGACATACATCCAATGATTGAAACACTTTCCCTACCGGTATTGCTGCTTGTATTTGGCCTGTGTGCGGTAGCCATATGGTATGCCGGAATTAAATTATCAAACACTGCCGACGTGCTTTCTACACACTTTGGTTTGGGCGAGGCTTTAGGTGGTATGATTTTACTCGCCATTGTAACTAACCTGCCTGAAATAGCCATTACGGTGAGCGCAGCCATACAGCACAATATGGAACTTGCCATCGGAAATATTCTCGGAGGAATTGCCTTGCAAACGGTTGTACTTGTTATATTGGATGTATTCGGGCTGGGCAAAAAAGATCCCCTTACCTATAAGGCAGCCTCGCTCATTCTGGTGCTTGAAGGATTAATGGTTATAACTGTTTTGACATTGGTGGTTGTTGGTAACCAAATGATGCCTTCGGTTATTTACATGGGTGTTTCACCGATTGATGCTTTAATTGTGTTGGTGTGGCTTGTTGGTATATATATGATCGGGAAAGCAAGAACTGATTTGCCATGGCATAAATTAGGCGACCTTCCTGACAGCCAAAAGGAAAAGAGAGGGCACAGCAAGATAAAGAAATATGATATGGCAATGAAGAAAGGGACGAGTATCCAAAAAGTAATCCTGATTTTTAGCATATGTTCATTGATTACTTTGGTTGCAGGTGTGGGCCTGGAAGTAAGTGGCGATGCAATTGCCAAACAAATAGGTATGACAGGCGTATTATTTGGTGCAACTGTTTTGGCAGCCGCAACTTCTTTGCCTGAAATATCAACCGGATTAGCTTCAATGAAATTGAAGGATTATCAAATGGCAGTCAGTGATATTTTTGGAGGCAATGCTTTTCTGCCTGTGCTATTTATGGTGGCAACTGTTCTTTCGGGCAAATCTGTTATTCCGCAAGCTCACAAAACTGATATATATCTTACAGGTTTAGGTATACTTCTTACTGTCATCTATATCTGCGGATTAATCTTTCGTCCCCGGAAACAATTGCTTTGGATGGGTATTGATTCATTCCTGGTCACGATTGTTTATTTAGTCGGACTAATCGGATTATTTGCCATATCTCAATAAATGTTTCATTTCAGTCGGAATCTCATTTTATATTGAGCTTTTTAACCATAAAAGCTGTCAGATGTGGTGAGTAATCTTACTGTATATTGAATGTAG